>ENA-ORTY01001470-ORTY01001470.1-human-gut-metagenome-genome-assembly--contig:-NODE-1470-length-26051-cov-7.166295_pt1 | contig 26051 bp, 39 predicted proteins | sample MGYA00241917_ERZ509198 | MGnify/ENA primary metagenome ERZ509198 (study PRJEB26280, sample SAMEA2338857) | human gut metagenome | biome: human gut; feature: human-associated habitat; material: faeces...
ATCTTGAAACAGTATGTGGAATTACAAGTGTTCTGCCAAAGAATACAAAACCGGAGATCGCATTTGCAGGAAAATCAAATGTAGGAAAATCATCGCTGATTAATGCGTTGATGAACCGGAAATCTTATGCAAGAATTTCAGCGACTCCGGGTAAGACACAGACGATTAATTATTATAGTATTAATGATGAAATGTATCTTGTTGACCTTCCAGGTTATGGATACGCAAAAGTGTCTGAACAGGAAAAAATTAAATGGGGACAGTTGATTGAACGTTATCTTCATAGTTCTGCACAATTGAAAGCAGTATTCCTGTTGATTGATATCAGGCATGCACCATCTGAAAATGACAGAATAATGTATCAGTGGATTGTTGATCAGGGATTTCATCCAATCATTATAGCAACGAAACTCGACAAGATTAAAAGAAGTCAGGTGCAGAAGCAGATGAAAGTGCTAAGAGAAGGGCTGAAATTGATTCCAGGGACAACGATCATTCCATTTTCTTCTCAGACTAAGCAAGGAAGAGATGAAATCTGGGATATGGTAGAAAATCAATTTCTAAATCAATAATCACTAGGATATTCCTTTTTACAGATGCTTATGATATAATATAAAAAGATGTTGTCTGCCTGTGAGGAAAGTGCCAGATGACAGAAATGATCGAAACAGATCATACGGATATAAAAAAATGAACTGTATGAAATGTAGCGCAAGGAGTAATGAACTATGAAAAGAGTATTGTTAAAGCTCAGCGGGGAAGCTCTCGCCGGGGAGAAAAAGACAGGATTTGACGAGGCAACATGTATTGGAGTTGCAAAGCAGGTAAAACAGCTTGTTGATGACGGTGTTCAGGTAGCAATTGTAACAGGTGGAGGTAATTTCTGGAGAGGAAGAACCAGCGAGACAATTGACCGTGTAAAGGCAGATCAGATTGGAATGCTTGCAACAGTTATGAACTGTATTTACGTATCTGATATTTTCCGTTTTGCAGGAATGGAGACAGAAGTATTTACCCCGTTCGTATGCGGTGCATTTACTACATTATTTTCAAAAGATAAAGCTGTGGAAGCATTGAATCAGGGAAAGGTTGTTTTCTTTGCAGGAGGAACCGGACACCCGTATTTTTCTACAGATACAGGTGCTGTACTTCGTGCTATTGAGATTGAAGCAGATGCAATGCTTCTGGCAAAGGCAATCGATGGAATCTATGACAGTGATCCAAAGGTAAATCCACAGGCAAAGAAATATAACGAAATTAGTATTCAGGAGATTATTGACAAAAAGCTGATGGCGGTAGATCTGACGGCTTCTATTATGTGCCTTGAGAATAAGATGCCGATGCTTGTATTCGGACTGAATGAGCCGAACAGCATTGTAGAGACAATGAGTGGAACATTTACAGGAACAAAAGTGACGGTATAATAAGGAGGATATAGCAATATGAATGAGAAATTAAAAGTATATGATACAAAGATGCAGAAGACAATGGATAGTCTGGACAGTGAGATGGGAACGATTCGTGCAGGACGTGCCAATCCGAATGTGCTGAACAGAATTATGGTAGATTATTATGGAACACCAACACCAATCCAACAGGTAGCGAACGTATCTGTTCCGGAACCGAGAATGATTCAGATTCAGCCATGGGAGAAGAGCATGCTCAAAGTTATCGAGAAAGCAATCATGGTTTCTGATCTGGGTATCAATCCGACAAATGACGGAACTGCTGTAAGACTGATCTTTCCGGAACTTACAGAAGAACGACGTAAAGAGCTTGTAAAAGATGTTAAGAAAAAAGGCGAGGCGGCGAAAGTTGCAATTCGTAACATCCGTCGTGATGGAAATGATGCATTTAAGAAGCTGAAAGGTTCTGATGTTTCTGAAGACGAGATCAAGAATCTGGAAGATGAACTTCAGAAGATGACGGATAAGTATGTTAAAGAGATTGACAGTGCTGTTGAAGTAAAATCAAAAGAAGTTATGACTGTATAGTCTGGAATGAAAAGAAGAGGGCAGCCCCGGCAGATATGCAGGAGGGGTCTGTCCTCATTTAATGTTGATAAGATTTAATGTTGATAAGAAAAAATTTTCACAGAAGAAAGCCGAGGCATTCTTGAATGTTGAAATGTATTTGTGTCAGATTTGAAATGTGTGAGATAATTTTAGTCAGCAGGAGGATAATATTATGAATATACCACAGCATGTTGCGATTATTCTAGATGGTAACGGGCGCTGGGCAAAGGCAAAAGGAATGCCGCGTAATTATGGGCATGCACAGGGAAGTAAGAATGTAGAGAAGATTTGTGAAGAAGCATGGTGCATGGGAATAAAATATCTGACCGTATATGCTTTTTCTACTGAGAACTGGAATCGTCCAAAAGAAGAAGTAAATGCTCTGATGAAGCTGCTTCGCAATTACATGAAAACCTGTCTTAAGACAGCAGCGAAAAATGATATGAAAGTCCGTGTAATCGGAGATATTACAAAATTGGATGAAGATATTCAGAAGAGAATTCTGGAGCTTGAAGAAGCAACGAAAAATAATGGCGGATTGAATTTTCAGATTGCAATCAATTATGGAAGTCGTGATGAAATCACAAGAGCGGTACGCACGTTGGCTGAAGATGTAAAAGAAGGAAAACTTATGCCGGAAGAAGTGAATGAGGCATGTATAGAAAGGTATCTGGATACACACGATATTCCAGATCCTGACCTTCTGATTCGCACAAGTGGAGAGCAGAGATTGTCCAATTATCTTTTGTGGCAGCTTGCTTATACAGAGTTTTATTTTACCGATGTTCCATGGCCGGATTTTTCCAAGCAGGAATTGGAGAAGGCAATTGAACAGTATAATCGCAGGGACAGACGCTATGGCGGCGTGAAGGAGGAATAAGATGTTTAAGACAAGGCTCATAAGTGGAATTATACTGGTGATTGTGCTGATTGCGACAGTCGGAACTGGAGGAAATGTTCTTTTTGGTCTGCTTGCGGTTGTCAGCCTGATTGGATTGACAGAATTATATAAAGTGATAGAAGTTCAGAATAAACTTTTAGGATTTGCAGGATATCTGGCAACAGTGGCCTATTATGTACTACTCTATACTGGGAATCTTCAGTATATGACACTTTTTACGATTGTGTTTTTAGTATTAGTTATGGCGGTATATGTATTTACATTTCCAAATTACAGATCTGAACAGGTGATGACTGTATTTTTTGGAGTGTTTTATGTAGCAGTAATGTTGTCCTACATTTATCAGACACGCATGCTGGAAGATGGGGGCATAGTTGTATGGTTGATTTTCTTAAGTTCCTGGGGCTGTGACACTTGTGCATATTGTGCCGGTATGCTTCTTGGAAAGCACAAGATGGCACCAAAACTCAGCCCAAAGAAATCTGTAGAAGGCGGTATTGGTGGCGTACTGGGGGCTGCACTTCTAGGAGTGTTATTTGCATTAGCTGTGAATCAGTGGGCAGGAGCACAGGCAGGAGTTCTGGAATACGCAATCATTTGCGGAGTCGGTGGAATGATTTCACAGGTTGGAGATCTGGCTGCTTCTGCAATCAAAAGAAATCATGAGATTAAGGATTACGGGAAATTAATCCCGGGACATGGTGGAATTCTGGACCGGTTCGACAGTGTAATATTTACAGCTCCGATTATTTATTATCTGACCATGGCGCTGGCGGGGAATTTGTAACGAGAAATCATATGATATATTAAAAGGTGGTAATATGAAGAAAATAGCAATTCTGGGTTCTACAGGTTCTATTGGAACACAGACACTGGAAGTCGTAAGAGAAAATGGAGATATCGAGGTACTTGGTCTGGCAGCAGGAAGTAATATTTCGCTTCTGGAAGAGCAGATAAGGGAATTTCAGCCAAAACTTGTAGCTGTCTGGGATGAGAAAAAAGCAGCAGAATTAAAAATAAAAGTACAGGATCTGGATGTAAAAATCGTAACTGGTATGGACGGACTGATTGAAGTATCAGTTATGGAAGAAGTGGAGATACTGTTGACAGCTGTTGTTGGTATGATTGGAATCCGCCCGACGGTTGAGGCAATTAAAGCAGGAAAAGATATCGCTCTCGCAAATAAAGAGACATTGGTAACTGCGGGGCATATCATTATGCCCCTGGCAAAAGAAATGGGGGTTTCCATTCTTCCGGTGGATAGTGAGCACAGTGCCATTTTCCAGTCACTTCAAGGCAATAAGATGAATTCAATCCATAAGATTTTATTGACAGCTTCGGGTGGACCGTTCCGCGGGAAAAAACAGGAAGACCTTTTGAATATTCAGGTAGAAGATGCGCTAAAGCATCCGAATTGGGCAATGGGACGGAAAATTACGATTGATTCTTCGACTATGGTCAATAAAGGTCTGGAAGTCATTGAAGCAAAATGGCTTTTTGGAGTGGAGGTGGATAAAGTACAAGTCGTTGTACAACCGCAGAGTGTCATTCATTCTATGGTGGAATATGAAGATGGCGCAATTATTGCACAACTTGGTACACCAGATATGAAACTTCCAATTCAATATGCACTTTATTATCCTAAGCGCAGGTATTTGCCGGGAGACAGGCTGGATTTCTGGAGCATGGGAAAACTGGATTTTGAAAAGCCGGATATGGATACATTTTACGGACTGGCACTGGCTTATGAAGCGGGAAGAACAGGTGGATCGCTTCCAACTGTATTCAATGCGGCAAATGAAATGGCAGTCGGACAATTTTTGAACAGGGAGATTAAATATCTGGAGATTATAGAGATTATAGAGGATTGTATGAGAGCACATAAGAATATTGAGAATCCGACACTTGACCAGATTCTGGAGACAGAAGCTGAAACTTACGCACGAATCAAAAGCAGGAGGTAATCGTTAGATTTGGGTATTATATTTGCAATCTTAATTTTTAGTTTTATTGTGTTCTTTCATGAACTTGGACATTTTACACTTGCAAAGTTAAACGGCATTGATGTACAGGAATTTGCTATTGGCATGGGTCCGACATTATTTTCAAAAGAATACAAAGGGACAGTTTACGCTGTACATTTGTTGCCAATCGGTGGATTTTGTGCAATGGGCGAAGACGATGAAGAGACAGAGTCACCTGGAAACTTCAATAAAAAATCTGTATGGGCAAGAATTTCAGTCATTGCAGCGGGACCGATTTTTAACTTTATTATGGCATTTGTTCTCGCTGTAATTTTGACAGCAATGGTCGGATATGATAAACCAGTTATCTCAAGTGTAGAAGAAGGATATTCTGCGGCAGAGGCCGGCATACAAGAGGGAGACACCATTGTTCGGATGGGTGGAAAGAAGATTAATGTTTTCCGTGAGATCACTTATTATAACCAATTCCATCAAGGAGAGACAGTAAAAGTAACATATCTTCATGACGGAGAAAAACATACAGCGACATTAGTACCGAAGATGGATGACGAACTTGGATATTATCGTATCGGAATCAGTGGAGGTGGAAATACAAAAGCAAATGCATGGACATCTGTTCAATATGGTGCGTACGAAGTTAAATTCTGGGTATGTACTACATTTGAAAGTCTAAAACAACTGGTGACAGGAAACGTAGGCGTCAAACAATTATCCGGTCCAGTGGGAATCGTAAATATGGTAGATACAACTTATAATGAAAGCAAGTCATATGGTGTATTTATTGTAATAGCACAATTCCTTAATATTGGAATTCTGCTATCGGCAAACTTAGGGGTCATGAATTTATTACCATTACCGGCATTGGACGGAGGACGACTTGTATTTTTACTCATAGAGGCAATCCGTAGAAAACGGATTCCACCGGAGAAAGAAGGCTACGTGCATCTGGCAGGCATGGCACTCCTAATGATTTTGATGGTAGTAGTGATGTATAACGATATTGCCAGAATTTTCTTTTAATTGTAGTTGGGGACGGGGTTTTTCTGAAAAACCCCCGTCCCCAACTGAAAAGTAACTTGTCCCAAATTGAAATTGTGTATGAGGTGTTGAATTGGAGTATACAAAAGCGACAATTGATGATATGGAAGCATTCTATGATCTTGTTCAAAATACGATTCAAGAAGTTTATCCAAAGTACTATCCGGAGGAAGTGGTAAGGTTCTTTAGCCAGCAGCATTGCTGGGAGAATTTGGAACGTGATCTTGAAGAGGAACGCATTTATATCCTTCAGGATGGGGAGTGTGTGATTGGTGCCGGCAGTTTTGAGGGCAACCATATTACTCGGGTCTTTGTGAGGAAAGATTATCAGAGACATGGCGTTGGCAGTTTGATCATGCAGCGGTTGGAAGATGTGATTGCCAGAGAATATGAGTCGGTACGTCTGGAGGCTACGTTGCCTGCAGTAATTATGTTTGAAAAGAGAGGGTACCGTACAATTCGCCATGAAAAGTGGACTGTGAGAAATGGGGCAGTGCTTGTGTATCCTGTGATGGAGAAAATATTGCGTAGATAAGAGGACATAAGGGAAAATGAAGACGATTACGATAGAAGATGTAGAGAAGAAAGATATAAATCAGGTCACAATTTTGGATATCCGTCCGGAGGATGCTTACTGTAGAGGAACCGTTGAAGGTGCAATCAATATTCCGATGCAGGAAGTGGACAATCGAAGAGATGAGATTCCGAGAGATAAACCAGTATATGTACTTTGCCACACCGGGGAGTGGAGTGCTTATACAGTAAATATGCTGGAAGAAGCAGGATATGAAGCGTACAATATTGAAGGTGGATATCGTTCTTTTCTACGTATGATGCTTGGACGTTTTGTGGAAAATGAGACAGTCATGGCTGAAAAACAGAAGGATATTGAAAAAAGTATTATTAAAAAGTTCCGTAAATCTGTCTGGTGCAAATTTACGAAGGCAATTCGGGAGTATGAACTTGTAAAAGACGGAGATAAGATTGCTGTCTGTATTTCTGGTGGAAAAGATTCTATGCTTATGGCGAAACTTTTTCAAGAGCTTAGAAAGCATGGAAAAGCAAATTTTGAGCTAGTCTTTCTTGTAATGAATCCAGGATATAATGCAGATAACTGGAAGATTATTCAGGATAATGCAAAGGTCCTTGGAATTCCGTTAACAGTATTTGAAAGCAATATTTTTGATACTGTAGCAGACATTGACAAAAATCCGTGTTATCTCTGTGCAAGAATGCGCAGAGGTTATCTTTATTCACATGCGAAGGAGCTTGGATGTAATAAGATTGCATTAGGACACCATTATGATGATGTGATTGAGACGATTCTGATGGGAATGCTATACAGTGGAAAGATTGAGACAATGATGCCTAAACTTCATAGTACGAACTTTGAAGGTATGGAGTTGATCCGACCAATGTATCTGATTAAAGAGGCGGATATTATTGGATGGCGAGATTATAATCAATTAAATTTTATCCAGTGTGCATGCAGGTTTACAGAAAATTGTGCAACCTGTGGCGGAGGACGTGGTTCCAAACGTGATGAAATGAAAGAACTAATCGCGCAGTTCAGAGAAGAAAGCAATCTGATTGAAAAGAATATCTTCCGAAGTGTTCATAATGTAAATTTAAGAACAATCATTGGATATCACAAAGATGATGATATTTACAATTTCCTTGATGACTACGATGAACGTGGAAAAAAGAAACATGAAAAAATGTAATTATTCTGTCAGTTTGAGGGTTTTATGTGATACAGGAAAACATACCTGTATCACACAAAAATTTAGATATTCAAGAATGCCTCGGCATTCTTGCTGCGAGGTGCGCGTCATGCAATTGCATGACATACTTCTACTGCGCACCTCCGCAATCCTAAGTCATCTCAATATATTTTATTCTTTGGTGATGTATTTAACCATCTTAGCTAATTTAATTCTGCAATTCTAGATACTCCAACATATATTTCTGAGATTTTATACCATGTTTTATAATCAACAATTCCAGTCACTGGAAGACCGAAGATTAACTGGAATTTTCGTACAGCAGCTTCAGTGGCAGGACCGAAGATTCCATCTGCATCAATCTTAGGAATTGCTGGATAGGCATCAGATATAACAAGGAGTTGCTCCTGCATCTGGCGCACCTTGTCACCGGTGGAACCGATACTTAAGTCGTAACCCGGCCAGGACGATGGAATACCGGAAATTGCACTGGCAGTGTTAATATACATGTCATCACCGTAGTAGTAACGTAGAATTTGGATGGGAGTATAGCCTTGATCACCTAAGGTCTTTGAGCCCCACTGTGTCAACCTTTTTGCTACAACGTATAAAGAACCCGCAAGCCCTTATTTTACAGTGGTTTGCGGGTATTTTACCGATATAAGAAATAATAGATTTTCAGAGAATCTTGTTCTCGGTTGTAGACAATTTTGTCCACGATCTGTTTTAATGCTTCGTTCTTTTGTGCTGCAGTAAAAGAATCGGAGACGAGGATATCATAGACGCCCTGCACCCTTAACAGCATGTTGGCAGCAGGATCCGGCGTATCTTTTGGAGCATGATCTTCCAGTTCTTTTAATTGTTCTTCCAAGTGTATGCGTTCTTTCTGAAGCAATGCTTTATTCGCTTTATATTCCTCCAGAGTATCAATTCCCTCACGGTAAGAAGCTTTGATTCGTTCTTCTTTTCCGGCAAGACTTTCCAGACGACTGGTTAATATATTTTTCTCATTAGAGACTTCTATTGGCTGACGTTCTTTTAAGGTGTAAGAAATGTTGCCGGAACTTAGAGATTCCTTGACGCAGGCAAGGACCTCTTTCTCCAGGACAAGGGAACTGATTCCATGTGGTTTCTCACATTTTCCTTTATGATATCCATAACAAGAGAAGTAGGAGTATTTCTCACCGTTCGCACGTTTCATGGTGGCAGCAGTCAATGTACGTCCACATGCAGGACATTTCAGTAATCCGGAGAGCCAGTGTTTATATGTAGAAGAGGGACGTTTCCCAGAAGGTCTGTAGGTTGTTTCGAATCGTTTTTGTGCTGCATCAAATAATTCCTTTGTAATAATTGCCGGCTGTTGTCCTTCTGTGACGATCCATTCATCTTTATCCTTGATTCTGTTCGTACTGTTTTCTGTCCGGTTCCACCGAATCATACCGCAGTAGGAAGGATTCTGAATGATATACTCAATAGATCTCCGCTCAAATGTTTTGCCCTGTGAGGTCTTAAGCCCAAGATTGTTCAAGCGTCTTGCAATATCAAAAAATCCGATGCCTTCATTTGCATACCAGCTAAATATCATGCGTATAATTTCAGCTTCTTCAGGAACAATCATCGGAGGCTTGCCATGCTCCACGACCTTGTATCCGAGTGGCGGACGTGCCTGGTATGCTCCACGGGTTGCATTTTCTTTCATGCCCCGGAATACCTCACCGGAAAGACGGATAGAGTAGTATTCGTCCATCCACTCAATGATACGCTCAATCAGAGAGCCGAAAGGATTATCTGAAAGAGGTTCGGAGATGCTCACGACTTCTACATTGTGTTGCTTCTTGAGAAGAGACTTGTAGACAATGGATTCTTCCTGGTTCCGGGCAAATCGTGAGAACTTCCATACCAGGATCAGATCTACCGGGTGATCAGAACCCTTTGCAAGTCCGACCATCTCCTGGAAGCCTGGACGCTTTTCAGCTTTCCGGCCGGAGATTCCAAGGTCAGAGAAAATCTTAAGGATTACAATATTGTTCCTGGTAGCATACTCCCGGAGAAGATTCTCCTGAGAATCCGGAGAGATTTCTTCCTGATCGTGCGTGGATACACGGATATATGCAAAAGCATATCTTACTTCATTCATAGTATCACCTTCCTATAATATATGTGCGACGTCGCACAAAAAATGAGTATAAAAATAACAGCCAGCAAAGAACAGATGTTCCGCTTGCGTGACTGCTCCGAAGATGATACACTAATTATTGAACGTACTGGTGTATCCTTCGGGGCATTAGTCTTTGAGCCGTTCCTGTTGGTAGCAGGAGCGGTTTTTCCGTTTTATTTTTGAGTAACAAAGTTAATTTTTGTACAATCAAGCATTATATCTTGTCCATTCACATATCCAGAAATACAGCCATCAAGATATATACTGGCAGCAGTGAATTCTTCCATCATTTCTTCATTCGTAATTGAACTATCAAGAATATGAATTGTAGTAGTGTAAATATCTAATGCAGAGTCATCTGTAGAAGCAGTTGCGTATATCCTGATTGAATTATTGCTAAAGTTACCATAATTTACGATACAAATAGGAAGCCCATTGATTACACCTTTTTTTCCAACGGCATTTTTAAAAGCGCCTAGTCTGAATTCAGTCCTATAGTCTGCGCCATGAATATCCATATCGGTCACATCAGTGATTGGCGTAGTGGCAGTTTCATTGTATAAAGATATAAACTGTGTGATGCTTGCAAATTCATCGTCATCTTCTTTTGCTTTAGAGTCGTGGTTAGTGGAAGTAGATTTTTCTTGAACATTTTGGGATTTTGTTGTAGGAGATGGATTTACGGTATTATCGTTTGAAGCATTGCCACAAGCAGACAATGACAACGCCATTGTTCCGGCAATCAATAGTGCTACAATTCTTTTATTCATAAATTGTTCCTCTCTTTCTTCTTTAGTAAGAATAAGAAAATCTAAGTAAGTTTTTATATAAACGCCGAAGCGGTTATATCCGTTTAAACACTGCCAAGTTCGGAATGAAATAGATAATATAATTATCTACAATCTTATATACTCCATACTTCTCACGATAACATGAGATACATTCTTCTAAGAATTCCTCAGTTACGTCCAGATATTCGGCGGTCTCATATCTGTTCGTGCAGCCATGCTCATAGGCTCTGATCAGACCGGTCAATCCAATTAATTGATTATAGCTCCACAGACGAGCTTGGCGTTCCTGTTTACGATTCTCAGCTTTTGACTGGTCTAAAATATCACCGATAGTAGTGTAGTAGTGTCCAAGTTCCTCAGCAAGCACACATGTTTTTTCAGTGGTATTCATATCTTTTCGCAAATAAATATCTTTGCCTTTTATCCTGCCATCGTAAGTCTTAAAAGGACGTTCTTTGATGGAAATACCTTCGGCATTGGCTTCATCCAGTAAAGCATCGTATTTCATGGTCAACACCTCCAGCGTAATAATAAACTATTAAGTGTCCAATAATCTGGACTCAGTCTAGCATGTCCTCATCTTCCTGACGTTCTTCGGTAGTGTACGGGGTGGTTCTTTCGTGCGCTGCGTTTGGCATAACATGAGTCTGCATTTCTGTAATATTATCTTGTGGTTTTTCTAATGCTTCGGAGCGTTCATATTCTTTGGTTAATGTAAAATCAACCATTTCTTTGCCATGAGAATCAAGGGCACGGTATTTTTTTATCATCTGTAATTCCTGTATTGATACTTCATCCTCTGGAAGAGATGGTTGTAAGAAGAAGGAAGCATTGACATGTAATATTCCACATATATATGAAAGCATATCCAAATCAGGTTTGCTTACATTATTTTCCCAATTGCTTATTGTGTTCCCGGTGGTATTTAATTGCTTTGCCAATTCAGCTTGTTTAAGTCCAGCTTCGGTACGTGCAATTTTTAGTTTTTCTCCAAATGTCATTTAACTCGCCTCTCTTTCTTTATATTCATATACTACAACATAATTTAGAAAATGTAAATTATTAATCACAATTATCTTGAGATTTTTTTAGAAAAACAATTGACACTACAAGAGAATTGTTTTATTATACAAATGAATCACAAGAATATTGGAATGTGAGGTGAAAAAATGCAAGCGAATTTGGAAATCAAGAAATATTTGGAGGAAAATGGAATAACACAAATTTTCATTAGCCGTAAAACAGGAATCGAAGCATCTAAGCTTAGTTTGGCATTAAATGGTGACCGAAAATTAACGCTTGATGAATATGCGCTTATTTGCGGTGTACTCGGAGTGAGTGCAGACAAATTCTTAAAGCCAAGGCTGCCTGATCAAAGAGGGGAGTGATGGAAATGAAATCAGAAAAAACAATAACAGTGACGCTTGAAATGGAGGAAGTTATGAATGAAGCGTGTGAGTTAGTAGATCTGTTAAAAAAAGCCAACTCATTATCAAATGAGCTGGCTGAAAAGCTAAAAAGCTTAAAAATTAATATTGAGGTTTAATGTCACAGCATTATTGCAGTACGGACAAACATTGTGTCCTTTATGTGCAGAAAAAGATTTTTTGCAGTGAGGACATTCAATATCAAAAGATTTTTTCTCTAAAGAAGCTTTAGCCTGAGTTTTGATATCAGACATCATCTTTTTGGTATTGAAAGTTGTTTTGACTTTCACGCTCATATCGTCACCTGCCTTTTCTATTAGAATTACGAAGCTTCTAATAAGTATGGTAGACCACAATATATAGAAAGTCAAGATTAATATTGTGAAAAACACAATATATTGTAATTGAAACAAAAAAGAATACTAAATATTGATACATACAAACGTTCAGTCTATCACTTTTTATATGTTTTAGCAATAAAAACAATCAAGCTTTAGAAAAAGTTAAGAAACCAGTGGTAAGCAAAGTGATGTGGGGAGGTGAGTAAAGTGGCTGAAACAGTAGAAAGAAAACCATTTAAATCAATTCATATTGATACAGAAAAAGGAATCTATTTATTGAATGGCGAGGAAGTGTCAATGGTAAGCCGTATTGATTTGGAATTTATTAATGGAAAGTGGTCGCTTCTTATCACAAGAGATGAACTGTATGTGCAGGAAGTGGAGAAGAATTGAGGTGAGTAGAATGCAACGATTATGTCCAGCGTGTTTTACAGAACTTACACAGGAAGCAAATTACTGTCCGATATGCGGAAAATACATGAGAGATGCCGTGGAGCAGATTAGTCAGTATATAGGAGAAGCGCCGATAACAACAGTAGTTAAAATAAAGGATTGTGCGATTCGCATTGGCATGAAGAAACAGGAAGGTGAGTAGATGAAACTGAGAAAGATAATTGGCTGGATACTAGTTTTTACGCCATCGGCATTAATAGAAGCTATAAGTATTTTGCCTAATGCCATTGGAATGATGATATTAATTTTTTTATTATTTCTTGGCGTATTCACAATTGTGCGAAAAGGATTGCATCTCATAGCAACAAGTACAAACAGTACCACATAACTTATAGAAGAGGTGGTGGAATTGAAACATTTTAACATTGTAGTTATTAATGGAGAAGAAAAAGAAATCTCTTCTCTTTCCAAGGAAGAACGACAAAGGCTGGTAGACGAATGGAACCGGCGGGCGCTGGAGCATCTTGGATATAGGCGAGAGAAAACCGCTTAGGCGGTAGAAAGGAGGACAAGCCCATGAGAGTTAGAGACTGGATAGTGGTAGGACTGATGATGAACGGACTGCCGATGGCTATGTTTCTTCATTGGCTGGTCATGGGATATTAGACATGAAGAAAAGAAAGTGGACAATGAAGAGGATTGTGGACACGTTATTCGCGCTGGTGATCCTGGGAGACATTGCAACAATGATAATGTTCGTGATAATCTCCATCAAGATTCTGAAAATGCAGGAGGTGATCACATGGCTGATACAGCAATAAAAGAAATCTTATTCCGGCATAGTGCGGAGCAGTGCAAGGTGTGTGAAGTCATTCCATTTGACCAGATTGGACATCAAATCGAGTATGAAAAGTTCAAGATGATCCATGAGGTCATTGAGGAAGCTGACCTGGAGGACGAGTACCAGGAATGGAGACGGGCTTACGGATATGTATAGAAAGGCGGTGAGGATATGGAGGATAAGCAGAAGATTCTGGACTTTCTGCTACCTGCTCTTCAGGCGACTTGTAATCTATCTGATCTGGTAAGCCTGGAATACCGGGAAGACCGGGAGCTGGTATATGCGAAGTTCGCAAACGGGAATCAGAAGATTGCCAATGCGGCATGTGATTCCGGAACAGCTCTGATCAGAGACGTGATCGAGCAGATTGTATAAAAAAGAGCGCTCATAAAAGCCGGCAAGCTTAAAGCGCTCAAGAAAAATAAGTCAACTATATTATAAGAAAATAGGAGAAATAAGTCAAATGGCAGATGAGAAGAAGTATGAGATTTCAACATCGGAGTTAAAAAAGTACATATGTCTTGCTATGAATGAGGTGATGCCGAAAGGCGTCACGCTAGAAGAGGAAGAAAAATTCGTCGAATTTGCAGCAGATATGGAAATCAGAATTGAGGCTCATTTGAATGGAGAAAAGCCGTTCAAGTCTAGAGATGTCAAAGATTATGAACTTGTGTCGATTGTCATGGATTCGTTAAATGAGTTATGCAACTTGATTTCAAAGAGGGAGGGCGAGTAAATGTATTACAATGAATGCCCGTTTTGTGGGGCAAATTTAGATCCTGGAGAATCATGTGACTGCCAGGATAGCAGGAAGAAAAAGAAACTTTGGATTAAGAAAGTAAATGTTTCGAAGAGAAGAACAGCACAGACATGTGTGAAAGTGAGTTGCCAGTCATGAGCGATATTTTTGAAGTATATGATTTTGAAAATGAGCAGCATTGGCTGAAAGGCAGGACGAATGGAATTGGCGGAAGTGATGCCAGTGCAGTAGTAGGAATGAATCCTTATAAAAGCAATATCGATCTGTTCGAGGAAAAAATTGGCAGGGTGAGAGCGAAAGATATTTCGGACAAGCCTTGTGTCATCTACGGAAAGAAAGCAGAGGAATATATCCGTGAGTTATTTAAGCTGGATTATCCGGAATATAAAGTGGAGCATCATGAGTTCCGGATATTGAGGAGCAAGGAGCATCCTTTTATGCAGGCTTCTTTAGACGGAGAGCTGACTGATTCGGAAGGACGGCGTGGTGTTCTTGAGATTAAGACCACCAATATTTTACAGTCCATGCAGTATGAGAAATGGAAGGATCGTATCCCAGATAATTATTACATACAGGTGCTGCACTATCTATTGGTAACAGGCTGGCAGTTTGTAGTATTACGGGCCCATCTGAATACAGAATGGGGTGGTGAGAAGCGGACGACTGTGAAGCATTATTTTATAGAACGTGCAGATGTGGAAGCGGATCTTCAGATGCTGCAGGAAGAGGAACAGAAATTTTGGAGATATGTGGAGAGTGGAAGAAAACCTCCACTGATTCTCCCGGAGATTTAGGAGGTAATTATGGAATTAAAGATCATAAGTCCACAGGAGAATGGTTTTGTAGAAGAAATTAAGTGGAACAATGAAGAACTGAAAGCTGAAATCGCAGCCAAGATGGAGGATTACAGAGGACTTGTATTTACGGAGGAGAGTATTGCAGATGCCAAAAAGGACAGAGCTAATCTGAATAAGCTAAAGAGCGCATTTGAAGATGAACGTAAACGGGTCAAGAAGTTGTGCATGGAACCATATAACAAATTTGAACAGCAGGTTAAAGAGGTAACGGCCTTAATAGAAGAACCTATCCGTCTGATTGATTCACAGATTAAGGAAGTCGAGCAGAGAAAAAAAGAAGAGAAGCGTCAGGCTGTGACAGGACTTTTCAATCAGCTGGCGTTTCCAATTTATGTTTCTCTTACAGCTATCTGGGACGTAAAATGGCTGAATGCATCGGTGTCACTTAATAAGGTTCGGGAACAGATGCAGCGTATTTTAGAGCAGATCAAATCAGATGAAGAAACAATAGAGAAGCTTCAGGAGTTCTCTTTTGAGGCTATGGAAGTCTATAAGAAGACTTTGAATCTTTCTCAGGCAATTCAGAAAGGACAGGAACTGGCAGATATTCAGAGAAGAAAGGAAGAGGCAAGGATTGCCAGGGAAAAAGCTGAGAAAGCAAGAAGAGCTGAGGAGCAGAGACGAGTCGAAGAACAACAGGATATTCAGGAAGAAGTAAGTGAATCCGGGATCCCGGAAACGGAGATGGGACGCGTAATTGATGGAATCGAAAGGCAGGCTTTTGAGCATGTAGTTGCAGCATCAGTTGAAGAGCAGGAGTCGGTCATGCATTTGGATTTCCGTGTATGGGGAACAAGAGAGCAGTTGTTGGCATTACGCAATTATATGAATGAGAATCATTTAAAATTCGGAAAGGTGGAATAAACATGGCAGTAAATAATAGTTTGGCAAAAAAACAGAAAATGGGATTAACAGCGTACCTTACACAGGATGCTGTTAAAAATCAGATCAACAGTGTAGTCGGAGGAAAGAATGGCACCAGATTTGTTTCCAGCATTGTATCTGCAGTACAGACGACTCCGGCATTGCAGGAATGCACAAATCCAAGCATTTTATCAGCAGCACTTTTGGGAGAGGCGTTGAACCTTTCCCCTTCTCCGCAGCTTGGACAGTTCTATATGGTTCCGTTCGATAACAAAAAGAAAGGCTGCAAAGAAGCACAGTTCCAGTTGGGATATAAGGGATATATCCAGTTGGCGATTCGTTCCGGGTACTACAAGAAGCTGAATGTCCTTGCAATCAAAGAAGGGGAGCTTGTACATTATGACCCTCTGGAGGAAGTGGTAGCGGTAAACCTGATTGAAGACGATATTCTCAGGGAAGAAGCTCCGACAATGGGATACTATGCAATGTTCGAGTATGAGAATGGTTTCCGGAAAACGATGTACTGGTCAAAAAAGAAGATGCTGGCACATGCGGAGAAGTATTCATTTGCTTTCTATAAAAATGGTGGTGCAAAGTCTTTGGAATTATTGGAGCAGGGAAAGATTTCTGAAAAAGAAATGTGGAAATATTCTTCTTTCTGGTTCAAAGATTTTGATGGTATGGCTCTTAAGACCATGCTCAGACAGTTAATCAGCAAGTGGGGAATCATGAGCATCGACCTGCAGAAAGCAATTGATAAGGATATGGCGGTTATACAGGAAGACGGTTCGGCAGAGTATGTGGACAATGGTGATTTAGAAGAGAATGTTGTCGCTGATCAGGAGCTAAAAGAAGTTGCGCCGGAGGAAAATGACAGTGTAGCTGCAGGAACATCAAAGCAGGAAGGTACTTCGGACATTGAGTCGGAGTTCTTTAATAATTAACAGGAGGTATATAAGGACATAGGTAACAAAAAGCACCGATCTTTTAAGGTCTGTATTGTATCACATATGTAACAATTAACAAGTCGTTCCCCTGCAGTGCTATGGATGAGGTATTGCAGGGGAGAAAGGAGAGCAGGCATGCAGTCAGTTACATTTCAGGTCCCTGGAAAACCACAGGGGAAAGCCAGGGCGAAGACTGTAAGGAATAAGTCTACTGGCAATATTCATTCCTATACTCCGGAGAAAGATATGTTGTATGAGAATTATATCAAGGCTCAGTTCCAGAATCGTGCAAATGGATTCTATCTGGAAAGAGGAAAGCCGGTGATGCTCCGGATCATAGCGAGATTCCTTCCACCGAAGAGCGTATCTAAGAAACGACAGCTGGATATGTTGGAGGGAAGGGAACTTCCACTTAAGAAGCCAGATATTGACAACATTGTAAAGGTAGTCGCAGATGCTCTGAATGGTGTTGCTTATCATGACGATACACAGATTGCCATGGTGATTGCGGCAAAGACATATTCGGCCATGGAAGGGCTGGATATTACAGTAGAGGAATATGTTGGATAGAGAGAAGGTGCAGTATGGCCAGACCCAAATTAAAAGGCCTTCTTTACTTTCCATTAGATATAGATTTTTTCGAGGATAATAGTATCCGAATCGTCAGAGCGAGATATAAGTCTGACGGGGTAATCATTTACCTGTATTTATTAACACAGATCTATCGGGAGGGATATTACATAACAACTGGTATATAATGACAGGGATTAGAAAAATCACAGCAACTATGCCTAAAATAACAGACCGATTTACGGTAGCAAATGCCACGAGCATAAGCATTAATAAAAGCCAGGGATTTCGCAAATTACTGTAATAATTTGCCCTATCTTCATAGGACGTATGAAGTTCAAAAGGTTTTCCATCATTTTCTTTTTCTACAATCAGCAATTCCCTGTTAAATGTTGTAGTGTTTGTTGCAATACGACCGCCAATTTCAGCCCACGGACGCCAGCGAACTTTACCAACAGAATAATTAAGATTGATATTTTTATAGAATACGGAATATCCCATTTCTTCCAAGAAATCATGGTAATCTTCAGCATTAGCTTTTGATTTTTGTCCTATAAACTCCACGCAATATTGAACTTGACCTGGCTTACATTTTTCAAATTCATAGAGTAATTTTCCCGTTCGAATAAGGCGATAACCTTTTTCAGCCATCTTATTCAGCCAGTTTTTCTGTACCGTCAATAGCCCGCCAAAAAAACGATAACACTTTTTGCTCATAATGTACCTCCTACAATTCCGCTTGCAATACCTACAAGTTCACGAAGTCTGATAAGTTCTTTTTCAGCTATCTCCTTTCCTTTTACAGTGATAAGATACTCTTTTTTTCTACCTTCACTATCTCCGAAAAGCTCAATCCATCCCTTTTCCTGCATTGAATTTAATGCACCATATAAAGTGCCTGCTCCCAATGAAAGCCGCCCACCTGTTTTTTCTTCAATGAACTGCATGACAGCATATCCGTGTTTAGGTGAATAGAGTGAAAGCAAAATATAGAATGTCACTTCTGTGAGTGCACCACTTTTCACATTATCCCTCATAGCATCCCCTCCTTATTACGGTTACTGTAATAACTATATCAGTAACCGTAATAAAAATCAAGAGATGTGAAATAAATCTTAATAAGCCGGATAGTATTATACTTTTCCTGTTCAGTCCTTTACAACCAATACTTATATATAAAGTATTTCTCTCAACACCATTTCTTCTGCACTGGCTTTTATATTATTCATCAGCCTAACCCACTTCGTCTGGTTCTGTACCTTTAATTCTTCAGTTACACCCTGTTTTTCTGCCATCTGTTCCATAAGCATTTCCACCTGTTCTCTGCTCTCCTGATCAATCTGATTCAGGTGTTCCGTCAGCTTTCCAGTCAACAACAAATATTGATATTTTGCTAATCTGTGTTCCTTCAGAAACTGTTTTCGCAGCATTCCATATTTCCCATATATCGGTTTTTCTTCATTCAATACCAAATTCGGCAAATAATAATCTCCATGCAAAGTATAGCTTAATCCGTTCTTTTCATCATAAATGTGTGTTTCCATAATCTTATCTCTCCATTTCTCTGTTTTTTGATTTAGTTTTCTTACGCTGCTGATTCTCCATCTCGCTTTTTTTCATTCCCCATGCCAATCTTTCATGAATATTTCCCTTCGGCATTTGCTCCATCCGTCGCTTTTCTTCCAGGACTTTCTCGTTTTGAATATCCTGCTGTACTGCTGTATCTACAGTTTCTATTCCAAGAACACGCACAACACGATCATACCTATCAGAAACACCTTGCAATATATCTTTTTCTTCTGACAATTTCTGATTGTCTTTACGTATATCATCCAGTTCTCTCTGAATAGCATTATATTTCTGTTTCACCTTTTGATATTTTTTCTTCCACCCTTCCACCTCTTTCGTGAGTTCTTTAACCTGAACCGCCATTACAGCAACCTTATTCTTTATTTGAAGAAACAGTGGTTTAATTTTTTTGTCTCGATAGGTTACTGCCCGTTCTAGCGTGCCCGCCTCCGGCAGTAACATTTTAACTGTTCCATATTCTTTGATTTCTTTGCTCACACTATCCATAATCGGTTGTAGCTGTTCTCTGCGATCTTCCAGGCTTTTTAGTTCTTTTTCTGCGCTCCCTGCCTTTTGTTCTGCTTCTTGCTTCGCCTTGATTGCCTGTTCCTTATCGTCTTTTAAATTCTGGATATCTGCTCTGGATTCTGCAATTTGTGCTGTTAATTCTTCTTTTTCAGCAGTTAGATGCTCTTTTTCCTGCTCCAATTCCTGTACTTCCTTTTTCCGTTCTTTTTTCTTGAAGTTATAGACATCCAGATGTTCCTCATGAGTACCTTTCTGTTCCCATTCAATTCCATACTGCCTTGCAATCTCTGCCAGTACTTCTTTTTCATGATTTATCCACTGATTCAGCTCCGTATCATGCTTATTTCCACCTTGAAATCCAAGACCTTTTAATGCCTGTTTCAGCGAAACTCTGGTATCCATTCCTTTTCCTTTCCAGCCCGTCACATAAGGAATAAAGTCAATATGAAGATGTGGAGTAGCCTCATCCTGATGCAAATAGCAACTAAATACCCGAAGTGTCGGATTCCGTTTCTGGAAATCTTTTACATACTCATCCAGTACGTTTACAGCCAGATTTCCTGCTTCTGTTCCAACAGCCATATCTTCTCGGTTTCCAATCTGGAAAATCACTTCATGGAACAACTTTTCCTGTTTTCCCTGCCGGATTTTTTCATAGTAATTTGTAATCTTCCGGTCTTTTCTTTTCCCGGTATTGTATCTCTCCACAGCATCATCAAATAACTCTTTGTAAACTTCTTTCAGATTTTCATTCTGGTAACAAATATTTAATTGTACTCTGTCTGGGTCTACATTCTCTGCGAAAAACTCTCTCCTGTTATGAGCCAGAGAACCTTTCCCAATCATACCGCTAATTGTTCGTTTTATCATAATATTTCTCACCTCTTCTCTGAGCAAGTGCCAGATATGACACATAATTTTTATTTACGCCAGTCATGGCGATATTAAGAAACTTTCGCCGGATACGGCGGTTTTGTTACTTTTGTCAAAAGTAACGCAAAAGCACTTTCGACAGCCGTTCCGTCCATCAAAAGTACCCTTGCGCCCTCCGGGGGTGCAGAACAGACCGAATCGGAGCGAAGACCTATTTTATTCCTCCCGTTAATCGGTTGGATTCTGCGTTACTCTCTCGACTAAATTATTCCGGTATTCTTGCCTGTACATATTCCAGATCTCCGCAATATGGTGTTCCCACCAGATACCATTCTCTTGCTGGATTCATCTCCATTCTTGTCCGTACCCACTTATCATCAACCAGTACCTCAAGACCTTCTCCACAGTGAAATCCCGTATCAATCCATAAGTCCGACGCTAATAACCCATATCTGTCATTGCTACTGTTATATCCTAATCTTCCCTGCTTCATCGAATCGTTCTCCCTTCTTCACAACTATCAAATTTACAGCAACCTCACCGTCCAGCCTCAGCTTTCCGTATGCGCCTTACCACTTTCTTCTTGTTTACTTCTCACAGGGGCGTGACACGCTCCTGTAAAAAGGTAATCAACACGAACTGTTACCATCGAAAGCTCTCTTGCATTCCTTTTCTGTCCAGATACTCCTGCCGGAACTTTTCCCGTTCTTCTTCTGTTGGTGCAGTTTTGGATTTACTGTATACCTCACGATTTACCATTGCATCCAGCTTTTTCTCCAAACCTTTTCTTATATCATCTGCTTCCTGTTCCTGATCCAGTAAATGATATTTTATAATCTTTCCAAATAACTCCTCTGGAATCATAACGTTTTTCAAGTTCTCACCTTCTTACAATTTATGTAAGGACGCAACACTGCAATGTCTTTACAGATTGCAACCTTGCATTTTAATTCCGCATTTTCTATATACTCTGCAATGTTGCACCCTTAATTTATTCCGGCTTAACTTTATCTAAATCCCAATACCATGAATTACCGATTCGTCTTGCCTTAATTCCAAGTTCCTTTTTTGCATTTTCCAGTGTTCTTTTAGAAATATTCAAATCTTCTGCCATATCAAAGATTTCACTGCTTTGCACAGAAGTTGACGTTTCTGCCAGTTCCCTCAGCATCTTTTTTGCCTGTTCCATTTTATTTACCTTTGGGGCAATTCCACCAAGCACCTCATCTGCGGTGATTTCATAGTCACCTATCCACTCAAATCCTGTTTCTGTCACGCGAAATGCTTTGGAATGTCCAAATGCAGCCAGATTATTTTTAATCTGAACCACTGCTCTTAAGTCCGGTTCTCCCTCTATTCTTCCTACCAGTAATACGCTTCTGGCTACCGCAAAAAAGTCAATCGAACCCATTCCTCTATATGCAGCTTTATTTCCCCCAGCTTTATTCATGTGTCCGATTAATAAAATTGCACATTTATACTTTTCTGCCAGCAAGCTCAATCTTTTTGTCATATCCCTTGCTTCATTTGCCCGGTTCATATCCATTGTTCCTCCAAGGTATGCCTGAATCGGATCTAAAATAAGCACTCTCGCACCAGTCCGTTTGATAGCAGTTTCCAGTCTCTCATCTATCATGGAAAGTGATTTTTCTGTTTCATCTATAACCATGATTCTTTCACAGACCGCTTCTGCCAGCTCCAGTCTGGGTTTTACCGTATCTGCCAGCCCATCTTCCGCTGTCTGATAAATAATATTTACTGGTTCTGTTACTTTCATATCGTTATCCAGACCTTCTCCTTTAGACAATCTCGCTGCAATATTTAATATCAGCGTAGTTTTTCCATCGCCCGGATCACCCTGAATGATCGTTAATTTCCCATAAGGGATAAATGGATACCAGAGCCAGTCCACTGTCTGGGACTGGACATCTGACATCTTTATCATTTTCAATTCTGTTTTATTCTCATTTCTCTGTTCCATAAATTCCTCCATTTTTCAAACTATTCTCGCCAATTATCTGTTGTTCTCTGGAAGAATCCCTGATATAATCAACTTGTCTAGGGTTGACATTTGTGGATTCGTCCCCATTTGTCACATTGCTCCGGTTGTTCGTACTTCCGGAGCTTTTTATATTTTCATCATCCAGCATATCTGCCACCACTTTCTGCTGATCTGGATATAAGTGCCCATAAGTATTCAATGTAATGCGAATGTCCGTATGTCCAAACCTTTCTTTAATCATCAATGGTTGCACTCCCTTATTGATCAGAAATGCCGCATGACTGTGACGAATGTCGTGTACTCTTATCTTTTTTACTCCGGTCTTTTGAACCACCTGTTTTAACTTATGCTGTACCGCTTCATGAACCATTGGAAAAATCCGTTCATCTTCGGGCAACTCATACAGTCTGCTAATATAGTCCTGAATCTCTTTTTTCAGAAATTCCGGTATGGAAATCGTACGGTTCGATTCTTCTGTTTTGGGAGATGTAATCACGTCCTCTCCATGCATACGGTAGTAAGTTTTATTGATATGAAGTAGATTCCTTTCAAAATCAATGTCAGCAGGTGTAATGCTGAGTGCTTCGCCTTCTCTCGCTCCTGTCCAGAATAATAATTCAAACAGCACATAATATTTGCTTCCCGGTTCTATTCCGGTCATAAACTGCCGATATTCTTCAATTGTCCAAAACTTCATTTTCTTTTTTGAAGTCTTTCCCATACGTTTTACTTTGTCACAGGGATTATCTGCCAGATTGTAGATATTCTTCGCATGATTGAACAATGCCGTCATCTGATTCTGTATTGTTTTCAGATAATCATCTGAATATCCTTTTTCAATAATCGTATTCTGCCACTGGATAATCTCTGCTGGTGTGATACTGTTCATCGGTCTGTCCTTAAAATACGGTAACAGTTGAGCATTCATCGTATCTCTTTTGTTCTTGATACTCCTGTCCTTCAATGACTGAGACTTGTCTCGGAAGTAGACTTCTACAAACTCTCCCATTGTCATATCCATGTCTGCTTTCGCTGTTCTTTTATACTCCGCTTCAAAATTTAATGCTTCTTTCTTAGTGCGGAATCCTCTTTTTACTTTTCGCTTTTTGGCTCCTGTCCAGTCCTCATAATAAAATGAAACATACCAGGTTCCTCTTTCTTCATCTTTGTATGCTGCCATACTTTCTCACCCCCTTACATTGCAATCTGGGAATATCCATAAAATTTCTTTTCCCAGAATGCCCTCGGTATCTTGCCCGCAACGGTTACATATCCCTGATCTGCAAGCTCTTTGTTCAGTTTGCGAAGCAGCTTGTAAGCATATCCAAGTGAAATCCCCATGCTCTCTGCAACTTCTTCCGCTGTAATCATATAGTTCTGTCTCTGCATATCATTTCCTCCTTGTCTATAATTATCATTTTCACTGATACTATATCATTTTAAATAATCATTGTCAATAATTTCTATCTGTATGAATGATATTTTTCTATATTGTTGATTTTTATCATTTGTGATATACTAATCATAGCTTTTAAGGAGGTGGATAATATGCAGGAATCATCTATTTCAGAAAAAATAAAAGAGCTGCGAACTGATCTGAAGATGAATCAGAAAAACTTTTCCGCAGCTATCGGTATACGTCAGTCAACTTTATCCAGTTATGAAAATGGTGTGGTTACTCCCTCCAATGATGTGTTATTGACTATTGCTCAGAAATTTCATGTCTCACTGGACTGGTTATTTGGATTATCTGAAAATAAAGTACAGATTTCTACTCTCAGCGATATTATTTGGGTTTTATTGCAGATGAATGAATCCAATGAACTCCGGTATGAACTGGATATAAATAATAAATTTCCCGGTGATATAGAAACAGAAACACAGAAATGGTATGCCGGACTTCGCTTTTATGGAAATGATCCGGAACATTCTTTAAACGCAGATATGTGTAATTTTCTTGCTGATCTGCAGGAGAACAGAGAAAGCCTGGAATCTTATTTCACAGGCAAAGATATGTTTGAGATGTGGAAAAAGCAGACGTTGGAATACTACACTTCCAAACCTGTCACCCATAAAGAAATTGAAGAACTGGATTTTGAGACACGAATCCGTAAACGAGATGAACTTTTAACACAGAAATTTTCCAATAACGAACAGAAATAGTATCAAAACGGTATCACAGCCAGATTTTCATGAGCTGTCAACTTTCCGGTTGCAGATTCCCACTTTGACTGTTATAATCGAAACATGGGTGCTATCATAACAGTAGGCGGTTAGTCCTTCAGCAGAGAGTTGCAGAGTGCCAGTGGCACTCGTTTTGCAACGACCGAAGTGAAACGGAGACCTGTGACCCTCTGATTACATAGAAACCTGTAAAGGAATCCAATGGAAAGAAAGACTAAGCCAATGAGTATTGTTGACTTCATAGCAGTAGTGAGCTTCGGCCTAATCTGTTTTTGTATCAGATATACATTAGGCAAGGTTAATCATAAACCACAAAAATACACCAGTACCAGCTTGATCACAGCAGCTCCACCAAAAGCAACAACTGCAGTTACAACTAATTGCATAGGTTTTGGGAAATTTTCGAACACAAAAACTTTCCTACTCTTGCTCCGCACCTTGCTTAAAGATCCTGTCGTAAATGCTGCCATCATTATGACTGACACAGATACCAAGGTCTCACAATAGCCGGCAAGCTTTCCTAACACATCATTATACATATATGCACCTGTTTCATGCAGAATCCAGTATAGAACCAATGCACAAACTCCCATGACACTTTGGAGCTTCATTTCCTTAAAAATCTTCTCTTTCTCTGTAGTTGCATAATCTGACATTGTTTTAGCAATTTTTCTTTCTTCTTCGTTCATCATCTCGCTTTTCCTTTCTCCACTGATAATCTCAGGAATGCTGATATCATAATAATCTGCAATATCCACAAGAATACTGATATCCGGCATATTGTTTCCGGTTTCCCATCTGGATACGGTCCTTCCAGAGACATTTAATATTTCTGCCAACTGCTCCTGTGTAATGCCTTTTTCTTTGCGAAGTTTTTTTAAAAAATTCCCGATTTTTACTTGGTCCACCTCAACTCCTCCTTTCATCATCAAATATAGAATCTGTTATCTGCAAATAACACGACACAAAGCGAGAAATGTCGTATTTTCACTAATAGACACAGTTGTCTATGCGTTTTTCATTTTTTCAATTATACAAACTGGAATTGAGATTTCATATATTCAAAGGGATTTAATAACTGTTATATTTTATTATCAAATATCTCTCAAGCCCTTGAAAACACTAAGTTTGTCGCAGGTGAGCTTTCCCTTATTGTTTCCCTTGTATTATATTGTCCCATGAGTGTTTACGAACTCTGATAAGGGAAAAAACAAGGGAAAGAAAATCTTATAAAACAGTATAACACAAAATAAAAGTGACATGGTGAACTGATTGAAATGCTT
>ENA-ORTY01001475-ORTY01001475.1-human-gut-metagenome-genome-assembly--contig:-NODE-1475-length-25965-cov-4.379429_pt1 | contig 25965 bp, 24 predicted proteins | sample MGYA00241917_ERZ509198 | MGnify/ENA primary metagenome ERZ509198 (study PRJEB26280, sample SAMEA2338857) | human gut metagenome | biome: human gut; feature: human-associated habitat; material: faeces...
GCGGCAATGATGTACGAAATGCTCACCCACGCCAGTGCCGCAAGCTGAGTGGTGATAAATAAACTCCGGGTGATTGATTTCATCTTCCCCCCTCCTTTCTATGATAGGAACTTCCTCACTGTTCCCCATCCTCCCGGTTTTTTCTGCATAAAAAGGGACAAAAAATCCCGGACAGTTGTCCGGGATTTTTCCCTATTCCATTTTACACTGGATTCCAGTTGGCAAGGCGCAGTGTATAGAACTGCTCGCTCCGCCCCGCAGCCGTTTGCTCGGACACCGTCCACTGGAGCAGCACTTCCTCCCCGCCGACTTTCTCGGGCCATTTCAAATGAAACCCGAAAAACAGTTCCGTTCCATAGCGAGCTTGCATTGCTGCCAATTCCTCTGCCGCCATCGGCACCACCTCCGCAGGCCCACCGTTGACAGCAGCAGACAGCACCTCCACCCCCTTCAGTTCGGAAAACAGCTCTCCCTCAGTAAAGCAGATCGTCACCTGCGTTTCTCCAAGGCCGTACACATCATAATAATAGCGGTACGGCTGCCGGAAAATCTTCACCCCGGGCGATTCCTCATCCCATTCCACAGTATAGCCAAAGAACTCCGCCAAATACCGCAGCGGGGCGTATACCTGATCTTTTACAATCACCGCCGCCGTGTCCATTTCCACGATCTGCAAGTCATCCAGATGACACTGCCCTGCCTGGCACACATATACACACCCCGTGGCACGGCTGTTCCCCACAGAAAATGTGAGCTGTTCCCGGATTCCATAGTATCCCTCGGACTCCTCCGTTTCCCGCAGAAATCGGGCCTGCCGTTCCGCAGCATCCCATTCCACCGTCAGACCCAGTGCCTCAGCCACAGCCCGCAGCGGTACCAATGTCCGGCCGTTCTCATCCAGAAAAGGCGCTGCGTCCGTCCAAAGCAGCGGTTTCTCCTCTACCAGAACCTGCAGCGGCTCCTGGGCAAAAACTGTGCCTCCAATGCCTGTTAACAAAGCGGTGCACAGCAGCGTTACGATCCATTGTTTCATAGTTTTCTCGTTCTCCTCTATCCATTCCCGGAAATTCTCAACACATTGTACCATTCCTCACACCATAACACCATTGTTTTTTACCATTTTTCTAATTTTCATTTTTTATGCAACACAGTGGGAACTTTCTTTGTTCCCCTGCGTCAAACTGCCATACGATACGGTAGCAAACAGACGCCGTACGCAATGAAAAGGAGAATTCAAATGAAAAAACTGATCACCATGACCCTCACCCTGGCAATGGTTCTGTCCATGGCCGCTTGTGGCAACAATGCGGATGACGATACCGAGCCCACCCCCACCCCCGTAGTGACTGAGGAACCCGAAAACACCGAAAAACCCACTGAGACCCCCGATGCAGAGACTCCCGCTCCCTCCGAGAAACCCGTGGAGAAGCCCGAGACTCCTGCTCCCACTCAGAAACCTGAGGAGAAACCCGCAACTCCCGCTCCCTCCGAAAAGCCCGCTGAGACTCCCGCTCCCGAGCAGTCCGGCTCCGCTATGAGCGCTGCTGACCTGACCACTCTGATGGAGAGCCTCCTGGTCGGCGCTGATGAAGTCAATTCCGGCACCATTTCCGAGCTGCCCAAGGACAACGACAACTATCAGTACAACCTGTACATCGACTACACCGAGGGCTATGAGTGCGTGACCTACGCTCCCATGATGAGCTCCAAGGCTTACTTCGTGGCTCTGCTGAGCGTTCCCGACGGTGTGGACGTGGCTGCTCTGGCTGACACCATCGAGGCTGGCGCTGACCCCAACAAATGGATTTGCGTGTCCGCTGACACCGTGGACACCGTGGTCAACGGCAATGTGATCCTGTTCTACATGATCGACAGCGCTGTTTACGGCAATACCGCTGGTCCTCTGACCGAAAACTTCCAGAACGCCAGCATCTGATCCCCGCTGATCTCAATTTTGATCTGCCCGGCTCCCATTCCGGAGCCGGGCAAATTCTTTCAGGAGTGTTCGTATGCTTTTTTCCAGCATTACCTTTTTGTATCTCTTCCTTCCGGTAACGCTGCTGTGCTATTATGTGGTGCCGGCACGATTCCGGAACGGCGTTCTGCTGATCGCCAGCCTGGTTTTCTACTTCTTTGGAGAACAAGCGTATACCTGGCTGCTGATCATCTCTTCTCTTTCTGACTACTTCCACGGTCTGTATATCGAATCCCACCGGGGACAGCGCTCAGCAAAGGTGGCTCTGGTCAGTTCCGTCATCATCAACCTGGCCATGCTGGGGGTGTTCAAGTATCTGGACTTTTTCCTCGGCTCGTTCAACAGCCTGTTCGGAACCGACCTTCCTCTGCCGGGACTGAAACTGCCCATCGGCATTAGTTTCTTCACATTCCAGACCATGAGCTATACCATTGATGTCTATCTGGGCAATGCCCATGCTCAGCGGAATCTGATCAGCTTTTCCACCTATGTCAGTCTTTTCCCTCAGCTGGTGGCAGGCCCCATTGTCCGGTACACGGATGTGGACCGGGAACTGGAAAACCGCTCCGTCACAGCAGACGGATTTGCCCTGGGCGTGCGCCGGTTCTGTGTGGGACTGGGTAAGAAAGTGCTGCTGGCCAACCTTTTGGGCGAACTGGTAGCCGTTTATCAGGGACAGGGAGAAAAGACCCTGGTGTTTGCATGGGTCAGCGCGCTGGCATATATGCTGCAGATTTACTACGACTTCTCCGGCTATTCCGACATGGCCATCGGCCTGGGCAAAATGCTGGGATTCACCTTCCCTGAAAACTTTGACCATCCTTTCTGCTCCCGCTCTGTGACGGAATTCTGGCGGCGGTGGCACATGACCATGGGCGGCTGGTTCCGGGACTATGTCTACATTCCTCTGGGCGGCAACCGGGTATCCACCAGCCGCTGGCTGCGGAATGTGATGGTGGTCTGGTTCCTGACCGGTCTGTGGCACGGCGCTGCCTGGAACTTCGTGCTCTGGGGCGTAGCATACGGCGTGATGCTCATTTTGGAAAAACAGTTCCTGTCCGAATTCCTGGAAAAACACCGGATCTTCTCCCATGTGTACCTGCTGCTGATCACCCTGGTGATGTTCACCATTTTCGGCGGCACTTCCAAGGCAGGAATCCTGGCCGATCTGTCTGCCATGTTTGGCGGTGCCGAGCTGTATAACGCCGAGGCGCTCTACTATCTGCGCAGCTACCTGCCGATTCTGGTGGTTTCCATCATCGGCTCCACCCCCGTCGTGCGGGATCTGGCCCGCAAGGCCGAGCACACCCGGGCCGCAACTGTCATTGAGCCCCTGCTGTGCGTGGGACTGTTGGTGCTGTGTACCGCCTATCTGATCGACGGTTCCTTCAACCCCTTCCTGTACTTCCGTTTCTAAGGAGCGTGCCTTATGCAACTGAAATCTAAACTGACGATCCTTCTGTTCCTGCTGACGATCTTCGGATTTTCTGCTGCCCATTTTCTGCTGCCGGATGGGGACATTTCCGCGTCTGAACGGCGTAAACTGGCCCAGGCGCCGGAACTGTCCGCCACCACGGTACTCAACGGGAAATACGGTACCGATCTGGAAAAGTATCTGTTGGACCAGTTTCCTCTGCGGGACGGTCTGCGAAGTCTGAAAGCCCACTGGCAGTTTGATATTTACCGCCTGCAGGACAACAACGGCCTGTATGTGGTGGATGGGAGCATCTGCAAACTGGATAAAGACCTGAAAGAGCCTCAGGTCAGCGCTGCCATCTCCAACACCAATGGGATCTACGAAAAATACCTGCAGGGTATGAATGTGTGGTTCGCTCTGCTGCCGGACAAAAATTACTTTGCCGCCCAGCCCAACGGCTATCCTTCCCTGGATTACGGCCGCATGGACGCACTGCTTTCCGAAGGCCTGAACGAAAACATCTCTTACCTGGGTATGGCCCCCTTCGGACAGCTGACTCTGGAAGATTACTACAACACGGACCTGCACTGGCGGCAGGAACGGTTGGAGAGCGTGGTGGCCGGTCTGAGCAGCTCCATGGGATTTGCCATGCCGGACTTTCAGAGCTATATCCAGACGGAATATGCCCCCTTCCACGGCGCCTATTACGGACAGTCTGCCCTGTATCCCCCGGCAGATACTCTGGTGACGCTCTCGAACCCCACCATTGACGGTTCCGTGGTCACCGGCGTGGAATTCTCCGGTGAAAAGGCGGTCTATGATCCCTCCGACCTGGACAACACCGACCTGTATGATCTGTACCTCAGCGGCCCTCAGGCCATCGTCACCGTGACAAACCCCAACGGCACCACCGGCAAGGAACTGATCCTGTTCCGGGATTCCTTCGGTTCCTCCCTGGCGCCTCTGCTGCTGGACAGTTACGATACGATCACTCTGGTGGATATGCGTTATGTGACCACCGCCCTGCTGGAGCAGTATCTCTCTTTTGAAGATCAGGATGTGCTGTTCCTGTACAACACCAGTCTGGTCAATTCCGGTCTGCTGCTGAAATGATCCCGCTTTTCCAATGCCCCGGAACGGCTGTGCCGTTCCGGGGCAGTTTCTTTCCTCACCCGCTCTTGACACATTCCCGTGGCCTTTGCTATACTGAACCCACTTCACGAAAACTCCCCCGGCATCGCCGGGACGATCAGGAGGGACTGCCCATGTCCGCCGTAAAAAAACTCACTGTGTCTGCCGTCTGCCTGACCCTGTGTCTGCTGCTGCCATTCCTCACCGGTCAGCTCCAGCAGATTGGCAATATGTTTTGCCCCATGCACCTCCCGGTGCTGATCTGCGGTCTGCTGTGCGGCCCTGCCTGGGGCGCCGGCGTGGGCCTGATTGCCCCACTGCTGCGGTATCTGCTGTTTTCCGCACCGCCCATCTTCCCCATCGGACTGGCCATGGCCGCAGAACTGGCAGTTTACGGTCTGGTCACCGGTCTGGTCTATCCCCGCACCCGGGGCGACCTGCGGGGCATCTATCTGGCTCTGGGCAGCGCCATGGTGTCCGGCCGATTGGTCTGGGGCGCCGTCCGCTATGCACTGGCCGGTCTGTCCGGCAGCCAGTTTCCCATGGCCGCATTTCTCTCCGGCGCACTGTTCACCGCCTGGCCGGGCATCCTGCTGCAGCTGATACTGATTCCGCCGGTGATTCGCGCTCTGCAGCGTTCCCGTCTGATGTCCGCTCCCCAGAGCTGACGCCGAACCGTATCTCGCAAAAAGTCCGTGTATCCCATAGGATACACGGACTTTTTATGCTTTGAAAATGGTTTTGTCCTCTTTGATGGTTTCCAACACCGGGATCTGCCCAATCCGTTCGGCAGGGACTCGGGTGGGATCGTCCCCAAGGATCACAAAATCCGCCAGTTTTCCCGGCATGATGCTCCCCTTGCGGTGTTCTTCAAAAATCTGGTAAGCAGCCGTTGCTGTCACCGCCTGCAGCGCCTGTGCAGCCGTCAATCTCTCCGCCGGTCCCAGCACCCGTCCGGACAGGGTCTTGCGGCATACGGCATTCTGTACCGTGAAAAGCATATTGGGCGGAACCACCGGGGTATCCTGATGGAGGGTAAAGGGAACGCCCCGCATCAGCGCCCCTCTTGCCGGACTGATGCTCGCCGCCCGCGCCGCGCCCAATACGGACCGGGCGTGCCAATCCCCCCAATAATACACATGATCCAAAAAGAAACTGGCCATCATGCCCAAGGCTTTCATGCGCTCCAACTGATCCGGCCGCACCGTCTGGGCATGGATCATCACCGGTCGCAGGGGCCGGCGGATGCCCGTTCGTTCCATCGCCCAGGCATAGCACCGCAGAAACTGCTCGCAGGCGGCATCTCCGTTGCAATGCACATTCATCTGCCATCCCCGCTCCAGGCACCGCACTGCCAGAGCAGTCACTTCCTCATCGGTATACAGAGGCGCTCCGCAATAGTCCGCCCTCTCTCCCTCCGGTGGGATCTCATACGGCCGGGAGAGCCATGCCGTTTTTCCCTGAGGCGAACCGTCCAGAAAGAGTTTGCACCCCGCCATACGGACTCGGCCGCCATCACTCGGCGCGCCGCTCAGCAGGCTCTCTGCCAATTCCGGCGTCACCTGCCCTACCACATCCTGGAAAAACAGTCCCCGTTCTTCCCCTGCCCGGAGCAGGCGGAGTTCTTCCTTCCCCACCCGGGCGTCCTGGATTGTGGTGATTCCATAGGAGGCATACATCTCACAGGTCTGCTCCATGGACGCGATCACCTTTTCAAAAGACGGCGACTGGATCTTCGCCTGTACAGACGGGTCCAGATAGGCCCGCTCGGTGAGCAGTCCATTGGGCGTACCGTCCGGGAATCGGCCCACCGTTCCACCTTCCGGCACCTGAAACTGCCCCCAATATCCCAACAGCTGCAGCGCCCGGGTGTTTCCTATGACCAAATGTCCGGAGGCGTGAATGCAGAGTACGGGAATTTCTTCCGACACCTGATCCAGCTCCAGACGGGTGATCTCTTCGCCCTCGGGAAACCCGGAGGGGTCGTAGCCCATACCAATCAGCCATTCTCCCGGTTCCCGCTCCCGCGTTTCCAGTCCCTTGCGGAAAGTTTCCAACAGGGCGGCGCGATCTCCGCAAATCCCCAACGGCGGCGGCGCGGCATTGACCATCAGTCTCTGGTTGGCCGCAGCCGTCAAATGCGAATGAGGATCGATAAATCCCGGCAGCATCGTCCTGCCTTCCAGATCCCGCTGCATCGCTCCTTCTCCGGCAAGGGGCCGCAGTTCCTCCGCCGTTCCCACGCCGAGAATGATCCCGTTTTCCGTCAGCACCGCCTCCGCCCGGGGACGGGCAGGGTCCATGGTCAGCAGATTTCCATGATGATACAATCGTTTTCCCATTCTGTTCCTCCTGAACCGTCAGTATGGTCAGTATTCCCTCATTCCGCAAAGAGAATGCTGCAAAAAACAAAAAGCGGAGACGATACCAGGTACCGCCCCCGCTCAGTCCACTTATGCAATTATTTTCTGCTCAGCACCGTTTCAATGGCAGCGCGGACACCTGCTGCGTCCACACCGTACTTTGCCAGCAGTTCGGCATACTTGCCGGACTCGGTGAACACATCCCGGATGCCCACAAACTCCGTGGGAGCGCCCACGCCTGCATAGGCCAGGACTTCCGCCACGGCACTGCCCAGACCTCCGTAAATATTGTGCTCCTCTGCCACCACGATGGCGCCGGTTTCCCGGGCGCAGCGAACAATCAGCTCTGCATCGATGGGCTTGATGGAGTACATATCCACCACACGGACGGAAACACCGGTTTTCGCCAGTTCTTCCGCAGCCTCCAGAGCCTTGTGCACCAGCAGGCCGCAGGCAATGACGGTCACATCCGTGCCTTCCCGAACCACAGCGCCTTTGCCCATCTCAAACTGGGTGCCGGCAGGATACAGGTCGGGGTACACATCCCGGCTCAGCCGCAGGTACACGGGGCCGTAATTCTCTGCTGCCCACTGGGTCGCCCAGCGTGCGCTGGTCTCATCAGAGGGGGCAATGATGCGCATATTGGGCAGGCTGCGCATATTGGCAATGTCCTCCAGGGCATGGTGGGACGCACCGTCCAGTGCATCGGACATACCGCAGTAAGCACCACCGAATTTCACATTCAGGTTGCCATAGCAAACCTGACCGCGGGCAGCAATCAGGCCCAGTGTGGTCAGGAACACCGTGAAGGTGTTCACAAAGGGAACCTTGCCCACCGCAGCCAGACCGGCAGCCGTGGAGACCATATTGGACTCGGCAATTCCCATATTAAAGAACCGGTCGGGATGGGCATTGGCAAACAGTTTGGACTTGGTGGAACCGGACAGGTCCGCATCCAGCACCACAATATCCGGATTGGTCTCACCCAACTCCGCCAAAACGGAGCCGTACACTTCTCTCAGCTGTTTTGCCATTTCTTACACCTCCAGCTCTTTCATTGCCTGTGCAAAGCTCTCATCATCGATGGCTTTGCCGTGCCATGCACATTTGCCTTCCATGAAGGACACGCCTTTGCCCTTGATGGTATGGGCAATGATCATGGTGGGCACGCCCTTGGTCTGCTCTGCCTCGTCAAAGGCAGCGTCCAGAGCCATCAGGTCGTGGCCGTCACATTCGATCACATGCCAGCCGAATGCCCGCCATTTGGCAGCCAGATCCCGCAAAGGCATGATCTCGTCTGTGGTGCCGTCCAGCTGAACTTTGTTATAGTCCGTTACGGCGCACAAATTATCCAGAGCGAATTTGGGTGCGCTGGCAGCAGCCTCCCACACAGCGCCCTCGTTCTGCTCACCGTCGCCCAACACAGCGTAGACTCTGGCGGGAGAACCATTCAGTTTCAGGCCCAGTGCCATGCCCTGGGCAGCAGCCAGACCCAGTCCCAGAGGACCGGCAGGCATTTCCACACCGGGGGTGTGGGTGCTGGGATGTCCCTGCAGTTCGCTGTTGGTTTTCCGCAGGGTAGCCATGGCGTCTGCGGGCAGGAATCCCTTTTCCACCAGGTTCCGGTACAGCATGGGTGCCGCATGTCCCTTGGACAGGATCAGCCGGTCTCGATCAGGGTCATCCGGCCGGGCTGCGTCGATGTTCATCCGCTGCTGATACAACAGCGTCAGGATCTCGCATACGGACAGGCTCCCGCCGGGATGACCCGACTGGGCGCCGTGGATGGCAGTCAGCACATCCATGCGGAATCTGCGGCACAGTTCCTGCAGTTCCACTGCTCTTTCTTGCTCTAACGACATTTGTGCGCCTCCGTTATCAGTTTTATCCGTGTTTTTTGCACACGGTTGGCCAATATCTTTTATACAATATAACACCCGGCAACTAAAGTCAAACATTTCTTGCCTTTCCGTCCGCTTGTCGGAAAAAGGGAACTCCTTTCCCACTTTTTTGGTCGTTTTCCCCTACCGTGACGGTTCCTTTCTGTGCTGATTTGACAGGATTTTTTACAGATGTCAAGACATTAACAAGAAACTTTCCCGAAAAGGATTGCAACAGGGGCATTTCGGTGGTAAACTTGGCTAAACTACCCAAGAACACTGTTGGAAAGGGGACCGTCTTTGATGGCTGTCAACACTGAAAAACTGAATATGACCATGCTCTGTGATTTCTACGAACTCACCATGGGCAATGGATACTTTGAGAACGGAATGCAGGATAAGATCACCTATTTCGATATTTTTTTCCGCAAAGTACCTGATGACGGCGGATTCGCCATCATGGCCGGTCTGGAACAGGCCATTGAGTATATCAACGACCTGCACTTCTCCCAGGAGGATATCGACTATCTCCGGGGACGGGGCATTTTCTCTGAAGAATTCCTCGCCTATCTGAAAGACTTCCGCTTTACCGGCGATGTCTGGGCCATTCCCGAGGGAACGCCCATTTTCCCCGGTGAGCCGATTATGATCGTCCGGGCGCCGGCCATCCAGGCACAGCTGATGGAAACCTATCTGCTGCTGACCATCAACCACCAGAGCCTGATCGCCACCAAGGCCAACCGGATCTGCCGGGCTGCCGAGGGTCGGGCCGTTCTGGAATTCGGCTCCCGCCGGGCACAGGGGGCCGATGCCGCCATTCTGGGTGCCAGAGCCACTTATATCGGCGGATGCGCCGGCACCGCCTGCACCATTTCCGATGAACTGTACGGTGTTCCCGCCGGCGGCACCATGGCCCATGCCTGGGTACAGATGTTCGACTCCCAGTATGAGGCATTCAAAGCCTACTGCCAGGTCTACCCCACCAACGCCGTGCTGCTGGTGGATACCTATGACACGCTGAAACAGGGCATCCCCGATGCCATCCGTGCGTTCAACGAGGTGCTCAAGCCCCAGGGCATCACCCACTGCGGCATCCGTCTGGACTCCGGTGACATCGCCTACCTGACCAAAAAAGCCAGAAAAATGCTGGACGACGCCGGTTGGACCGACTGCAAGATCACCGTGTCCAACTCTCTGGACGAATATCTGATCCGGGATCTAATCCACCAGGGCGCTCAGATCGACACCTTCGGTGTGGGCGAACGGATGATCACCTCCAAAACCGAACCGGTGTTCGGCGGTGTCTACAAACTGTGCGCCGTGGAGGACGAAGAAGGCAATGTGCTGCCCAAAATCAAGATCAGCGAGAATGTGACCAAGATCACCACACCGGGATTCAAGCGGGTCTATCGGTTCTACGAAAAAGAAACCGGAAAGGCTCATGCAGACTACATCTGCCTGTACGATGAGGCAGTGGATGACAGCCAGGATCTTACCATCCGCGACCCCAATGCCACCTGGAAAGAACTGACCCTGGAAGGCGGCACCTTCATCGCCAAAGAATTGCTGGTTCCCATTTTCCGGGATGGACAGCAGGTCTATCAGACCCCCACTCTGCCGGAGATCAAAGACTATTGTGCCCAGCAGGTGATGACCCTCTGGCCCGAAGTCACCCGGTTTGACAATCCCCATAAATACTATGTGGATCTGTCCGACAAGCTGCTGGCCCTGCGCAACAGCATGCTGACGGAGAACAGATCCCAGGGATAAGGAGGGAGCCCATGAATGCCGAATCCCGCAGGGCCTCCATTCTGGACCTGCTGTCTCAGGCAGACGCCCCCATCTCTGCCGGCTCTCTGGCCGCCCGGTTCTCCGTCAGCCGCCAGATCATCGTGGGGGACATTGCGTTGCTCCGCGCCGGCGGTGCGGAGATCTCCGCCACACCCCGGGGCTACCTGCTCCATCGGGATGCGGCCGGTCTGGTGCGGACCGTGGCCTGTGTGCATACAGGCGAACAGACAGAGCAGGAGCTTTGCATCATGGTGGACAACGGCTGCGTCGTGCAGGATGTGGTGGTAGAGCATCCAATCTACGGCCAGATTGCCGGACAACTCCAAATTGCCTCCCGCTACGATGTCTCCCAGTTCATTCAGCGGCTGCAGACTGACGGCGGCGCTCCTTTGTCAGCGCTGACAGATGGCATCCATCTGCACACGCTGCAATGCCCGGACGAATCTGCCTACCAGCGCACCTGCACCCAGCTCCGGCAGGCCGGCTTTCTTCTGGAAACCAACTGAAGTTCATTTTTCCACAAAAAGACCGCCATTCTCAAGTTTGTGAGAATGGCGGCTTTCTTTTTGATCAAGCGATCTCCACTTTGCCTTTCAACCGATCGTGTATATACTGTTTCACCTCTGTTTTGGGGATCTCCAACGCTGCGGACAGCTCCCCGAAGAGCAGTTCCTCTGCCCGTTTCATGTAGCGCTCATCAATGGCGCCAAACTTCCGTTTCTGCTCCTCTGCCCGTTTCTTTTTCTGATACAGGGACATGGTCAGTTCCACCAGATCGGCACAGCTGTGCGTGCTCAACTTGTTTTCATAGTATTCCTGCAGCTGCCGCAGAGCGGAGTTATAGTACGGTTCTACTGTGATCCCCGGAATCGAATCCACCAATTCGTTGGCCTCCTGCGCAGTGATCATGGGCCGCATAAACATTTTGGTATCCACCGGTACGGAGATGATGCAATCCTGATAGATGGGCCGGAGGACATAGTACGCCTTCTTCCCCTCATCAGAATGGGGCATCTCGATCATGCGGATCTCCTCAACCACACAAACGCCGTTCCCCCCGTAAATGATCTTCTCTCCTACCTGATACATAAGTGCCCTCTCTTTCTCGTTCTTCCGTTGTTTCTATCGTACTTCCTACGCTGTGTGGTAATCTTGTGATCATATTCTGATCATATATATTTTAATTGTATCATACTTACTGTCAAAATGTAAGCAATTTTTCAGATTTCTTTTTTATTTGTTTCTTTTTCACACGGATGGGAACCCTTACCGGATTTGGCAATTTCTCTTCTTTTCCCCAGCTGTTCTGCATAATTTTCAATTCTACAAACATTTTTTCGGTAAAATGCTGAAATTTACAAAAATTCTTTACATTTCGAAGAGATTATGTTAATGTATTATCGAAATTTGGAGAAACTTTTCCCACCTTGATGGAGGTCAAAAATGGATCAGATCGATTATGCCATTTTGAAGATTCTGAAACAAAATGCCCGGGAGACCGCATCCAACATCAGCAAAGAAGTGCATCTGTCCGTATCTTCCGTGATGAACCGCATCCGCCAAATGGAGGACAACGGCATCATTCAGGGATATGAAGTCAAAGTCGACAGCAAAAAGCTGGGTTTTGATGTGACGGCATTTATGGAAGTCAGTCTGGAGCACCCCAAATATTATGACAAGTTCTGCGAGGCGGTCACCAGTCACCCCAACATTGCCGACTGCTATTACTTCACCGGAAACTTCGACTTTCTGCTCCACATCACCTGTGCCTCTTCCGACGAGTTGGAGGCCGTTCACCGGGAGATCAAAAGTATCGAGGGCGTCTCCGGTACCCACACCCATTTTGTACTAAAAACTGTAAAAGCCGGGCAATATCCCCTGAAATCCAAAGTGATGGGATAATGTCCCTGATACACTCCATGATACAAACCAAAAAACAGGCCGATGCGTTCCTGCGGGATCGCACCGGCCTGTTTGCCTTTTGATTTTCATACAGTTTGGAGAGCTTGGGAAAACAGGAGTACCCCAGCCAGATCCTCCGTGAGCTCCACGCTGCTGCCCGTCACTGTCCGGACCTCTTCAAATTGCGCTGTGAACGCCGACACCGGGCCAATCTCCTCATAGCCGAACCCCGGCCCCCGGAAATGCATGGGCACAATCAGCTTAGGCCGCAGCATCTGGCACACCTGCACAGCCTGGGCCGCATCGATGGTGTAATACCCGCCCACCGGAATCAGCAGGACATCCGGCTGGCCGATTTTTTCCACCTGTTCCGGTGTGAGCACATGGCCCAGGTCCCCCAGATGGACGATCCGTTTGCCCTCGGTACACACGATATGGATGTGATTTTCTCCCCGTTTGGCGCCTTCCACCTCATCATGCCAGCTGTCCACCGTTTCCACCCGGTACCCCGGCATACGGTAAGTCTGTTTCACGCCTTCCGTCCAACCGTGGTCGTGATGTCCATGACTGCACAGAATCGTGTCCGCCGCCAGCGGCGGTAAGGTCAGTCCCGGCACACTCCCCGGCTCATAGGGGTCAAAAACTACCCGCCCCTCATCAGTTTCCAGTAAAAAACAGGAATGTCCGCACCAAGTCAATGTCATATTGTTCCCTCCTCAGCGAATTTTTTCCGGTGAACCGTTGACGATTCCCCGGGCTTTGTGTATAGTATCCCCCGAAGGAGGATGCACATGAAACACAAACTTCTCATCACGGTCCTGACCCTTGCCATTCTGGCAGGCAGTGCCGGTGCCGTGTACTGGATCTATGATACATGGAAATTGGACAGCGACGCCATTCTGGCAGAGCTGGACGCCACACCCGTCCCGGAATCCACACCGACCCCTACGCCGGAACCTACCCCGGAACCCACGCCGGAGCACGACTGGCCGGATGTGGACATCACATCCTGGGAATTCCTGCTGGCCAATCCCGACCACAACATCGGGGAATATGTCCCGCCCCTGGCTACACTGGAAAATCAGCAATTTGATGAGCGGATCATCGAACCCATGACCGACTTCGTAGAAGCCGCCCGGGCCGAAGGTCTGCGTGTATACCTCTCCTCCGGGTATCGGGACTATGCCACCCAGAACTACCTCTATCAGCGAAAAGTGGGCCAATATGGCGCAGAGGTAGCAAAAACCATCGTCGCCCCTCCCGGCACCAGTGAGCACCAGACCGGCCTGGCCTGTGACATCACCGACCAGTATTACGAGTTCAAGGACGCCTCCCTGGAAAACACCGCCCTGTATCAGTGGATGAGCGAACACTGCCAGGAGTATGGGTTCATCGTCCGGTTTCCCAAAGGAAAAGAGGACATCACCGGCATCATCTACGAACCGTGGCATTTCCGCTATGTGGGCGTTGATGCCGCCACCTACATTATGGAAAATGACCTCTGTCTGGAGGAGTTTCTGCAGCTGTATTACGCCGGCTGACCACACTCTTCGATTTGATTGCCGTCCGGCTTATTGCCGGGCGGCTTTTAATTGTTCCAGATACCCATAAGGCGCGCGGACATCTCCAACATGAATATCCGGCTTGGACAGGCCATGATAGTCGCTGCCGCCTGTGGGAATCAGCCCATATTCCTCTGCAAGATCCAGCAATCCTTGACTCTGTTCCGGCGTATACTTGGAATAGACGCACTCCATTCCCACACAGCCCAGCCCTTTCATGTGGGAAATCAGTTTCCGCAGACCCGGCTCGTCCAGTTCGTACTGATAGGGATGCGCCAATACCGGCAGTCCTCCGGCCTGCAGAATCCGCTCCACGGCCCGCTCTACCGGCTGATTGACTTTGGGAATGTAGCACCGGCCGCCTTTGCCCAGGTACTCCCGAAAGGCCTGACGCACATCCTGCACATATCCCTTTTCTGCCATGACCATCCCCAAATGGGGGCGGCCCAGCACAGTGTCCGGAAACTTTTCCCGCACTTCCTCCATGGTAATCTCCACCCCGGCCTGCTGCAATGCCGCCACGATCCGCCGGTTGCGCTGTTCCCGTTCGGTCAACGCCCAGGTGAGCAGATCCGCCAGACTGTCGGCCGCCGGGTCAATGTAATATCCCAAAATATGCACTTCCATCCCCAGATACGCCGTGGACAGTTCAATACCGGGAACGACTTCCACCCCCCGGCGCTCACCCTCCAGCATGGCCGCCCGAATCCCCCGGGTATTGTCATGGTCTGTGATGGCGATGGCCCGGAGCTCCGCCGCGGCCGCCATCTGCACCACTTCCTCCGGGCGGTTGGAGCCGTCCGATGCTGTGGTATGGAGGTGCAGGTCGATGCCTCTCATGCACTCAGCCTCCTTTTTCTGCCTGTATTGTACCATATTCCCCCGAAAAAGAAAACTGCTCCCTGGATTTCTCGCTCCAAAAAACAAAAGAGCCGTGACATTCCGGACAAAATTGTATATAATATTATAATATCCAAAATTTATCTTTTACGAACAAACTGCGTCCTGCCGGCCTTTGTTCCGGAGACACAGAGGAGATTGGAGCACTATGGATCTTTTTCTCATTGGACACCACTATCAATACGCCGTGGAGCAATCTCTGCTGACCCTGTTTCCCGGCCAGAAACCGGTTTATCCGGAGCGCCCCGGCGCGCAGCCGTATATTGTCGTCCGGCAGTCCCGGGGGGAGGTCTACACCAGTCTGACCACCACCATGCATTTGGAGCAGGGAACCTATACCGGCACCGCACGGGTGCGCAATGACGCTCTGACCGGGCAGCCCATGGCCGATGACCGGCTATTGCAGCGTCTGGTGCGCCAGTCTTTCTACCGGGCCGCCATGGCCACCGGTATGCCCCGGCCCCAGTGGGGCGCCCTGACCGGTGTGCGTCCCACCAAGCTGATGACGAATCTGCTCCGGGAGGGACAGTCCGACGCCCGGGCCGCAGCCGCCTTTCAGCGGGAGTATTTCACCTCCCCCGCCCGTACCGCCCTGTGCCTGGACACCGCACACTACTCTATGACCGCCCAGGATAGCCTGGGTCCCCGGGATGTTTGCCTGTATGTGGGCATCCCCTTCTGTCCCACCCGCTGCACTTATTGCAGTTTTGTCAGCCAGTCAGTGGAAAAGAGCATGAAACTGATTGAGCCTTTTTTCGAGGCGCTGATGCTGGAAATCGAGGCTACTGCTGAGCAGGTCCGCGCACTGGGACTGCGCCCGGTGAGCCTGTATCTGGGCGGCGGTACCCCCACCACCCTGTCCCCCCAGCAGCTGGATGCCCTGTTTACCAAACTGGAGACCTGCTTTGATCTGTCCGCCCTTCGGGAAATCACCGTGGAGGCCGGCCGGCCGGACACCATCACCCGGGAAAAACTCCAGGTGCTCCGCGCCCACGGCACCGGACGGGTGAGCGTGAATCCCCAGACCATGAACGATTCCGTCCTGGAGGCCATCGGACGCAGACACACTGCCGAAGATATTCTCCGCGCCTTCCGACTGGTACGGGAGACCGATATGGCGATCAACATGGACCTCATCGCCGGACTGCCCACTGACACTGCCGAAAGTTTCCATGCCACCATGGACCGGGTGTTGGAGCTTGCGCCGGAAAATGTGACCGTGCACACCTTGTCCCTGAAAAAGGGTGCCCGGCTGACCGATGAGGGCGGCGATATTCCCACCGCACAGGTGGTGGAGGCCATGCTGGACGAGGCCCATCCGCGGCTGAGAGAGGCCGGATATGCCCCCTATTATCTGTACCGGCAGAAAAATATGTCCGGTGGATTTGAAAACACCGGCTGGTGTCTGCCCGGCACGGAAAATCTGTACAACATCTGCATCATGGAGGAGCTTTGCTCCATCATTGCCATGGGGGCCGGTGGTTCCACCAAACTGGTGGCGCCCACGGGAAAAATCGAACGGCTGTTCGCCCCCAAATATCCCAATGAGTACATCAGCGGCATCGAAAAGACCTGCCGCGACAAAAAGAAGATTGGAGAATTCTATGGCCTATCAACTGACTGAGATCAACGAGCGCGCCAGCCGGGACCCCCTGGATTTTGTGCTGGACTGCGACGATGCCTATAACAAAAAGCTGCACCGGGCCGCCGACCGTATTCGGGAGCACGCCGCCGTTTCCCCGGTGGTGCTGCTGTCCGGTCCCTCCGGCTCCGGTAAAACCACCACGGCCCTGAAACTGGAAGAAATGATCCGTCAGACCGGCGTATCCACCCATGCAGTGGCGTTGGATAACTATTTCCGCTCTGTCCTGCCCGGACAATATCCCCAGACTGCTGACGGTTCTTATGATTTTGAGTCCCCCGACTGTCTGGATATGGAACTGCTGTCCGAACACTTTGATGCACTGGCACACGGCAACCCCATTGAAGTCCCCAACTATTCTTTCCAGACCCAGCGCCAGGAGCGGCATACCGGAAACATTCTGCGTATCCGCCCAGGGGATTTGGTGATTTTTGAGGGGATTCACGCCCTGAACGACACCTTCTCTGCCATCGCACCGGATGCCCTGCGGCTGTACATCAGCGCCCGCTCCGTGGTGGAGGATACCGCCGGAGAAACGGTGTTCAAAGGCACCTGGATGCGCCTGTGCCGACGGTTGGTCCGGGATCATCAGTTCCGGAATACCGGCCCGGAAGAGACCATGAAAATGTGGGCCAATGTCCGCCGGGGGGAAAAGCATTATATCTCCCCCTATAAAAATAAGGCCGATATCCTGTTCGATTCCTCTCTGATGTGTGAAGTGTCCGTCATGCGCCCCTTTGTGGAGCCGCTGTTCCAAAGCGTGCCGGAGGGCACCGAACGCTATGCGGAACTGCGGAGCATCCTGCCCGCACTGAACGCCTTTGTCCCCATTGACCAGTCCCTGGTGCCCAAGGATTGTCTGCTGCGCGAATTCATCGGCGGCGGGATCTACTGATCGTTCTCCGCCCCGCCGGGAAAGGAGGCCTTTGATGCAAACCCTGATCGATTACTGGCAATACTCTCTGGAACACCTGACCCCACTGTCTATGTTTCTGCGCTTTCTGGCCGCTGCCATCGCCGGCGCCGTGGTAGGATACACCCGGGGCAAGACCCAGCACGCTGCCGGATTACGGACCCATATTTTGGTCTGTCTCGGTGCAGCAGCCGCTATGATGATCAATGAGTATCTGGTCTGTGAGCGGCATCTGGCAGCCGACGCCGCCCGGATTCCCGCCCAGGTCGTCAGCGGAATCGGCTTTCTGGGTGCCGGCAGCATCATTGTCACCGGGCGCAACCATGTCACCGGACTGACCACCGCCGCCGGACTATGGGCCAGCGCCTGTATGGGTCTGGCTGCCGGAGCCGGATACTTCAGCTGTGTGCTGATTATGTGTCTGCTGATTTGGCTGACGCTGGAACTGCTGCACAAAGTGGATAAGCACTATATCCGCAATGCCAAACAGATGTATCTCTATCTGGAAACGGAAAAAGGCGCCCGACTCGGCCCGGTACTCTCTCTGCTGCGGGAAAATCAGGTGCAGATCTACTCTTTCGACCATTTCGGTGCAAACACCCAAGACTGCGTGGGATACCGGATGAATCTGGAAATCGAAAACCGGCAGCTCCCCCGCCAGACCGTCATCGAACTGGTCTCTTCTGTGCCGGGAATCCTCTATGTATCCGAACTTTGAAACACTATATACGGCGCCCCCACCTCGACCTTGAGGTGGGGGCGCCGTGTTTTTTGTTTACATAATGTGTTCTTCCGTAAAATTATCCACGACCCGAAATCCCATGTCTTTTCGCTCGGCCACCGGAAATTTCGCGATGGTCACCGGGTCAAACGCGGGACACAGCCGCTGTTCCGGTTCCAAACGGAAACAGGGCCCGGCAGTCTGCTGTTCTTGCAGCTTTTCCTTTTTCATGTGTATCACCCGCTGTTAGTTTGCCCGTCCGGCGTCCAGTTTTTCTGTCAATTCTCCCCAAAATTCCAAAATTTTGAATCGAATCTCATAGCCGTCCTCCTCCGTGATAATCCGGGCCGTGTCTGCACTCAGGGTCTCGATGGCCTGTGCGGACGCCTGGGCCGCCGTAATACACAGCGGCGGATAGACCACGCACCACCAGTTCTGTCCCTCTCCCTGGCCCAAAACTACCCGCAACGAAGTATACCGCCCCGCCGGCAGGGAAAATCCGTCATACACCCGGGTCGGATAATATTCCTCAGACAGGGTCACCGTGACCGGACGGCCCTCCGCCGCAGTTTCTGCCGCCTGCCGGATACCGTTTTGGCAAGCCGTCAGCCGCTCCATAGCCTCCGTTTTTTCCTGCACGCCTTCCAATTCCGGAGCCAGATAGGCCAGTACCGCGTCCCGCACCCGGAGTTTCACAGCCTGCTCTTCCGGGGAATCATCCACTGCCAACACATGCAGGCGCACCATCTGTCCCGCAATTTCCCGCTGCGCCGCCTGCGCCCACACCCCGGACAGGCAGGACAGGCACAGAGCAATCAGCAGCGCCAGTTCCCAGGTTTTCCAAAATCTTTTTGTTCGTTCCATAGGGTTCGTCCTCCGGTAATTGATGCTGGGAGCATCCCCATTCCGGAAGAAAACTATACCGTCCGCGGAAATTTTTTCCAAAAAAGCATCCCCTGTGGGATTCCACAGGGGATGCTGCACAGCTTTTATTCTGCCAAAAAGCACTCGTTGGTCCGGCACAAAAACACTTCCGGGTACCGTTTCCGCAGGGCATAGTAGGCGTTTTTTCCGGTCTTTTCGTCCGGGAAGATTCCAAAGACCGCGCTGCCCGTGCCGCTCATGCAAGCGCCCAGGGCTCCATGGTGCATCAAACCGTTCTTGATCTCCTGGATGCCCCGGGTCCGGCGGCCCAGCACATCCTCAAACACGTTGTACATTCTGCACACCACGCCGGTGCTGTCCCCCTCTTCCAGAGCTCTCAAAATCCCCTCAGTGTCCGGGCGGCATTTGCTTTTCCGTTCATCGATTTTCTGGAACAGGGCCGGGGTGGAAATGGAAAAATAGGGCTTACAGATTACCACCGTGTGCTGCCCAAAGGACGGCAGCGGTGTGAGGATTTCTCCCCGACCGGCAGCCAACTGGGTGCCGCCCGCCACGCAGAACGGCACATCCGATCCCACTTCTTCCGCCATTTTCTCCAACTGTCCCCGGGAAAACGGCCGCCCCGCCATGGTGTTCAGTCCCCGCAGCACCGCCGCGGCATCCGCTGAACCGCCGCCCAGACCGGCCCGTACCGGCGTGCGCTTTTTCATATTGATCAGCACGCCCCGGCCGCCCATGTCCCAGTTCTTAGCGAACACTAAGGCCGCTTTCACCGCCACATTCCGCTCATCGTTGGGAATAAAGCCCCGATTGGACTGCGCCCCGAAACTTCCGTCGTCGGTCAGCCGGATGTGTACTTCATCGCACAGATCCACGCTCTGCATCACCATGCACACTTCGTGGTATCCATCCTCCCGAAGTCCCGTCACATCCAGAGACAAATTCAGTTTCGCCCAGGCCTTTTCTCGAATCTCTCGTTTCATATTTCAAACAGCATGGACATCAGCAGCACCCCGTCTTCCACAAAGGGGCCTTTGAGTCCATTTTCCTCCGTATAGGTTCGACCGGAGCCTTCCTCTGTCCGGCGGGAATCGTACAGAATAAAGGGCACCGGCGCAGCGCCGTGGGCGCCGGTCTTCATAATCGTGCGATGATCGGAAACGATCAGCATCCGGTATGCCTCCCCCCGCTCTTCCAGTGCACGGCACAGCGGCCCCACCACTTTGTGGGACAGGTCTGTAATGCACTGCAGCTTGTGGGGCAGGTCATGGTTGTGGGTGGCCTCGTCCGGCCCTTCCAGGTGCATGGCCAGAAAATCCTCTTTTTCCAGAATCTTCAGACCCGCTGCCACTTTATTTTCGTAGTTGGTGTCCCACTCTCCGGTGGCGCCTTCCACATGCACCGGCTGCAATCCCACCAGCTGGGCAATTCCGTGGCAAAGGGGCACCGCAGAGACTACACCGCCATGGCTCCCATATTTCTCCGGGAAATTGGGCAATGTCGCCGCAGTTCCTTCCGCCCAGAACCAGATGCCGTTGGCCGGAAGTTTTCCTTCCGCCCGGCGACGGACATTGATGGGATGCTGATCCAGAATCTCATGGGCCTTCCGCATCAGTTCCGTCAAGACCTCTCCGTTGGGGCAGCCGCTGGGCAGCAGCGGGCCCGCCGCCTCCCCCAGATGGTCATGGGGCGGGATCAGTTTCAGTCCCTGAATCTGCGCCCCGTGCTGCACAGCAATGTGCCGAAAAGAAGAACCGGGCGTTACGGTCATCCCCGCCCGCTCTGCAAGAGGGGCAAATTCCGGATTTTGGAACAGATCCGTCACCAATGCGTTGGAGTCCTCTCCCTCAATGGAACCTGCGGAGTGGGAAAGGATGCGTTTTTCCTCCATTGGCATGTCCCCGTCCTCCAGGGTCACCATATTGCAGCGGTACGCCGCATCTCCCGGCTGCAGCTCGATTCCCTGGGCCGCCGCCTCGATGGGCGCCCGCCCGGTATAATACAATTTGGGAGAACACCCGAACAGGCTCATAATTGCCGTCTCCGATCCCACCGGGAATCCCTCCGGGCAGTTTTTGGCCGCCCCCAGTACACCCCGCCGGGCCAGATCATCGATTTCCGGTTTTTCCGCCGTTTCCAGCGGCGTTCTGCCCTGCAGTTCCTCCACCGGATCGTCTGCCATGCCGTCGCCGATCACAAGAATGTATTTCATCCGTGCCATACCTCCCACAGAAATTTCTTTTTGATATAGTATATCCCACTTGGAGGGGTTTGGAAAGGTTTTTCTGCTTGTTTTCCGCACTTTTCGGGAGTATAATACAAGCTACATACATATAATGTGTGATTTTCCGATTTCCGGAGACCTTGCCGGAAATCAGCTTTCAAAGGAGTTCTATGAAAAAACAACTGCTTTCTCTTCTGTTGGCCGGCACCCTGCTGACCACCGCTGCGCCCCATGCAGGCGCATACACCCAGCAGCAGAAAAATGCTGCGGACGAACTATACACACTGGGCCTGTTCTACGGCACGGAAAAAGGGTATGAATTGGATCGGACCCTGAGCCGTCAGGAAGCTGTGGCCATGCTGGTACGGATGACCAGTAAAGAGGCCGCCGCCCTCAACGGCACCTATCAGTCCAATTTCACCGATGTGGCACTATGGGCCAGCGGCTATGTGGGCTATGCCCAGGCCGCCGGTCTGGTCTCCGGATATGATGCCACCCATTTGGGCGCGGAAGATACCGTCACCGCCGAACAGTATCTGACTTTCGTACTGCGGGCATTGGGATACAGCGACCGGGTGGGCGATTTCACCTGGTCTGATCCCTGGACGCTGGCAAAAGAACTGGGATTGGCAGGCGAAGGGGAGTTTTCCGGCACACTGACCCGGGGGCAGGTTGCTGTCATTTCTCAGCGCGCCCTGGATCTGCCTATCAAAGGCGCAGAACTGACCCTGCGGGAATCTCTGACCCTGGCGGAACAGGCCCAGGATGAGGCCGCCCTCACCGCCGGTCAGATCTATCGCCGCTGCTCCGGGGCCGTATTTTTCCTGGAGTCCTATGAGGATACCGCATACGAAACGCCCTACGGCCACGCCAGCGGGTTCTTTATCAGCCCCGACGGCATCGCTGTCACCAATTATCACGCTCTGATTGACACGGTCTCCGCCAGAATCACCACCAAAGACGGGGAAACTTACCCCGTGACCCGCATCCTCTACGGCAGCACCCAGGACGATGTGATCGTCATGCAGGTGTCCAAAACCGCCGAGAGCGGCCATGTGACCGAATCCTTCCCCTACCTGGAACTGGCCGATCAGTCCTCCATCCATGTGGGCGACACCGTTTACAGCTTGGGCGCTCCTCTGGGACTGAATGACACATTTGCCTCCGGCATCGTCAGCAATCTCTCCCGGAAACTGGGTTCCCGAACCTATCTCCAGATGACCGTCCCCACCTCTTCCGGTTCCTCCGGCGGTCCGGTGGTCAATGCTTACGGAAAGGTCATCGGCATTTGCAGCGCCTCTTTTGCAGAAGGGCAGAACCTGAACCTGGCCGAGCCGGTTAATGTCATCAAAAACGCCCGCTACTCTGCACCCGGTACGGATTACACCAGTTATTTTGCCGGAAAGGTCTACCATATCACCGCAAATCCCGCCGCTGTCACCTTGAAAGTGGGCGAAACCGTCACCGTGACCGTAGGCAACGATTACCCCTTCTCTCCCACCCTGCTGTTTGAAAACAACTCCATTCTCACCGTTTCTGCTGAATGGGGAGAATGGGTGGACGATCAGCATGTGGAACTGTTTCTCACTGGCCTGAGTGAAGGCGAGGGCGAGGTGGTCATCTCCTTTGACGATATCAAGAGCGATGCCACCATCACGATTCCCGTCACGGTCCTGCCAGGCGATCCGGAGCAGACCGGCTCGGAAACCGGCGCCACTTCCTGAGTTTGAACAGAATATCCCGTCTTTCCGGGGACAGATCTTCCAGGTCTGTCCCCGGTTTTTATTTTCGTTCCTTTCTTTATTAAATTTGTATGAATAATTATATAATTAAGTTGACAAATTATAGTTGCAGTGATACCATAAGCTCGCAACAAAGGAGATGAGTGACTGCAATGAAAAAAACGCTATACAGCCTGATGCTCAACGACGATGTGGTGCGGGAAATCGATCTTCTGGCCCACCGCCGGGGAATCAGCAGGTCCAGTCTCATCAATGAGATCCTGGCGGATTATGTGGAAGTCATGACCCCGGAGCGCTGGGTCAACGACCTTTTCCAGACCGTGGAGCAGCTGCTGTCCCCTTCCCGGGAACTGGTTCCCTTTTTCGTCCCCAACGCCAGCAGCATGTCCATGAAATCCAGCCTGCGGTATAAATACCGCCCCACCGTGAAATACGAGGTGGAGTTCCGGCAGCCGGAGGGCGAACACAGCGGCACCCTGTCTGTGATTTTCCGCACCCAGTCTGCGGGACTGATCCAGGCCATGACCGCCTTCTTCCGCCTTTGGAAACAACTGGAAGACAACTGGTTCAGCCGGCGGGGACTGCCCCTGCGCCGATACGAGTTGTACGACGGACGGTTTGTCCGCTCCATCCGCCTGGCAGACAAAGACCTTTCCAACGAACAGGCCGCCCGGTCTCTGGTGGACTATGTGGAGACCTTTGACCGCCTGATGAAAGGGTATCTGGCCCAGGAACTGACACCGGAGCAGGTGGCCAGCGAATATGAGCAGGCCATGTCCCGGCAAAAAATCATCCTGTAATCCACAAACGATCATGATATGGAAATAGAGGTGTACTGTTATGAATGCTGAAAAATATACCCAGAAAACATTAGAGGCCATCCAGACTGCCCAGTCTATGGCCATTGAAAATCAAAACGCTTATGTCACCCCCGAGCATCTGCTGTACGCCCTGACGGACGCGGACGGGGGCCTGATTGGCGCCCTGCTCAGCCGCATGGGCGTCAACTGCGACGAAGTGCTGTCTGAACTGGACAGCGCCATCGAAAAACTGCCCAAAGTCACCGGCGGCGGAGAAGTCTATGCCTCCCGGGAATTGGGCGAGATCCTGACCGTGGCGGAAAAAACTGCCGCCAATATGAAGGACAGCTATGTGTCCGTGGAGCATCTGATGCTCTCGATTCTCGCCAAGCCCACCCCCGCCATCCGGCGCATTTTCACCGACCACAACATCACCCGCCAGAAGTTCACCCAGGAGCTGAGCAAAGTAAAAACCCAGCCTGTCACCAGCGACAATCCCGAGGACACTTACGATGCCCTGCGCAAATACGGCACGGATCTGGTGCAGCGGGCCAGAGATAACGAACTGGACCCGGTCATTGGCCGGGATACAGAGATCCGCAATGTCATCCGCATCCTCAGCCGCAAGACCAAAAACAACCCCGTGCTGATCGGCGAGCCAGGCGTAGGTAAAACCGCCATTGCCGAGGGACTGGCCCAGCGGATCGTCCGGGGAGATGTGCCGGAAGGTCTGAAAGATAAGACGGTGTTCTCTCTGGATATGGGAGCGCTCATTGCCGGTGCCAAATACCGGGGCGAATTTGAAGAGCGCCTGAAAGCCGTTCTGGAGGAGATCAAAAAATCCGAAGGCCGGATCATCCTTTTCATCGACGAATTGCACACCATCGTGGGCGCCGGAAAAACAGAAGGCAGCATGGATGCCGGCAACCTCCTCAAACCCATGTTGGCCCGGGGCGAACTGCACTGCATCGGCGCCACGACCCTGGACGAATACCGGAAGTATATCGAAAAAGACGCCGCTCTGGAACGCCGTTTCCAGCCGGTAATGGTCAATGAGCCAACAGTGGAAGATACCATTTCCATTCTCCGCGGTCTGAAAGACCGGTATGAGATCTATCACGGTGTCCGAATCCACGACAATGCCCTGGTGGCCGCCGCCACTCTCTCCGACCGCTATATTTCCGATCGGTTCCTGCCGGACAAGGCCATTGATCTGGTAGACGAGGCCTGTGCGCTGATCCGTACGGAAATCGACTCCATGCCCGCAGAACTGGACGATATGCGCCGCCGGATGATGCAGTTGGAGATTGAAGAAATGGCGCTGAAGAAAGAGGACGACCCCCTGTCCCAGGACCGTCTGCAAAAGCTGCGGGAGGAACTGGCCAATCTGCGGGACACCTTCCGGGAAAAACAGCTGGAGTGGGAGTCTGAGAAACAGGCCGTTGACAGTGTCAAAGACATTAAGGCGCAGATCGATCAGATGCACGCCGACATCGAAAACGCCCAGATGAATCTGGAATATGAAAAAGCCGCCAAACTGCGTTATTCCGATCTGCCTGCACTGGAAAAGAAATTGCAGCAGGCCGAGCAGTCTGCCGAATCCAACCGCAATTCCTCCATGGTCCACGATACGGTCACGGAAGAGGAAGTGGCCGGAATCGTGGCAAAATGGACCGGAATCCCCGTGGCAAAACTCATGGAGGGCGAACGGGAAAAACTGCTGCACCTGGAAGAGATCCTGCATCAGCGGGTCATCGGACAGGACGAGGCTGTGCAGAAAGTTTCCGAGGCCATTCTCCGCTCCCGGGCGGGCATTGCCGACCCCAACCGCCCCATTGGGTCTTTCCTGTTCCTGGGTCCCACCGGCGTGGGCAAAACAGAACTGGCCAAGGCTTTGGCAGAGTCCCTTTTTGACGACGAGCACAACATGGTGCGGATCGATATGACCGAGTACATGGAAAAATACTCCGTCAGCCGTCTGATTGGCGCACCTCCGGGATATGTCGGCTATGACGAGGGCGGTCAACTCACAGAGGCCGTACGCCGCAGACCTTATTCCGTGGTGCTGTTTGATGAGGTGGAAAAAGCCCACCCGGATGTGTTCAACATTCTGCTGC
>ENA-ORTY01001493-ORTY01001493.1-human-gut-metagenome-genome-assembly--contig:-NODE-1493-length-25783-cov-6.781095_pt1 | contig 25783 bp, 37 predicted proteins | sample MGYA00241917_ERZ509198 | MGnify/ENA primary metagenome ERZ509198 (study PRJEB26280, sample SAMEA2338857) | human gut metagenome | biome: human gut; feature: human-associated habitat; material: faeces...
ACCCACTGTGCAGATGATACTCATGATTTGCTCCATAACCTTACACCTCCTTCCCCTTAAATCATATTCACAAACCCGCCAAAGCCCTTTTTCTTGAGGTCGCCGGCGGTTTTTTGTGCTTCTTCTTGTGTCGCAAATTTGCCGACACATACTTTTGCAAGGGCGTCGTTCTTGAAAAACACAAAGTAGCCCATATCATCAAGCTTGGCGTACAGGTCCGCAGCACTTTTTGCCGATGCAAATGCTCCCACCTGTACGGTGTACAGCAGCTTTTTGCCTGCCTGCGGATGATTCATCTTCGCAATGATGGCAGGATAGTCTTTGTACGCAATATCTCTGTCTACATCCCCAACAATGCCGTTGACCCTTCCGGTACCGGTGTGCTGCCAGATGCCGTATGGATGTTTACAAGTACATTTGCTTGCATACTGTGCAATCCATTTGTCATAGGCGGTCAGCTGTGCAAGGTAGAGATAGCTGTCCAAAAAGTCTTTCGAGCAGTACAGCATGGCATAGTAGCCCGCCTGCTCCACCTCATCCAGAAACGCCTTGCAAATCTCGGTGTTCACCTGCTTGCTGCCGCCGGTGTAGATGCTCTCATACTCGATGTCAAAGGCGATTGGGTAGGTTAGCTTGTACGGCTTGACTGCCTTGATGACCTCCTGCGCTGCTCTTTTTGCTGCCTGTGCGGTGGTGGCATAGCTGTACAGGTAGATGCCAACATCCAGTCCTGCCGCCAGCGCACCTTTGATGTGCTGCGTAAAGGCACTGTCGAGCTTCAATGCACCATTATTGTAGCAGAAGCCGACACGGATGATGGCAAAGTCTATCCCGTCCGCCTTGACCTTCTGCCAGTCAATCTGGGGTTGCCATTTTGATACATCAATTCCCTGTTTCATTTTCCTCTTCCTTCCCGTCAAATCCTTTTTTGAGCGCTCCTGCCCTGCCGTGCTGTTTAATCAGCTGATTGAGGCAGATGGCAGCAGCAGCCAGCACATAGCCCTGTCCGATGCTCACCGCCGCCAGAATCACCCACTGCATCCAGCCCACCGGCTCGCAGGCAGCCACACTCACCAGCGCCGACAGCAGTACCCCGACCAGGCACAGGATGCCCGGTATCAGGGTGTCGTCGATGCGGATGGAGCGCTTGATGATGCTGCCCAGCGCATACAGGCAAGGCACCAGCCACACCGTTTCCGGCGATATGTACTCCTTCACCAGCGCCGAGATTTCGCTTAACTCGTTCATTTACCAATCACCTCCTTTCATATAAAACTCCAAAGCAAAAGGGAAATTGCCCTAAAAAGAGCAACTTCCCTTTGTTTTATGCTATTCTGCTTTCTCTTCCAATTCGGTCTGTTCGACCTTTCTTCCTAAAATCTTGTTGAGCAGGTACACCTGCCCTTTTCCGGTCACCTTTGGAGTGCGGTTGATGCTGGTGTGTCCGTCGCTGTGGGTCACACAGGTTTCCTTGATTTTGAACAGTCCCAGTTCCATCGACTTCTGGGTCGGCATATTGTAGCCGCTGCCCTTTTGCTTAATCAGGTACCCATTTTCCCGCAGCCACTGGAACAATCTGTTCGGTCCCATCTCCACTCCGTTCTGCCGCAGAATCTTTGCCAAATCTCCAATCAGGATTGCACTGCCCGAAACGCTCACCGCATCGGCAAACAGCACCTTCGGCTTATCCTTCTCAATCTTCTGTTCCAGATGGACGGTTCTCTCCTCCAAACTGCCGATTCGACTGTTTGCCATCTTCAGCGCCCTTGCCATCACCAGTTCCGGGCTGTTCCAGTCCTTTTCCAGCTGAATGAAATACTGCCGCGCCTGTTTGCCGCGCTCGTTTCGTTGCAGCATACAGATTTCTTTTGCCATCTCAATGGTGAGCTGGGCATCCTGTTTTGGTTTCCCTGGAAGCCCGTCAGACCTATTGCTCAAAAATGAGCAATAGTCAATTCCTTCTGAAAATCCATATTCACACATTCTCGGGAACCAGTCTTTAAAAGCGGTTTTGACCTCCAAAAACTCGTGCAAATCTCTTGCCAACACGGTCGGTCTGTCGTTGTCATAATTGACTTGAATCAACTCATTCATATTATTTTTCTCCTTCCCTGAGCATATTTTTTAATGACTGCTCGATAGAATAGATATAATCGAATATAATGTCTGAAAATGTGCTGAAATGCTGGTAATAAAATTTCAGCCGTTCCGCACTGGGGTTCACTTCTCCGAAGTAGTCCTGCATCAAATCACCGGCAATCACTTTTGCTTTTTCACAGGAAATTTGTAATTCCATCAAATCAGCGTCCAATATCTGTATTGCTTCTTTTCTGTCCATAATAAAAAGACCTCCTGTCAATTTTTCGTTTGACAAAGAAGCCTTACCTGATGTAAAATAGATTTCAGATAAGGGTTTCCTTGTCGGCAAAGAAACAGTCTGTAACTTTCCTACGGTGGCAGGCTGTTTCTTTTTTATTTACTGAGTTCTTCGTCAATTTTTTCGTTTAACCATTCTGTTTTACTTTTGCCTATTTCATGGAGTCTTTTTTCAAAGGACTCCATTTTTTTTCGTTCAATGACAGCACTAAATGTTTTCTGGTTTTCACGTCTTGATTTCATATACTCAGCTCTACTTTTTTCCGCGATTTAAAACACCTCCTTGCGTAACGCGTAACATAAATATATCATGTAACGCGTTATATGTCAAGAGTTTTTTCTATTTCACATCAATTTTATGCGAGCTTCACCACCAAAAAAGCTGCTCCCCAAACGGGGAACAGCTTTTGTTCTGTCGGTTTATTACAGCTCTTCTGCTTTGTAGACGGTGTATCCTTCGTAGTAGTAGCTGTGGTCGATGCCCTTCATGTAGATGTCCCGACTGTCCACCTCACCGGTCAGCGCTGCCTTGAGGATATATTTGATTTCAATATCCTTGATTGGGCTTCGCTCCATCGCCAGCAGATAGTCGTTTTTGTCCACGCGGCTCCAATCCACCACCTGGTGCAGCTCTTTTTTCAGCATCAAATCCAGCCAGATGCGTGTGCTTCTGCCGTTTCCCTCTCGGAACGGGTGTGCAATGTTCATCTCTACATATTTTTCGACGATTTCGTCAAAGGTGCTCTGCGGCATTGCTTCCACATTTTGCAAAGCAATCTCCAGATACATCACCGGTGCAAAGCGAAAGTTTCCCTTTGCAAGGTTCACCGTCCGCACCTGACCGGCAAAATCATAGATTTCCGAAAACAGGTACGCATGGATTTTGCAAAGCGCCTCCACGCTTCCCGGCTTTAAGGTATCCAGATACCCGCTCTCAAACAGCTCCATCGCTTTTTTCTTGCTGATTCGCTCTTCCTCCCTCGCCAACTCTGCCGAGTTTGTCAGATGCAGCTTGTTTTCCAGCGCCATTCTGCTCCACACTCTCCTTTTCTGATTTTCTGCTCTTATTATACCACGAAGGGAAGCTCCCCTGCAATCATCCTTTCTTTTCCCGCAGACTAGATTCCTGCGCTGTCCCCGATCAATTCTTTGAGTTCGGTGTACTGCTCCGGTGTAATCCTGTCAAAGAGCATAAATACATCCAGCTTCGACTGCCAGTCCGACCTGTTCAAAGTGCCGGATGCCTTCTGTCTGATAATTGTACGTTTCATCATTTCGTAGGTTGCCATAATCATTTCTCCTTTGTTTTACCTATTGGAAGCACTCAGGCTTTCAAGCATTAAGATTCTAAAATCTGTGTCGATGATGCTTTCGTCGAGCTTTGCCTGCACCTCGGCAAGACGCTTGTGGGTTTCCTCCAACGGGTTATACGGCAAAATTTCCTCCTCCTGCTGGGTTTCGGGGTCGGTGCGGTAAAAGCGTCCTTCTCGGTATGTATCGCCGATTCCCGCACCCAGCCCATCCGGGATGGTGACGGCATTGCCAAAATCAGAGGCATTGCGCGGGTCGATTTCGATGATGTTTACGATGGTGTCGTTATCAATTACTGCGTGTCGCATGATTTCCCTCCTTTATGCTCTTGCATCTCGGATGATGACGATGCCTTGGGCACCTTTACTTTTTCCACTGCTCGAACCACCTCCTCCACCTCCATAACCGCCACCTGGACCGCCTCCCCTTAGACTTCCTGCACTTGCCCCATGTGCAGCCATCACAGGGGTTCCTTCTCCACCTGGAGCACCTCCGTATAAATCTCGACCGCCACCACCACCGGAATAAAGCGCTCCTTCTGGTTCTCCAAATTCACGGGTTGTCCTTCCTTGCCCTCTTCCTCCATAAGAGTAGCTGCTTAAGTCCTCTCCATTTCCTCCATCACTTCCACCCCTTCCCGCAGTTCCACTAGGATTAGATGGGTCGCTTCCTCTTTCTCCTCCACCTCCACCGGAACCTCCATCTCCTCCAATGCCATTAAGTCGTGTACTTGTTCCACCTTGTGCATACAAATTTCCATAGTAGGATGTTCCTCCACTCCCATCTTCTCCACCAGCACCAACATATATTTGTACCCTTTGATTTTTTTCTAAAATCTGTTTTTTGTGGGTCTGCGTATATCCTCCACCACCTCCACCTGCGCTGCCACTACCTCCCCCGCCGACCAAAAACACATCAATCTGCGCATCCTCCGACAGCCACTCAAGCACGCCGGAGGAAAGGAACTTGATACGCCAGTGGTTGTTTTCATCTTTAATTAGTTGATGATCTCCTGTATAAGAATATCTCGGCAAAAATGCCGGTGTATAGTTCTTCACAACAGGGTCTTTGTATTTGCCGTTCTTGCCGATAGCAAAAATACCAAAGCGGTAATCAATGCTGTCTTGCAAGTTGTCCACTGTGACGGTCGTGCCTGTGCCATCATAGACCTGTGTGCCGTCGTTCGGGTTCTCCGGGGCGCTTCCAATCTTCTGGATGACCTTGACCGTCTGCAAATTGGTCGATACCGGGTTTGTCCAGGAAAGCGTTGCCTGGCTTTTGTTTGGGGTCAGCACCACATCACTGACCTGATCCGGCACTGCCGACAGTTCTACGCTTGCAATCGCCCCCGTTGCGTCCATCTGGTATTTGTTCTGGCTGTTGTAGGCATAGCCCCTCGCATAGTAGGTGCGCTCAAACTGCAAGCCCTCGCTCTGGGTCACTGTGGTGGCACTGCCTTTGTACACCTGCACTCCGTCTGTTACGCCGTTTGGTGCGCTGCCCTCTTTGACTACCAGCACCATTCCGGCAAAGTTTTCATCCACCGGGTTTGTCCATGTCCACACAATCGAAGGGCTTTCCCCCTCCTGCGCCACGCCCTGCAAATTGCTGATCTGCGCCGGCAGCGGCTTTGGTGTTCCCGCGCCCGATGCAGCCCAGCATTTCCTCGCCGCTTTGTCAAAATTCAGCGTTACCACTTCCCCAGCTTTGAACGCTTCACTGTCCGCCGGGTCGCTGCCCTGATAGAGGTTGTAGGCGGTGTCCTCCACCATGACCACATCGCCCTCGACAAAGGCGCGTGGCATCTTCAAGGTAATGGCAAAAATTCCGGCATCCCCCACCGGGAACAACGGCGCCACCTGGAAGCTCCCGCCTGTTTCCAGCACTGTGCCGGAGTTGGAAAGGTTGGTCCAGCCCGGTGCCCGCTCTTCGAGCTTCTCAAAGTTTTCTACCAGTTTCTGCACATCCGCAGCATCGGTATAATCAGGCAAGTTAAGCCCTAAATACTTTCCCTGTCTCATACGTTCCTCCTATATCGTTTTTGAGCCCAGTTGGATATTCCCCCACGACAGCTCTTTTACCGCTTCCCAATTTCTATAACCGTCCAGTACCTCTCCCCACGTCTGGAATTTGTACAGCACCTTGATGATCAGGTTTGCCGGAATCAGCTCGTACAACATCTCATACAACGGCGCAAGGTCAGGGATTTTGGTTGTCCCCCGATAGTAGATATAGATTACATACGGCTCGCCCTGTCGGTAAAAATCTCCCCATTTGCGCCTGGATGCGTTGTGCCAGCTTTTGTACTGCTCCTGCACCTGTTGCCATGTCAGCTCCTGTGCATCCCACCACATTTCAATCTCCACCGGCACGCCCAGATAGGTCTCCACCACCCGCCGCAGGGTATCAAGGTTGATGACACCCCTTGCCCTTAACTTTGCAAGGCAGGCGTTGCGCCGGTCCTCCAGTGTGCCGCCAATCGGTGGAGATACACCCAAAATCTGCTCCCAGCGGCTGATTCCTTCTGCATCCGCAAAGGTCACCGTTTTGTTGTCCACAATCCGCTTGATTTTGCCGTTGAGCGCATCCAGATAGGGGTTGATTATCTTTGCCATCAGCTGGATGTCCTCCATATCCTGCAAAACCTCCGGCAGGCAGCTTACATAATCGGCAGGAATTTCATAAAATTTAGCCAACCGCTTTCACCTCTTTTAGGGTAACTGTTCCCAGTTTTGCCACCTCAAACTGTCCAAAGGTTTTGCTCAGCGTCACACTGCCGCTACTGTCGTTGAGCGTTACCTCTGTTGCATCCCGGATTCCCAAATCAGCATCCAGAATCGCCGCGATTGCCTTTGAGTGGTAGATGATGTCCTCCTCAAAAGGCAAACCTTCGATGTATGCTTTCAGCGCCGCTTCCACCTTCGGCTTTATCAGCTCAAACTGTGCGCTTTCCCGCAGCTTCAGTGTGGCAGAGAGATTGATCACCTTTTCCGATACTGTTTTCACCTCCGGCTTGTGCCCGATAGGGGCAATTCCGTCGCCCTCCTCTTTTACAGCATCCTTCACCCGCTTGAGCAGCTCTTCCTGTGCCGGCTGTCCTCGCTCGTCTGTGATGATGATTCCCACACGCCCGGGTCCCATCACCGGCGCACCAAAGACCGCTACCTTGCCAACGCCCTCAATCTGCATGACCTTGAGCTTATAGTCCGCTTTGTTGCCACCGTATGGCTCCGAGCGCACATACAGGTAAAAGCGTTCCCGCAAGCTCTCGTCGGTTTCATCGTCCCTTGCCGGAATCAGCGGGTCAGATGCCAACTTTGCATAGCCAAAGTTCCCTCCGATGTTGTCCACCGGCAACAGAGTTTCCCGCGGCCAGTTTCCTACCACACCGTATTGCTCGCACTCTGCCTTGTACTGACCGATGTCGATGCGCTCGATCAGCCGGAAGGTCACTTCATCAATGGCAAATCTCGTTCCCAGCGGCACATCATAGGGTGCGTTTTTAGTATCAAAGATGGTGATTTTCCGCAGGGCTTTGGTCGCCGGCTCTCGGTTGATGCCAAAATCGTTTGTCACCCGGTCCAGCCATTGTCCGGTGGCAGTATCGGCAAACAGCTGCAAGCCCATCAAAAAGCCCAGCATAAAGTTTTGGCGAGCTAAAAAATAGGCGGACGGCGCAAGGGTGTTGTACATAATAGAACCCTCGCGTTTGTCCACCTTGTCCGGCACCTGCTCCAGCATATCCTTGATGATGTCGCCGTATCGCCAGCCGTTATCGAATATTTGGTAGTTGGCTTCCAATGTTAAACCTCCTTTCAATCGGTACTGCACCGAAGATGGTGTCCACAGTAAAGTCCACCACTACCGATTCCCGGTCAAAGGTGTAGGTATAATCCCTTGTCCCCTTGATGCGGTCATCCTGTGTCAGCGCTTCGTCCAGCCTGCGCTGGATGTCCGCCTCCACCAGTGTCCTGCGCTTGCCCACAAGCTCTGCCAGCTCCACACCGTAGTCGTAGGAGTAAATCTTATAATCAAATCGCTCCACCGCCAGAATCAGGAAGATTGCCTGGTTGATTGCCTCCACGCTGTCGCACATCCTGCGCCCCAGCCGTTTGTTTTCCAAATCCAGTTGATAGGTCACGCTGGTCGGTCGCTCCCCTGTCAGCCGGCGGTATGTTTTTAATACGCTCATCCTTCCTCCTCCGGCACCCGGTCGATGATAAAGTATCGGTTGGAGCCTTGCTTTTGCTGCACCATATACCGCTGTCCTGCCCCCATCTTGTCATATTCTACGGTAACAGGGATGCGGTCAAATTTTAATCTGGAAAGCTCCACCCTTTCCCCTGACTTTTTGACGATCAAAACCTGATTGTCCAGTTCCTCCTGCGTCAGGTCAAAGGAAATCCGCGCCTTGTATTTTTTCAGATGCTCCGGCACATTTACCATGTCCATTTCAATCTCGATTGGTTTGTCATCCACCTTTAACCCTTTGCCTGTATAGGTTGCAAACACCTCATCGGATAGGTTTTGGTTTTGGATGTAATTGCCGACCGTTTGCTTGATGAGCCTGAGCAGCTCCGGTCCAAAATCTGCCATTATGTCCACTCTCCCCATCGTAGATTTAAGCTCATCGTGTGTTGGCTGCTCGTAAAGATATGGGTAACCCTTTCGACCACCATCCATGCACTGATATTCTCCTGCTGCAGCTCCACCTTGATGCCGCTGCCTGCGTGTACTCTGGTGTCTCCGATTGCATCCAGTTTTAAGGACTGCGCCTCTTTGTTTTTGAGAGCCAGCAGCATATGCGCAAGCTGCTGCATCTGTGCATCGTTGCGGTCGGTGGTGACCTTTTCATAGTGCATGATTTTGCCCCATTTGGCGATATTGGCACCGTCCTGCGCCACATACACCTTCCTCACGCCCGCCTTTTCGTCGTCCTTTGCCAGCTTGATGTGGTTTGCTACACCGTCGTCGTCGATTGCCTTTTCGTATTCAAAGCCGGTACAAAGGCTTTCGTCCCCTATCACCAAAGGCAGGCGCAAATCCAATGTGTCCACAAGGTCGAGCTTCCCAAAGTTATCAAACAGGGTGTACCAGTAACCGTTAAGCCCCAGATTTTCCCGGATGGCATCATAGAGCATATCCAGGTGGCTTTTGCTGTCAAACAGCTTTTTGCTAAGATTGACACCGGTGCTGTCGATGCTCCCCAAGCGAATCCTGTCCCCGTCAGATACCGCAGCCGCTACCACATTGGGCCAGTCGCTCAGCGGCATTTCTTTGCGCAGGATGGTGTTGGTCGGCTTAAAATACCGCAGCTGGTCGGCACAGGTGCATCGAAAACGCTCCCGGTTGCCGCCAGTCCTCTGCAAATATCCGTAAAACATCGGTGCGCCATCGTATGTAAATGTCACCGTCGAGCCATTGGAAAAGCGCCTGCCGCCCTGTCTGGGGTATTCAAAGGTAAGGGTGCTTGCTCCATCGTTCCACACCTGATGCAGTCGGATATTGCCGGCAATGTCCGATAGCTCCAACACCCCTTCGGCTTGGCTGTCCATGATGAGCAATTTTCCTTTTCCCATCCTCATTCTCCTTTGCCGTACCTGGTTTTGATGTATTGGTCATACGCCCGCTTTATATCGTTCCAACATTGCACCGCTGGACTGTTCTTCCAGTCGGGTGCAATCTTGTCCCAAAGGTTTCCCCAGTTGATTGTGGGTGCTTCCACCAGTTCCCCGGTGATGTTATTGATGTAATAATCCTTCTTTTCCGTATCTATAATCGGCTTGTCCACCGGCGGGTCGAGCAAATCAATCTCCTTGCCCGTTTCCGTGTCCAGTAATGTCCCGTTGATGGGGTCATGTATCACTCCGTTGCCCGGATTATTGGAGGGCTTTAGAGAATTGTTCGGCTCATCTGTTTTGTCGTAAACCGTTTCGTCCTTTTTTATGACAACTTCCGGCTGTGTCGGGATTTTCCCCGGTCGCGGGATTTCCGGGATAGTGGTGTCCCGGATGGCAGCCGCCTTGTATTCCAGCACGTTTACCGCTACCTGATACACCCCGCCGTACTGCTCTTTTGCAGTATATCCTTTTAGCAGCACCTGCTGAGACAGGCTCTTTTTCTCCCCGCGCGCAATCAGCCGCACCGGCTCTTTGCTCCTTTGCAGCTCGTCGAGTTTGCTGATGATTTCGCCCGCTCGAGTAAAGCCCTTGCCGTGGTAATGCTCAGGGAAATCCTGCAATCGACATTCCCAACTCCATTTTTTCAGGTCGGGGTCGTCCGCTTTCGGGAAGTATCCTGTGCCGATGCCGTTGTAGACAATCAGCTCCCGGGAGCCGGAAAAATCAAAATCGGTGACCCCGTAAAAGTAAATATCGTCTAAGTACACATCGTACATCCGTACTCCTCCTAATACACGCCGTCCGCAGCCGTTTCCACGCTGGTCCGCAGGCTTTCCAGTGCATACTCTGCAAATTCATCAAAGTCGGCTGTTTTCTCGATGGTCGTGCCGTTAAAAATCATCTGTGGGGCAAGGGTCGCTGTCGAGAATTTTGCAAGCCATTTCTGCCCCTGGATGTCCAGCAGATAGCGCATGGATTCTTCTTCGATTTCCACCTCGCCCTTTACTTTGATGGGTGCAGAGTTTGCAACCTCGACCGGCAGCTTTGCTCCAGCGGCGGGAAGATTGGCAGAAAGGTCGGCAAACTGCTTTTTGGCGCTTTCCATATCCATCTCCACTCCGGCGTCAATCTGTTTGGATACCGCCGACATGGCAGCCATGCCTCCGACCAATCCGGCAACTGCCGCAGTCAGATTAACAACATCCAGTGTTGTCAGTGCCGTTACCGCCTTAAAGATTGCCATTGCTGCCGTTGCGGTCATCTGCACACCTTTGTACACAATGAATGCCGTCGCACCGCCCAAAACCGCAGGAGCCAGCCAGTTGAGATTTTCCGCTACCCACGCGATTCCGCTGCCAATCAGCTCCATTCCGTTTGCCATCAACACAATAAACGGCTGATATTTTCCGGCGTCCATCTCTGCATTTAAGCGCCGCATGGTGCCCGCAAGAGTTTCCATCGCCGGTGTCGCACTCTCTGCAATCGCTGTTTTGAGGTTGGATGTAAAGATGTTGGTCTGGGTCGTGAGGTTGTCAAAGTTTGCGTCCACAACCTCCTGCGTCGCTCCAAACCGGTTAAACATCTGATCTACATAGTCGAGCATCCCTTCGATGTCACCGGTGTTTGCAAAGTTTCGTATCGTCTCGCCGGAAAATCCGCTCATGTTAAAGCGGTCTTTGATGCTCATGGTGTCACCGGATAAAAGCTCCCGCATCGCAAAGACTGCGCCCTCTGCGCCCTGTGTCGGGTCTTTTGCATATAAGCGTTCGGTCAACTTTATCATCCGCTCGAGCTGGTCTGCGTTTTTGGTATAAGCACTGTATGCCGTCACCGCATTTGCAATATCCTCCCGCCCTAAAGCGGACACCTTGGCATAGGCTGATACATAATCATACAACGCGCTTCCGGCAGCCTTGTTGTTTAAAAGCGCTTGAAAGGTGGTTTCCTGCACCTTTTGCATGGCGGACAGGTTGATGGCATCCATCGTCCCTTTCCATGCTTTGCGTGCGGCGATGCCGACTGCTGCAAAGCTGGCAGCATCCCCAATTAAGGAGCGCACCCCGGACGAATCGCTCTTCCATCCTCCGGCATCTCCCTGATGCTCTCCCAGCTTTTTATACGCTCGCTCGGTGCCTGCGATGGTATCGTTTAACTCCTCATGCCCTTTTCGCGCCCGTTTGGTCGCTCCTACTGAGGTGTCGCCAAACGCATCCGCCGCCTTGGACGCATCTTTGGTATTGGACTTTACCTTGTAGAGCTCTTTGGAGATGTTTCTGAGCACAACACTGCCGTCATCCTTGATTTGAAATCTCGCATCCAATGTCTGTGCCATCACTCACCCCTCCTCACCTCTGCCGCAATCTCATCCGATGCCGCCAGAAAAGCCTTTTCCCGCACCGGCAGCAGATAATATTGCTCCGGTAAAATATTGTGGTTTTGCAGGGCAAGGTGAGCTTGCAAAGCAAACGCATCCCCACCCTGCTTAATCAGTTTTTTGCTTCTTCTTTAAGCGTATGGAAATCCAGTGACGCCTGATTGTGCTGATTGTAAATCCTAACCAGCTTGGCAAGCTCGCCATCTGTCACCAGCTCCAGCAGGATTTCAGAAGGGCTCATAATCTTGCCGTTGTGCTCCTGCGCCATAGCATCCACAATTTCTGCACTCTTAAGATTTGGCACTACCAGCGCCTCTGCGATATAGCGCGCCATTGTCTCCATTTCCGGTGCGCCCTCGCAGTCTCGGGAGATTTCCATACCCTCTTTTGCTTTAATCTGCCGCATCTCCCATTCCAGCGGATTTCCCTGCTCGTCCACAAAGGAATCAGAAAGCACAAACCGGATGTTTTCTTTCCTCTTTGGGTGCAAGAAATTCTTTAAAGTTTCCATCGTCGTGCCTCCTATTTCATTTCACTGATGATGTCAAAATCATCAAAGGTTCCCTCTGTGGTGTGGGTAATGGCAGCAACCGATTCATCGTCCAGCATCCCCATCTCCAAATCTTTGAGGATGCAGTTGCGCAGCTGGTATTCACCGCGTCCATGCACATCGTTGAGCTCGTTGTAATACTGGATGGTAATATCGGGGTAGATACCTGTTTCCTTCCACTGCTTCACCATTTTTACAAAGTAGCTGGTAGGACAATAGCTGACGGAGAAGGTCCCCTCCACGCGCCGCAAAGCGTGCTGGCTCATGCGCTCTCCGAGAAAGTTTCCTTTTTCCACTTCGCCTGTTAATTTTGGAGAAAGTTTTCGGATTTTGAAAACTGCCACCTTTTCGCCGCCTACTGTGGCGTATCCGTTCCCATCGTTGCCGGACGGGATGTTTGATAATCTTTCTTTTTTCATAGCTCACCCCTCCTATTCCGAGACAACTGTGAGATAGATTTTATCCATTGTGTCAACAACTCTCACACCGACCGTAACCGCTACGCTGTCCCTGGCGGCATCCCCCATACAGCTGACGGTCACATCGTCCGCTGCAAAATCCTCCACATATCCATTGTTCAGGTAGTTTTCTGTAATCAGACTGACGCACTTGCCTTTGATTTCGTTTCTGCCGTCTTTGTTGTTGCGGATTTTGCCGATTGCCTTTTCGTCCAGCATCTTTTTGAGGTCTGCTGTGATGGCGCGCAGGGTGCGGATAACAAGGTTTTTACTCCAGTCCTCCGGGTGCTCAGCGTCAAAAGTGGTCAAGCTGTTGATGTCACTGAGGACACAAATCTTGCGGTGCATCTCCACAAAGAGAATTTCGCCTGCCGCTGTTCGGGTCTGCTGCTGCCACCTGTCTAAGGTTGGGTTTACCCGAATCCAATGGTCCACCTGATAGTGTGTGGCAGATTTTTCGATACCGCAGCCTGCCTGGATTCCTGCCATGGTCGCACAAGCCTCTGCTGCCGTCAAATCATACTGCGCTGTGCTGCCGCCGACGGTGTTGTTGATGATGTTGACCCCTTTGGCAGCCGGATTGTTCATGACTACCTGGGTGTAAATCCCCGCCTGTTCCAGCTCCTCCGCAAAGGCTGCATATTTCCCCTTTGTTTCTGCATCGGTGCCGGTGTAGCAGAGCACATTAAATTCATGCTTGCGGATTTCCTCGAAAAAAGCATCATACCCTGCTGCCGCGGTTATTTCTCCATTGCTGCCGCTGGTAAGGGTGATGGTTTTCGCTTCCAGTGTGCCGGTGCCCTCGATTTTGATATACGAGTTTGGAATAAAATCCCCCGGCTTTGTCACTGCCTGGGCGTCCATCTCCCGAGTGCCCAGATAGGTGCGGATGATAAAAACATCTTTGTCCTTCTCCACAGTGATTTTGATGTCGTTTCCGCGGATGCCGGGATAAATCGCTTTCGCGGTGATGCCCGCCGCCAGTGTGCCCTGTGCCGGCTGTCCCTTTTTGGCATTCAGGCGATACAGCAGCAGTGTTCCTGCGTTCTGCATCACCTCGCGGACCAACTTGAGCTTTGGGTCGGTCAAATCATAGCCCAAAGGGGCAATCGTGCTGTTTCCTCGTAGCAGTGTGGTCAGCGACGCACCCCAATCAAGGTCGAGCGCCATTGCCACGGTTCCGCGCGCAGACAAGGCTGCATCTCTGTCTCCGGCGATGATGTTTGCATATACACCGGGCAAAATCTGTTTAACAATCGCCATGCTCTTTCTCCTTTACGATAACATTTGTTTCTGCGTACTGAATCAGCGGTGCATCGTCTGTGCGCTGCTCCCATACGCTGACGGTTCCTGTGATGTTCACAATCCCATCCACCGTTTTGCTCTGTGCGTTGTAGATGGTATAAGGGGAGGATACCCCCTCAATCGGTCGGATGCGCTCTATATTGTCCATGATTCGGACTGCGGCATCCTGCTGTTCGCTTGTGGCATTTACCTCCTTGCTGATGTAGGCAAAGTTTACCGCCAAAGTCCACTCGGCAAAACCGTCCAAGCGCTTATGCCGTTGCACCTGAAACACCTGCACGAAGATAGCCGGAGGAATTTGCAGGATGGGTCTGCTCTGCTGTTGCGGCACAAGTACCACCGGCAGCTGCGGAAACTCTTTGCACAACTGCTCGGCGGCACTCAGCTGAAAACACTCAATGCAGTTTAGTTTGTTTTGGTCGATTTTGTCCGTCAAAAATCGGTCAAATCGTATGTTTTGATTGACCTGCATCACCACCCACCTCCTTGCTTGATGTTCATGATTTCCTCATCGAAGTATTGCTTCATGTGTTCTTTTGCAAACTCCTCCCCGGCTTCCAGCATAAAAAAGCCGGTGCTGTATCCGACCGTTTTCCCGTTTCTGACAACGCGGTGCCCATAGTTTACATACAAGCCATACTCCACATTGTTGCTGTATCCGCTTTCCCAGCCAACTAAGGTGCGCTTTGCTGGATGCGGCTCCCATTGTCCCCGCAAATATCCGGTGTCAACAGGCGTTTCCTTTATTGTTTCGCCCATGCCTTCCAGCGCCGCCCGATTGAGCACATTCTTTGCAGCTTGCTCGCAGTCGGCTTCCAGCTCTCTGAGCTTTCGCAGGAAATCATCAAAATTTTGAAAATAGATGGAATCGCTCATACAATCCCCCGCCTTTTGCACCGGCAGATGCGATTGATGTGATAGGCGTGGACTGTGCCCACATCGTACTCGCTCACACCGCCGCTGTGGGTGATTGTGAGCCGGTCGCCCTCGCAGATGTCTGCATCCGGTGGGAAGTAAACGGTAAATTCCGCCGGTGCGGTTGCCACCTGCTCCCCTTGCTGCAAAACAGGCTTGCTGTCCAGCGACAGATGGCAGGGCAAAGCTGTGTAAGCTCTCTTTTGTTCCACCACATTGCCAGATAAAGCCACCCGATAAACATCCGCTCTGTCGTCATAAAACAGTTGCAGGGCAGCTCTGGCAGCCGCTACTGTATCCTTTGGAATCATGGTCGCACCGCCCCTCTGCGGTATCGGTTGAGGATTTCCCGGTTTGCCTCCAGCACCTGTTGCGGGCTTACGGGGATGGCATTGCCGTTTGCTGCCGCTGCTGCCTCGCTTGTGTCGCTTGCAAAGCTGACGGTCGTGTCCCCCTCGGTGATGGATTTGACCGATTGCGTGCTCTGGGCTTGGCTGTTTCCCATATCGGCAGCCAGACCGGCGGATATGGTTTGCGCTACTGCCAGCTGCGCGCAGATGGGATAGAGCGCCCTTGGCAAATCATAGCGGTGCAAATACGCCTTTAAAAGCAAAGCGGCAGCGGAGATTTGCTCAACCGCCGCCGCCATCTGCTCAGGGACCAGAGGATAAAGCCGGATAAAGGCAAGGATCCCCTCTTTTTGCTTTTCATCCATGCTGTTCCCCTCCTGTTACTACGCCTTTTTGGACTGGAGTTTCACCGCCAGCGTTTTGTCCAACGTTTTGACACCGCACAGCATATCAATCGAGATGGTGTCGGTTTTCTTGGTGATGTCGTAGCCGTAGACAACACGCAGACCGAAGCCGTCGTAGTTTACGACCTCAGCTTTTGCGGCACCGTTTGGCAGAGCCAGAGGGCGGGTGACCAGTGCAAAGGCGTTTTTGTGGAAGGCAAGGTTCTGAATAATCTGTGAGCCGTCCTTCTGGACGTTCTGGTCCATGTAGGTATCAAAACCAAACTTTCTGCCGAGGGATGCCTCTCTCAGTGCAGTACCGTTGTCGCCAACCTTGTCCGCCTCGTGGAAGGTTCCCAGCTTCATGAAAGCAGCCTCGGTCAGCGGGTCGAGCACAAGTCGTCTGTCGCCCAGAGGAGCCTTTGCGGTGTTGAGCAGTGCGCCTGCATCCACAATCGGGTCGATAGCAGTCGGCAGAGCAGCCGGGTCACCGGCAACCGCAGTAACATCCTTGTACAGGCTCAGCAGCAGGGTATCAATCTTGTCGTTAAATGCCTGCATTGCCGGCACAAGAAACTGCTTGGAAAAGTCCTTGATGTCAAGGCTCATCTCTTTGGAGGTTACCGAGAAGGAGACATCCAGGTGGTGGTCCATCTTGATTGGAACGCCGGTTTCGGTCGCTTCCTGAATCTCGATGGCGCTGGTAAATTCCTTTGCAACAAAGGTTGCCGGTTTGCGCACGGTGATGGTGTCGCCCACCCCTGTGACAAACTCATTGGAATAATCTCGGTGCACCAGTTTTGCCATCACAGCGTTGTTTCTCAGCACCATCAGGGCTTCTCTTGCGATAATGCTTGGGGTCAGTAATGTGTTTCCCATTTTCTTCTCTCCTTATTTTTATTTCTGTCTTGAGCGTTCTGCAATGTAATCTTCCATCGAAAGGCTGCCTAAATCCGCTTTGCTATTGGGCGGCGTGCCTGCCGGTGGGGTGTATCCGCTGCCCGCAGGCTTTGTGGAGATGACATCTGCATACTCGGTTTTTGCAGCAGACACCAGATTGTCAAAATCCTTTGCCCTGCCGCTTTCGTCCAGCTCCAACGATTTTGCATCAAAGAGCTTGCTTGCCATTTCAAGCGCTTTTCCGCTCAGTCCGGCAGAGGTCAGGACTTCCTTGGCCGCCTTTGCTTTGGCTGCCTTGGTTTCCTTTTCGGTCTGCTCGGTTTTAAAGTCCTCAAACTGCTTTTTGAGTGCTTTGTACTCCTCGCTGTCCTCCACCTTGATGGGTTCCGGTTTGTGGTCCTTGAGGGCTTTGTCCACTTCTGCTTTGGAAAAAGTGTCCCTCGTGCTTATGTGCTCATTGATGAGAGCATCTTCCAGTTCCTTTGGAAGCTCAACGCCGCTCTGCTTTGCGGCAGTTCTGACAAATTCTCTTGTAAATGCCATTTGTTTCATCCTTTCTGTTTTTGGGTGTAAAAAAACCGCCCTATGAAGGACGGTTTGATTATTGAATTTAGGATTATAACAGATTTACTTTTCCTTCTTCAATCGCTTTTTCTAACTGTTTCATTATTTCTTCTTGCCTTTGTATATCTTTGGGATCAGTCGATTCTTTTGCAACAATTACTCCTCCTGGAGCCCAATCACTCATTCTTGCAAGAAATTTATCGTGATCGTTCAGTTGTTCATACATTTTTATTTGTTCATCTTTCGACAAAGTCAGAAATTCTTTAAAGGTTATCATGATATTTCCTTTTTCCTGTATTTCAGTCCGTTTGCACAAGGCGTTTCGGGGTCTTTATCCACTTTATTGCGATGCTCTTTGGTGGTTCCATCTGGAAACGCAGCGCACTTAGCAAATCCCCAATAGTGAACACAACTATTACATCTTCGCTGGCGAACACCAGGATACATAGAAATTCTAACTCTAAACTTATCATGCTCTGACAGTTCTTGATAGCGTTCCCCTTTTTCTTTTTCTGACAGACGGCTCCATTCCTCATATGTTAGATTTCTTTCAGCCACAACCTATTGCCCTTTCTCTTAACAATCTCAAATTCACACTCTCTTGGAAACAAAATTTCCTGTTCTTGTTCATTATATGTGCGAATATCTCTCGGGGTCACCCCCTGTCAAACCATCGGCGTGTGGACGGGTACGAAATCTTCCACCTCGAATCCCCTTTTTATCTTATTAACTGCCTCTAAAGAATCTCAAAATCAACTTCACCTATCAGCTCTTCCAAAGATTTTCCGTGAAAAAAGCTATCAGTCATTACTGTTTCTATATCCTTGTATTCTTTTGTCTCACTCCCATACCATGCTTGAAATGTTGGTATAAAGTCATTCACCCTTGATGTAATTCCTGCACTTTTCCCACGATAGGAAAATACAACTTCATTACAACAATCAGATAGAATTTGCTTTAAAATTTGCTTTGTCATAAAATATCTGTATTCTCCTTTCTTTCTTCTTCACTCAGTTCTCTTATAGTTGCACAAATTCTTTTAAGGTTAGCATTAGCATTAACCTTCCTCTATCTCTGTGATGATGCTACGCAAAGTTTTACCATCAATAAAAAAGCCATCCAACAAAGATTCAGGATTTGGGAAAATATGTTCCTCATATCCATACTCGTCTTTCCGATACGCCAACGGTCCTTCCTCATACCACGCAAGAATACCATATCCAATCCCGTGATAAGAAAACTCTATATCCTCTTTCATGTCACAGTCATCAAGAAATTCCTGTATGTCTTTATATTTTGCTGCCATCCTGCACCTCTTATAAAATATCGCTGTTTTCTTTGCGTTCCGTTTCTGATAAAATCCTTTGTTCTCCTCGTGTAGCTTTTTCTCCTTCCCATACCCAATCATGGGCATGGGCACCCATTGGATGGTGTTTTGCGTTTCCGTGGTCAGAGGTATCAATATCCTTTTTTGCTCTGCCTTCCTCGTCATACCATCTTCTTGTTTTTATTATACCATCTTTTCCAGAAACATCAACGATAGAATTTGATTCTCCCTTTTTGTTTGCTTTTGTTTGTACTATCTTTGTTTCAACCAATCTTTTTTCTGGAACCAGAGTTTTTCTGATATAGGTTTCATACCACTCCTCATACTTCATGTCGGCAGGAACGGTAATCGGGTTGTCCTCTGCGTCCCTTGCTGCCCTTGTCATCCGGGCGGTGTCGGTCGTCGGGTAGTGTGGCACCGCTACTGTGCGGCAGTTGACATGAAATGGCGGATAGTTTACCCCTACAACCACCCTGTTTGTGCTGTAAGCTGCCTGACGGTACTCGCTGCCGGTCTTGCGGTACTCTGCCGGCACATCTCCGCCGGTATAGATACCAAAGATGCAGCCGTCCAGAGATTGGCAGATGGGGGTCGTGCGAATATCCAGCGTTGCCGTAAGCTCGTAGTATGGTGCGCCCATCTCCCGATAGGCTTTCAGCCTTGCCTGGTTGGCAGCATAGCTCGCTTCGTTGTACAGCAGGCGGTAGGCTTCGTACTTTTTGCCGCTGCCGATGACCTTGCCGTCCTTCCCCACCTGCACTGCACCGATTGCTTTGCCCAGCTCCTCTGCAAAGTACTGCGGCGGTTTGCCCTCGATGAACATTTGGTTGAGATACTGCCGGATTTTAAAGCCGCTGTCGATGTCCTGCCGCCACAGCCTGGTGGAGATGTCTGCGCCCATCACCGGGGAGGTGAGGACCTGTTCTATAAAACTTTCCGGGACTTTCGAGAATTTGAGCACCCTTCCGGTGGAAACAGAAAGGTCATACTGGCTGTGATAGTATTCTTCGAGCGTGACCCGCTCTGTGGTTTCCTGTATAACCTTCTGCTGTTTCTGATATAATTCCTGTAGCGTTGCATCCACCTGCATCAGCAGCGCTTCCAGACGGTTCAGACGGATTTTCATGGAGATGTTTTCTACTTCGAGATGAAAGGTCCAGATGCTCTGGCGGGCAAGCTTTTCATACTCGGCAAGATTACCTTTAAATTCTGCAAGCTCTTTGCGGCTTAACAGCTGCTTTGCCTGTGCCAGGGTGATTTCGTTATTTTTTGCATACCGCCCGTAAAAGGCATACATCTCTGCAACAATTTCCTTTTTTGCCTGCTCAAAGGCTTTCAGCATCTCCGGGATTGCCTGCCGAACCGCCTGTTCATAGCGTTCTACCGAGCGTTTTGCCCGCTCCTCCCAATAATGGTCCATCGTTTACACCTCTGGTTCGTCGGCAAACTGGTCCAGCAGGTTTTGCATCCGCTGTGCTTCTTCCTCTTGCACCAAGGTATCCTCCAGATCAGGGTCGTCGATGTCCGGGTGCAGGCGGCGTTTGGTGTAGTTGGACATCACTTCTGACGGGGTGCTTGCCAGGCGGTTGACCGTTTCGTTTGCATCCTTCGGTTTGTTTCGGGTCCACGACTGGATGATTTTTTGCTTGGTGTCTCTGCCCAAATAGCGCAGGATTGCACGCACCAGCCGGTTGAGCGACGAGCGGAACTCTGTTTCCATCAAGCCTGCCTTCAGCTCTAACAGGTGGTACATATGGTCCACATAAGCGCCGGTTGCCTGTCCGGTGCGCTCGGGGTTCGGGTCAACTCCCATCCCCGCTACATAGATTTGCTTTTGCAGCATGGTCAGCGCAACGTCGCGCGCCTCGGTCGGAATTTCCAGCGATAATTTATCTACCCCGCCGGTGCCGTCCACTGTAAGATATTTCTGCGCCTTGATTTGCTGCAACAGATTCACCGGTTTTTTTACCTCTTCCAGCAGCGGGTCGCCGTCAGCGTCCAGCTTCTCGTTTCCTTCTGCATCACGCACCGGCACCCAGAGGCTGTCCTCCGATTCTCCGGTCAGGTCCTTGAGCACCAAAACAATCTCCTGAATGTCGTCCAGGTCGTTGATAAATCCAGACACGACCTTGTCATAGGCATCCACCAATCCCTTGTACTTGAGCAGGTCGCTTGCCTTGCGCTCGTTGTTTGCAAATTCGATAAAGGGGATTTCGCCAAATTCATTCGGCATTCGGGTAACTTCCCTGCCGCCCACAATGACCGGCTCTTCCTCCATCGTCTCACCGTTGACAAAGATGACTTCCTGCTGATCCCACACCTCATAGTGGACCACATCGTTGCCGTCTGCGTTTTGCAGATTGTATGCGCGCACAAGGGCAATCGTTTCTTTGCCAATGTCCATCGGGTTGTAAAAAGCTGCGCACTGGTCCGCTTCCAGAGCTGCCATCCGAAACACACCGTCGCTGTCCACCCAGTATTCCAGCCAGGCTGTCCCTGCGTTGGTCGCATAGATTCCCAGCCGAGAGAGCACCTTTGCGTACTCGTCCCCCAAGGTGTCGTTGACCTCCTCGGACAATTCCTTATCTTTGCCGATGGTGAACACCGGCGGATAGGTCAGTACATAGGCGTTTTTCTGGACGGTCAGAATTTCATGCCAGTTGGTGGAAATGCGATTATCTGCCGAGCGCAGAGGGTTTTGCCCAATACCCTGTAAATATCCATTGACCGCGTCGATTGCCGCTGCGCCGGTGCGCTTAATGTCGTCCTCGTTGTTGTAGTACCTGTTGCCCAAAACCACCTTGCTGCGCCACTCGCTCAGCTTTGTTTGGGCTTTGTCGATATATTCGATTGCTTTATTAAGCTCTATTTTCATCACCTCCAACTCTCAATCCGCCCTGCTTGTACAGGATGGTGTTGACAAAATACCGCATATCGTCCATCGCATGGTCGGACGATTTGACCGGCTTATCCTCGCCCTTGTCGCTCGCCTTGCTGTCCCACACATAAGCGCCAAACTCATCAAAGATGTCGTGGCAACCATCACAAAACAAAAGCCGCCCGGCATTAAGCTCGGCGGCTGTGTTGCGGATTCCATCCAGCACATCGTTGTTCGCTTCCCTTGTGCGGAATCTGCCGTATTTTTTGATTGTCTGAATAAAGCTGGCAGCACTCGGGTCCACAATCACCGCGCGCACTGCCTGAAACGGCTGAGCCGATGGGATATTTTCTTTCACCAATCGTTCCAGCTCCTGATAGTGCTCCTCGTCGGTTCTAGGTCCTCGCTCCCTACCGTCGTAGTAGCTGTCTGCCACCCGATACCATTTGCGGTTGTACAGTCCCCACAAGCCCATCGACGTCGGGTTACTTGTGCCGTAGTCGATGGAGATGTAATACTTGCTGTATGGACGCGGCTTGCTTTTTACAATGTGCCTGTTCTTGTCAAACTGCGGGTAAATGATGCCGTCCGCCGCTACCCAAAGCCCTCTTACATATCGATCGTAAAACACACCGCTGTAGGTGGTGCGGTATCGCTCCTTAATTTCCTCTGACAGTGCCGGATTGTCGTCCAGCTCGAAGTGCAGGTGCAGTGCATTGTGGCGCTCTGCCTGTTGAATCCACTCTTTGTAAAACCAGTGGTTCGGACTGTCCGGGTTGCAGTTAAACCAAAACCGGCTCCCGTCTACGCTGCATCTTGCCAATGCCTGCTCTACAAAAGAGCGGGTTTGCAAGGCAACCTCATCAAACAGCACACCGGCAAGGGTGCGTCCCTGAATCAGAGCGAAGGAGCTTTCGTCCTTGCCGCCAAACACCTCGAAGATGTTTTGCTTTTTGCCTTGGGTCACAATCATTGTTTTGTCCGCCCTGCGCCAGCTGATGCGATACTTTTCCCGCACCAGCTTGATTCCCAAGTACGGTTCGATGATGTTTTTGATTGCCGATTCCACCGTTTTTCCGCAGATGGCAAACCGCTGGCGGTCATATCTGCGCATGGCATCGTCCACAAAAGCAATCGACATAAACGACGTCTTGCCGGAACGCACCGCGCCGTCTGCAATCAGCGCATCGTAGGAAGTAAACGGAAAGGCAAGAATCTGTCTTTGCTTTTTACTGATTGGCATTTTCTTCCATCCTTTCCGCCTCTTCTTTCAGCGCTTTTGTCAGCGGGTCCTCTGCCATCTGCTCTGCCTTGTTTGTGCTCATGGTAAATTTATCAATCAAAGTCCCCAGCGCCGTTGTAAGCTGCGCAGGGGTCGCCTTTGCAATCTTTTCGTCATCCAGCAGCGCATCCAGATATTTGTCCATGATGCTGCACACCTTGTCCCGCTTTTGTTCCATGTGCTCCAGAAGCTCGGCGGTGTTCTGCTCTTTTTTAAGCTCGAATTCTTTCGCAATCTCCGAATTAGACGAAACAATTTTGCGAACGGTATTATCCGAAACCCCGTGTGCCTTTGCCACAGCACTGTAATTTTCCAGTTCCATATAATCAGCTAAAATTTTCTTTTTCTCTCTATCCGTCAAACGCTTTGCCATTTCTCACCACCGCACCCTCTTTCGTATTGCGATTTTTTTGCTGTATATCTTTTGTATCACCGTCCCAAACGGCATAAAAAAAGCCGGAATTCATTATCTGAATCCGGCTGAAATTATTGAATTTTCCGCATAAATAAGCCATTTTTCTTCAAAATCTATTGACATACCGCAACCAGTATAATATAATAGAATCAATAAAGGAAGGTGAACCAAGTGGAAAGCAAAATAAAAGAGCTCATCAAGCTGGTAGGACAGCTTGAAAAGCTCATCATCAGAATCATCAGTTTAGTTGGCTGGATTCTAATTCTTATCAAACTGTTCCGATAAGGAACAGTTTGGGCGGGAGCGCAAGCCCCTTCCCTTACTCTAAGTATACCAAACTGCTTTCCAAAATGCAACCATGAAAAAAGATATTCTAACCCTTGTCGCCAAAATACTAACCGTTGCAGGACTTTTATTTGCCCTGTACTTTATGATTCGTTCGTTCTTTTAGGAGGTGCTTTATGGGAAAAACATCCACGCAGGTCAAACAGCGGTATTTGGACAAAGCCTATTCTCAAATCGCTGTCCGCCTGCAAAAAGACCTTGTTGCTCAGTGGGAAGAGGCACTCAAAGCCGACGGTATCAGCAAGGCTGAGTTTATCCGCCGAGCAATCACGGAATATTTGGACAGTAAACAAACTGCCAATCTATAACATTTGGGAGGTCATCACACATGGAAACAAAAGACATTAAGCTTTCCCCCAAAAAAGGAGGACATGGTCATATCACCAGCTATTCGGTCAATCTGGGCAGCGCAGAGGTCCGCTCCTGCGGCTTCCTCGATGAAAACGGTTCCCCGTTGCCGGTCGAAAAGGTGGTCGACTGTGAACATCACCAAATCATCATTCGCTTAAAATAACCCTTAACAAAACTCTTAAAGGCAGGTGGAAAAAGTGGATGAAACCACATCCACAAAGAAAATGAAAATCAAAACACTCCGTATTTTGCTTATTGCCCTGGTCGTCCTAAACATTCTCGACGGGGATTTTACAAATCCGTCCGTTTTGGATGGAATCAAGTTTATCCTGCTGGCTGTCTGCCTGATTTTATCCTTCAGAAAGGAGGAAAAAAGCCATGCTTAAACTTCGAGAAATCCGCAAATCAAAGGGTCTGAGCGTGCCGGAGCTGTCGCGCCAAAGCGGTGTTCCCAAGCGCACCATCGAGGACATCGAAGCCCGCGGCGACTGCCGTATCTCGACCGCCTTTGCTTTGTGCAAGGCAATGCAGATTTCCCTCGATGAGATCTACGAACCTGACCCCGAAGCCGAATAGCCTTCAACAGCAAACCCGCTTGTCTTTATGATAGGCGGGTTTTCTTTATAGAGCAAAAGCCACACCCGAAGGCATGGCTCTTGTCTGAAAGGAGGTCTTACAATGAACTCGAATATGAGATTTTGTCTTTTACGCTAGTATAATCATACCATACTGTCAAGGGTGTCTTCTAGTGTCTTTTAGTGTCTTTTTGCCTAAATCGCTCGGTAACAAAGATAATGCCTTGCCATGTATCTTGAGTATGTACCGGTAATCATACCCCATCATCAATGCAATCTCCTCCCATTTTTTGCCGTTGATGTAGCGATATTCCAGTAAGGTCTGCAGGGTGCTATCCTCCACCGCACGGATGATGCCCTCAATCTCCTTGCGCTTTTCCACCAACTTATCAATCTCTGCATTGATTTCTGTTTCCAAGTCTACAATTTTGGAAATTGCCCCCTGTGTGCCTCCCCCTCCTCCCCCTCTGGGCATCCCCGAGAGATTAGGGCTCACTCTGGTTGCCAGCTCTCGCCATTGCTGCTGTTCCAGTAGCAGGCGGTTGATACGTTGGTTGAGGCGTTGGTATCCTAAGAGGTATTCTTTTTTCTCCTGATTATTCATCCATCAATCCCGATTCCTTTCTGCTGTCCATCGCTGCCCGAAAGAGCGCATCGTTTTCGGTTTGCAATTCTTCCAGCCTGTCCGCTGCCTCATCCAGAAGCGCCCTTTTGCTCCGGCTGGGTGTTGAGCGCAGAGCTTTGATGATTTCTTGGGTTTTCATCGAGATTCCTCCTAATCCATCCTACTCTCAAATTTTGTAAAATACCAAAGCAGTTCGTCCTTAAATTCTTTGATGGCTTGTTCGGCGTGTTCTTCGGTATCAAAGTATATTTCTTCTAAACCTCTACCAAAAATACAAAAATCAACACATAAGTCGTCGTCTTTATAATCGTAGATAATGTAATACTTTTTAGTTTCTGGATTTCTCCAATCCACCTTCTCGCACAATTCTGCGCTTCTGCGCCACAATTTACGCTGGAGGGCTTGTGCCCTGATGATATTTTTAGTAAGAGTTTCGTCGGAAAAATAGTTAGCTTTTTCATATCTATTAGCATCAATGTCGTCAAACCTTTCTGTACTCAAGCCACAACCATTAGCAAAATTAACACAGTATGATTCATTGTTTTTTACTCTCTCCCAACCAGTTTTCTTCTCTTCCTTTTTCAAAACCTCAACCTGTTCCTCGGTGAGTTCAAGTTCAATTTGTTTGCCGTTATATGTACCTGTGAGTTTCATAGTTATTCCTCCAATATTTGTTTTTGTATCGCACATCAGCCGTCCCTCAGGGCTTGTACATTCATCGGTTACTTCGTCTAACCATTTGCATCCCCAACAACCTCCATTATCATCAGCTGCTTGCTTTAATTCAGCAATAGCAAGGTTTAGTTGTTTCTCTAGCCTTTCGATATACTCCGCAGCATACAAGAGATAAGGCTCTCCACCAACCCTCAGAATGTTTT
>ENA-ORTY01001499-ORTY01001499.1-human-gut-metagenome-genome-assembly--contig:-NODE-1499-length-25692-cov-4.513477_pt1 | contig 25692 bp, 29 predicted proteins | sample MGYA00241917_ERZ509198 | MGnify/ENA primary metagenome ERZ509198 (study PRJEB26280, sample SAMEA2338857) | human gut metagenome | biome: human gut; feature: human-associated habitat; material: faeces...
CCGGAAGAAGTATTGTACCGATGCTGATCGGATTTGGATGTACAGTACCGGGAGTTATGGCGAGCCGGACACTTTCTTCAGAGCGTGATCGTAAAATGACGATTATGCTGACTCCGTTTATGAGTTGTTCTGCAAAACTTCCTGTTTACGCGCTATTCACAGCTGCATTTTTTAAACAACACCAAGCAATTGTAATCCTTTGTTTGTATTTATTAGGAATTTTGGTAGGTATTATTTTAGCCTACATTATGAAATACTTTTTCTTCAAAGGTGAAGCAGTTCCTTTTGTAATGGAACTTCCGCCTTATCGAATGCCGACGGCAAAGTCTATTTTCCGTCATACCTGGGAGAAAGGAGCACAATATTTGAAAAAAATGGGAGGAATTATTATGATTGCTTCTATTATCATTTGGTTCCTCGGATATTATCCGAATCATGAGGCATACGAGACGGTAGCTGAACAACAGGAAAATTCTTATATCGGTCAGTTGGGACGGGCTATAGAGCCGGTAATAAAGCCGATGGGATTTGATTGGAAACTGGGTATCGGTTTGATTTCCGGAGTAGGTGCGAAGGAGCTGGTTGTTAGTACACTGGGAGTTTTGTATGTGGATGATCCGGAAGCCGATGAGGCTAGTTTGGCAGAGCGGATTCCGATCACACCTTTAGTGGCGTTCTGTTATATGCTGTTTGTGTTGATCTACTTCCCTTGTATTGCGGCATTAGCAGCTATTAAGCAGGAGTCCGGCAGTTGGAAGTGGGCGTTGTTTGCAGCTTGCTATACAACAGGGCTGGCTTGGCTGGTGGCATTTTCAGTTTATCAGATTGGAGGGTTGTTTGTATGAATAATTGGCAGGAATGGGTAGTCGGAGTACTGATTGTACTCTGCATTGCCCGTGTAATATATGGAATTTATCTTTTTTTTCGTCGTACGCGCGAAAGTGAGAATCCTTGTGATAGTTGCGTAAGTGGCTGTGATTTAAAGGATATGATGGAAAAGAAACGTCAAGAGTGCGGTGTAAAGAAAAAAAGTACAAAGAAAAATTGCTGTGGATAGTTGGTAGTTTCAAAATTTGTACTACCTTTGCAACCGCAAACGAGAAAAAATGGTTCCTTGGATGAGTGGCTTAGTCAGCGGTCTGCAAAACCGTGTACGGCGGTTCGAATCCGCCAGGAACCTCATGAAGCCCTTTCAGATGATTTCTGAGAGGGCTTTTCTTTTTCAATAGGTGAAAATGTTCCCACTTTGTTCCCACCTTTTTAAAGCTGTATTGGGAATGGTATTACATTGATACTACAAAATTAGAGTAGGAAAGTGGAATTTTCTTCTCACATGTGTAATGACCGTGAAAAAATCTTCATGCTTATTTCTTTTCCCTTTTTTATAGCATCCGAAAAATCGGAATTTTAAGCATATCTTTCATACGTGCGAATGACCGACAAAAAATCTTTGTAGTGTACTACAGTTCCAAATAACGGCTATTTGGAATTATAGGTCACGAGGATTGTCAAAACATGCATTTTACCCTTATCAAAACCTTACCATTTTTTGGTTTTATCCTTGCCGTAATCTTGCCGTTATTAAGCAATTCACATTAGGGTAATCTTAGGGTATTTTGCCGGAAATGGTGGCATTTATAAAAAAAGGATATCTCATCATCACCATGCAATATCCCGATAATGTTAAATAAAGATGTTTTCAGTTAGCTCTATAGAAGAAGTAGGCCCCAACCTTGTGAGTACTCCTGTCATCACGACGGTGTACATATAGGTTAACAAAGAATTATATCATCAATTCGTCAAATTCAATCATGTCATTAATATATTCAATAAGTTTTTCATTTGCACCACCATCCCGGGCGATGTCGGCAGTTTTTATAAGAAAACTTTCCGAGTTCTCTCTAGCAACCTTCCAACAGTCAGGGTATGAAACTGCTTCTAACTCAGCGAAACTTATACTTCCGTATCTTGCAACGCAGTCCTCCAGTATTTCTATATCGGATACGGAAAGATAGTCTCTGTTTGCTTGACGCTTTGGCAACAAATAGTATTGGGAGATATAAACACTGTCTTTTAGACCTGGCAAAACCGTTTTATTCCCTTTGATTGCGTTGCATAATTCTATTGTGGTATTTGAATGGTTAGGATTTCGGATTTACTAACTCTCCTGTGGCTTTATTCAAGACCAGATGGTATTTCTTCTTCTCTCCTGCCTTTGTAGTGGCGTCAACGTCTACTATTACGTTATCGCCATCTAGGGAGTATGTAGATTTGTTTACTCTTATCTCTTCATCGGTGATGGGGACCCGCCAAATTAGATATTTATCATATCCATATTTTGATATGTCAACACACATAACTGTGTTATCAGTAACATATACCATATTGTTCACAGATAAAGGGATGTAGTTGGCTCTTTCTATGTTTTCAATCCAATCTTGGACACCGCTCATATCTCTATTACTATATATAGCCTTTAAATTTTCATCTAATGTTGTAATAAAGTATTCACTGGTTCTTACTGTTGCATAAATAGCGATACATTCGCCATACCAATCAGCTATTTTTTCAGGGAATAGATTTTTCCCATAATAAGGCTTGTCAAAATATTCCCTTTGAATAACCTTCCCATCCTTTATCTTCAATATAAATTTATGTGGATGAGCAACTAATTCAGAACTATACAAACCTGCCAATACATAGAAACAATCATCCTTTTTCAAGGCACTTTGAAGGAAACACCCTTTGACTATATATTCTCTCTTATCTCCGAACCCAAGATCATGGGTATAATTTTCTGCTTTGTCCTTAATGGTAAATACTTCGTTGCCTGATTCGTCAATAGCCTCTATATAGTAATATCCTTCAAAGATATAGGCTTGTAGTTTTAAATCACCTACTGGAATAGCACTATCAATTTTGTATTTTGGAGGCTTCGGATCGTTTATTGTATCTTCACTAGAGCTACAGGCCGCTAATAACAATAACGCTACTAAAGGGAATAGAATTTTCTTCATGTTGTGTGTTTTAGTTTTATTGCGCACCTTTTAATTCTTCAATCTTAGATTGCGCATTCTTAAACGCAGATATTAATGCTTCTGCATTCTTAACAAAAACTGTACTTGACCCATATTCTTCAAGTTTTATATACCAAGAAGCTTTGCCTTTAGATACATAATAACCTATTTGAAAGCCATCTTCAGTTATAAATTTATTCTCCAAATAATCAGGATTGCTCTGAATATCAGAATCCACCTCGCTTACGAGTTTTTCAAGTGCCTTGTTTACTTCAACTAAGTCAGAATATTCAATCATAGCTATATGAGCAACACTTTTTGAGGTCTCCCCTTGCTCAATCCGGTAAAAATAAGCGTTTTCTTGACTATTTAGAATAGTTCTTACTCCAGTTTCAATACTTCCCATAAAGAATAATGGAATATTGGGCATTTTTACATCAACAAACTTCATAATAGATCCAGTTTTTGATGTAAACTCCTCAAATTTAGTCAACTTCTTTGATTCTTCTTTGTTTTGAGAATAACAAAATACAGGCATTATTACTGCCAAAATAAATAATATTTTTTTCATAATTTGTGTGTTTATATATTCGTGAGCAAAATAAAATACAAACATACAGAAAAGCAAATTTTCCTTTTTTTTTCTTTGGTTTTAGCTGTAATTTTCTCTAGTTCGGATTTGTGGTAACTTTATAGTAAATTTTCATAGCTATTTTGAGTCCCATTTTATAACTTTAAACGATTCGATTATTTCTTCTTGTTGAAACTTCGTCATTACTTCGCTACCGTATATAAGTTAAGACCGACAGGATGGCTACATTAATATCCTGTTTGCGCCTAAACGGTTTTCTTTCACAGGACGAATAAACTATCATCAGAAAAGAGAAAGCCCTAAAATGACAATCCCCGAAAGGAATACGGGTAAAATAAGAAATGCTGCCTCATCTCACGACGAAACAGCATAAATATACAAACACAAAACAAGCATAAAATATCGATAAATGAATAGATTTAGTTTGCACCAACTCAAAAGATAGTTCAGATTTCGATTACAAAGATATAAGAAAGTATTGACTGTACAAAGTAGGACGACTATCATACAACAATACGAAAACCTTTTGTGTAACGTTCTCGCTGTATTGCGTTGACAGCCGTCCCTATTTCCATAGATCGCAGAGATACAAATTTCTACCAATACGGGTCTGGCTCTTCTATCAATTCTACAAGCTTTGGGAAAGTATCGCTATACCAAACAGGCTGTAACGTGTCCGGGTAATCGGTGCGTATACTATTCACTCCGTACTTCAACCCTTTTAAGGCTATTGCTTTATATGGTTCCCCGTTTTTGTAGCGAATTTCCATGAAGCCTTTTTCTATAAGCAACTGGTTAAATTGTGCCGGCGTGTACCTTTTCCCGTAGCTCTTTAATAGGTCCGTCAAAGTGTATGCTTTGCGTACTAGCTTGCATTTCTCCTCCTCTTTCGCAGGGGATGGTGTAATCTCCTCAATGATCGGCCGTTTTATGGACTGGCTGGTGTTCTCTGTAGGAACGGGTATATCAATCATTGGCAAACCTCGTTCTTTCGCTATCTTCTTCATTAGTCCCAGCGTTGCGGCTTTATCCGCTCCGCCTAGCCTTTGCAAAGCGCCTACCCACTCGATAAGCTCATGTACCGTATGACCTGCTCCGGAATCTGTCGGACCAGGTCCAGGTAGGGCATTAAGCTCCTTTTCTCTATCTTCTCTCTCTAGTTCATCCCAACGGAGGATTAACTTTGCACGGGCTTCGTCATTGAACTTAGTAGCGATGTACATACATTCCCGGTAGTCGAGTAGATACATGGGGCGTTCCCGGTTGTTTTCGTCTTTGTAGGAGCACGACGCAAATTTGCGTTCTGCTACTTTCACCCATGCCGGTTCCATTGCCCGAATAGACCGCATAACATCGCAATGTCTTTTCCCCGTCCTTTCCGCAATCTCCACGGAGGACATAGTTCTTTTGTGTGCACTCGGCTCATTTTTGAGTTCAGTGCTTGTATTAATGATTCTTGTTTTCATAATCGATTATATTTAGAAGTTATTGTTTTGTATTCAACCAAGGAATATTTTCCCCGGTTAACTTTCTCTTATTCCTTTCGCATTGAGCACCGGACATACACAGCCGGCACCATGACGTTTTTAGATGATAGCTTTTGCCGTTCCGGAACACCGTTCGATCATAGAAGCGGTGAAGGGGAAGAACCTTGCCGCAATGTGTGCATCTCTTCCGCTCTACTCCGTCCACTATGACCCGGTTCTTTGGCTTCCGTTTAACCAGCCGGCACGAAATACATTCACGTGCACCATATCTCCGGCAATAGGCTATAGACCGTTCGCCGCATTTGGCAAAGTGGGTGCAATCCGGTCGAGGTGATGTTTGATGTATGTTCATAATCGTATTCATTTAAATGTAATCCCGGTAACCGTATTGTTACCGGGGTAGCTTTGTTGATGGCGTCAACTTCAGTGTCGGACCGAAGTCCCCTGACTTATCTATTATAATGCTTCTATTCTGGTTGCGTCTTTTAATCCCAAGTATTCATTATCATCTTTTAGCCCTGTAAGCCCAAATGGGGTTTTGCGTTCATGCCAACATTTTTCAGTCAAATCATTAACTAGGCTGATAATATATATAAGTGTCTCAATTGTACACTTATTATCATCAAGCACATAATTATCTGCGTTGATAATATCCTTAATCAAGTTCAGCAACCCTGATGATAAGCCGAACATGCCGGCATGGTCTAAAATCTCTTTACCGAACTTTGCCAGTTCGCAAACTTGGTCTGCCGTCAGACCTTCAAACTTTTCTCTAATTTCTGAAAATTCCATAATGTTTTTATTTATTAATGTGAGTTATGAATCATTTCATTTAGTACGGTGCAACCGTCTTTGCCTAGATTTACATTATAACTGGTGCCGGAGTCTATGCTAGCTAAGTTATCAATAACGCAAGTTTGGCAGTACATAATGTTAACCGTTACTTTATCGTTGTTCTGTAGAATTTTCAGCAGTCTTTCAATGAACTGCTCTCCTTCTTCCGTCCGCTCTTTGCTGGCGGGTTCAATCTTCATTTTCATAGTTATTTTTATATTGACGGATTCCCGTTGTTATTGTTAAACATTTCATCCCAAATGCAAAAAGCAAGAAGGATGATACAAATAATCAGTGTAGCGTTCATGATTGATTAAATATCAAAGAAGTGTTCGCCCTTATTCCTGAATATCCTATAGCCTGTGTATAAGCATCCAAATACTATTAATATCTCCATCTCGTTATAGTTTAAAGGCTATAGCCTGTTGGTATATCGTGGAGGCTCTTATTATTTCTAATGGCGTACCGGTCACTTCTATTGCTGTGTACTCTTCGTATTCGAATACATTATGCTTTATTCCTTCTATCCCTAAAGACGTTGTAAAAACCTCAACATGAATACTGTCATGGAGCTTGTAAACCTTTATTTCTGTCATAGTCTATATTTTATGATGGGGTAGCGATTTACGATCCCATCCGGTTAATAATTCGGCGAAAGAGAAGCACCTATCCTCACGAACCAGTACTTCTATGAAAACAAATCAACTTATGAATAAATCAGTCACCACAATAGGAACCACACCCGTAGCCCATTGCACGACTAATACGGTTTTGATACTCATTGTAAGAGATACCCTCTTTGCGTGCTGCTATTTCGCCTTTCATGCGTTCCGCTTTAGCTTCCGCTTCTCTTCTGATCCGGTCGGCTTCGATTTGTGCCTGAAGGAGAACCGAGTTGATAGCAGCCTGTTCCTTTTCTTCACGTTCCTTCGCTTCACGGGCTTTTTCTTCCGCTTCTATTGCCTGGCGCTCTTCCGCTACTCTAACCTCAAATTTTGCCATACTCCAAGATTTACGGAGTGCATCAGCGAATGTCGGGTACTTTGCACGAGCGTTAGTAAATAACTGGTGCGCTCTCTTCATTATCTTGCTTAAATCGTAACGTGCCATATCTTTTTTATTTATTGGTTTAACTTTGATGATGCAAATATAAAGTAAATACTTTAATAAATGTCCGTTTTGACAAACAAAATACTTATATTTAACATCTATTATTAAAGTAAATACTATAATAAATAAACTATTCACTTATATTTGCACTATAAACATTAAAGAATATACTTATGAGGATAAAAGAACTGATTAAAGAGAAAGGTTATACTCAAAAAGAGTTTGCTGAAAAATTAGGTATGACTACAGTAGGACTTGCTCAAATTATAGCGGGAAAACCCTCTTATACAACTTTAGAAAAGATAGCCGATGCTTTAAGCGTTGAGGTCTGGGAACTATTAGTATCAAAAGATGAGATATTAGGAAAGACCGATACTGTCTTTCTTACTTGCCCTCATTGTGGAAAGAATATCAATATCAAAGTAGATTGATTATGAATACAAATGAAATAGATAAGTTGAGTCTTGTAAAAGCTCATGCTTTGTTTGAGACTGGAGATATAGACCGTATCGAGGTAGGAACCGTAAAAGGATTGTGCGACATACACCGCTATCTGTTTGAGGGATTGTATGACTTTGCTGGAAAGGTCCGCACCCTCAATATATCAAAAGGAAACTTCCGATTCGCCAACTGTATGTATCTGGACGTGATGCTCCCAGTAATAGAGAAGATGCCGGAAACAACATTCGATGAGATCATAGCCAAATACGTTGAGATGAACATTGCTCATCCATTCATGGAAGGAAATGGCCGTACTATGCGTATTTGGCTTGATATGATTCTAAAGAAACGTCTTGGCATGGTGATTGATTGGCAGAATGTGGATAAGGTTCTCTATTTACAAGCAATGGAAAGAAGTCCAATCAATGACCTAGAACTGCGAACTTTGCTACATCAGGGACTAACCAACCAAGTAGATGATAGAGAGGTGATATTTAAAGGCATTACACAATCTTACTATTACGAAGGTTATGAGCCTGAATAACCATTTTTTTTTGATGATGTGATGAGGTAAGGGAGCAATGCTTGATGTGTTGCTCTCTTTTCTGTGTCACTTAAGGAAGCGGCCCGAAAATCCGGCTACTCTTGCAAAAACTTTGGGATTAGTTTTAAATACGGTTTGACCCCGTATTTAAAACGTAACTCACAATTACCTTTAAAGTGCGATTTTAGCACCTTTGTTTAAGCCTTCCAATATCACCGATAGTACTGTTTTGCCTTCATATTTGCTGACTATAACGACTTCAACGACGATACTCGGATGCAGCTGCAAGTAAATACCCGGAATTCCGAGTATTTAAAATGTGTGCTCAAACCATATTATCAACCAACACCGATCTATGTATGTTGATTATTTCGACCAAATAAGTTCTTTTCTATCTCTTGCCAGAGTGCTATCATTGCCTTTGTTGGTTCATCGTCCCTACCTATAAATTGAAAGTCTCCCCTGTTATATGGTGTACCGTCAAAGTTTACAAGGTCAAGAAGATAGTTCTTAGCCCTGATAGGGCGCAAATAACACAATTTCCTATACTCCATATACTGTTCGTCTGAAATCGGTTGAAAAACGGTTGTTTCTTGGTAAGTGAATACAATATCATAAACTCCGTACCTAATGTAAAGGACACGGATCGAAAAGGACTTGTTCGTCTTGATTATGTTCTTCAATCTCTTACCCTTCGCTCCGGCAATTATCGCTGTCTTTTTGTTAATTTCAGAAAACATAGTACGATTATTTAAAAGTAAATAGTATATTTGTACTACTATGAATTAGGGAAGGGCGTTTATCTGGTGGTTCGGGTGGCGCTCTTTTTATTTTTACTTCCCGCAAAATTAGAAAACATTTGTAATAGTTGTTTTTTGTTCCTTCTTTTTGTACGTTTGCGCATTGTATAACATAAAAACACACTGAATTATGGAAAATATCACCCTATTCGCATCTATTGCAATCATCGTATTTGGTGTATTACAGATTATTTTGTTCTTCAAGTTATGGGAAATGACTAATGATGTGAAAAAAATCAGCTTAAAACGCTCCCCATCTAAAGAGGATGAATTGATAGATGAAGCTCAACTATCATGTTTAGACGGAGAAAAAGAAAGGGCTTTTAAATGCTACAAACAGGCTTTCTTCATATCTATAAGTGAATTATACAATAACATTTCTCAAAAATATAATGTAGCTTTAAAAGAAGATAGAAAAGAAATGTGGGAATCCAATTACCCAAATATCGTTCGTTTTTATAGTAAAAGAATGAATCCTACAGGATTTTCTTTAAATTTTGAGGAATACGATTCTTTCGATAAAGTAGACAAAATTCTTTCTGGAAACAACTAATATTAATCCCCGGCTACTTATCACAAGCGGTCGGGGATTCTTTTATAATGGCATGGAATAAAATTAACGACGTGACAAACCACTCGTATTTTGTTTTATGCCGTCTAATGCCTGGGTAATCTTGGGAAGATTCTTGTTGAGATTACTAGAATTTTCAGCGATAGTTTGTTGGTTTAGCTTGTCTTCTACGCTATTAGTCAACATCTCACCAACATTGTTTTTAATTGCCTGAACTTCTCCAGTTAGATTAACTATAGCTGCCTGCAACTGGGCGTTAGATTCGCTCCTCATTGCAATATCAGTAGCAAATCCCTCCCGTAATCCGTCTATAGTGCTTGATAAGTTTGGAATACCAACAGATGTTTGTGAAGGTTCTATATTAAGTAATATTGAATTTATAGAGTCTAGCAATCTCGTCTGTTCTACGCTCTGATTCTTAATCTCCTCTCCGGCGATCTGAAGAGCAGTGAAACGACCGCTCAACTCTCCGGCATCCTCATGTGTCATCTCGGTACCAAAGCCTTTCTTGGAAGATTCTTGGGATGAGGTGGAAGTATTAGATAATATGTCAAAACCTTTGCTTTCTGCTATATCTTGATATTCGCTTAATAACCTATTGGCCAAGTTCTGCTGACCTATAGCATCATCAACTAAATTATTCAAAATATTTGTCCATTGAGTGAAACGTTCTTCATCAGAAAGCCCGGTATCCTTCATTACATCTAGCATTTTTGATTGTGCCTTTTCCATAATGGGAGCTAATGTGACAGAATAAACCATTTGTTTTGCTAGTGTCTCAAGCATACTGGAAACAGAGTTAGTAAAAGCTTTTGCTGCATCAGTTCCATTTGAAAAAGCATCTACTAATGCATCGCTCATAGAATTACCCAAATCACCGAATATATCAGTCATATAATCATTAAGCTCATCGTAAGCATCTTCTGCTTGTTGTGCTAAATCAATCATGTATTGCAATGCTGCTTTACTTTCATCTGACATAGTGCGGGTATTGATAATTGTTTCTGCTAAACTTTTATCAAACTCTCCATTAGCTTTTATTAATTGGGGATATACATCAAGGACAGAGGAATAAATATCTTTTCCCTTTCCCCATCCAAATAATCCTGTTTTTTTGTGTCCAGTTTTGATTTCTATGTTGGCAAGCCCTGCATATTGGTCCTTTAAAGCTAGGGTGGAACCTTCATACAAATTAGCTCCTTTTAAAAGCTTTCTTGTTATGCTTGTGAGCCAGTTCCCATATTCTCCGCCTGTAAGTTCTTTATTAAGGCTTTTTACGCTGTCCTTCATGTTAATAACTGCGTTCTTGGCCTTAGAATAAATATCAACTCCAAAGATTGTAGATGCTTTCTCATACAAAAGATTTTGCTCCAACAAAAGAAGGTTATATTCTCTTTGCTGATCTATCGTTTCGTTCATAATAGCCTCAAGAGCTTTTTTATGTCGAGAATTAGCCGCAAAAGCCTTTCCTATAAGATTAGCTGCTTCTCCTACTGCGGACGCAATACCGCCTACAATTCCACCTTTAGCAAAACCTTGCCCAATATTGGATATTGCATTCATTGCGCTTTCTACACCACTTATGGCATCTGCTGCTGAAGTCTTACCCATCGCTTCAAATAAGTTTGCAACTTCTCCAGCTGCCGATGAAGCGGCATTACTTATTGTACCTATGGCGCCAGATATTTCTTTGAAATCTTTTGCACTTTTAAGAGAAGCAAAGCCTTTTTTGAAGGTTTCAAATATCTCTTCCCATTTATTTTCTTTTTTACCTGTACCTAGCAACTTATCCAGTGCTTTTCTCAACTTTTCTAAATCTGCCGGACTTTTTTCAATCGCTTCTAGTTGTTCTTTAGAAATAAATGTTATTTCCTCTTTATCACCTTTTCCAGAAAGATAGTCATTCAACTGGCGGGCTTGGGAAATCAAATTGGATAGATCAGAAAATCCCATCAAAGAAATGTCACCGTATAACATCTTTAAAAAGGTATTCTCCTGTCCGGCAAACTCTTTTTCCATTTCATCCCGTATTCCTTTCAATCCTTCTTTGAGTTGTTTCTTTGCAACTTCTATTGCCCGGTCTATATCTTCCGAATTTTGTTCGGTACGTTGTGAGTTCAGAAACTTCATTTCTTTATTGAAAGACTTAACCAACTGCTCACGCTGCTTATTGTAATCCTGATACTTGTTGAGGGTTGATTGTAACAGTTTGTTTATTTCGTTTTGCTGCTTTTGATATGCTGAAGAATATTCAGCGTCAAAATTATTTCTATGTTCACTGGGAATGTCTACAATGGTAGGAACAAATTGCAATCCTTTTTTCTTGTAATCAGGATTTGCCGCTTTCCATGCTTCATATTCTGCGTCTTGTAAGGTTTGCAGAAGCTCCCTTTCACGTTTTTGGATTTCTGCTATCTTTGCATCATAATTAGCATTAATTTGAGCAAGCTCTTTAGCATTACCTTCTTCCATTATATTGATTGTCATCTTTTGAGCTTCTAATTGGCTTTTTAATATGGAATCCTGAATATTATTTTGAGCTTTTAAAACTGCCTTCTGTTGTTGGTATGAGTCTTTATAGTTACTTCCTGTATTATTTTGATTATTGGGGGTAAAAAGAAATGCACCTGCATTGAAACTTTCTTCTAACTTCTTATTTGACTCTATAAGCTTTTCCCGTTCTTCTTTAGCCTCGTTATAAATTTTGAGTTGTTCTTGTGCCTTTTTCGCATCTAGTCCTGATGATATAAAATTAAGGCTATTGTTTGATTCTATAGCTAATCTATTATATTCCGCTTGAGCTTCTGCTATTTTGGCATCAATATCTATTATTTTCTCAAAGTTTTCTGAAACTTTGTTTTTGATAGCTTGCGCCTGGGCATAATCTAAAATAGATTGAGTTAAGTTATCATAAGCTGTTTTTGCTTCACCTGCTAAAAACGCTTCTTTATTCATACCTTCGAAGTAATCCGGATATTGATCTTGTAGCTTCTTTATGGCCTTAGTTCGAGTATCTGTACCCTCTGCTGCATCTGTGGCTGCTTTGTATAGCAGTTCCAATTCGACAATTTGCCCTTGTGCATTCTTTTCGCCCTCAATTATGGCTTCATTGTAACTTTTTAAAGCTTCTTTTAGAATGTCTAGTTTTTCTTTACTATCAAACAACTTTTTTACCCATTCACCTATTTCGCTTCCATAATTAGACAAAAGTGTTAGCCCAACGACTAAAGCAGTATTCCAGCTTAATAGAGATTTGGTAAGTTGTTTCCAAACAGGAGTACCTTCCTTTCCTTCAGCTCTAAGTTTAGCTAATTCAGCTCTACTTCTTTGAATTTCATCAATAAGCATTGGAAGATTGTTACTGATAGCTAAAAAGAAAGTGTTCATAGAAACTGCCAAACTAGGTAATTCACGAGCGAGCATATTAACTTGTGTTCTTAGTCCGTCGTATGCAGTGGCATAATGTCCTACACTCCTTTGAAAACGCCCAGATGCTTGTTCCGCTAAACTTAGCTCATTAGTTACGGCTTGAATTTGTATCAATAGCTCCTTTCCAGTTGCACCATTACGTAAATCTCGAGAAAGATTGTCATACTGGAAGTTCAACATACTTAGCTGCTTCCTTAATTGCGCCAGTGATCCTTCAGCTGACTTATAAACTTTAATGGCGTTTTCTTCCACTTTTGCAACATCACGCATTGAATCAGCCGTAACCTTCAACTGTGCATTTAAAGCTGCCCACTGTTTTAGTTTAGCTTGTCCTACAGATGAATTTCTTTCCGATTCTTCCAGTGCATAGTATTCCTTTTGTAATGCGGCTACTTGCTTTTTCACAGCGTTCAAGGAGTCTGCATAATCTTCAAAGTGTTTAGACGTTTCGTCTGTCTCATGCCTGATTGTTTCAGACTGTTTCACTATACTACTGGCTATATCTACTTGTGCCAAAGCCGTTTGAATTTCAGCGAATTTCTTTTTCATTTCGTCCAACTCGCCTTTTATCCTTTTAAACTCTTTGTACAACTTATCATAACTGGGTGAAGCGGTAGATAATTTACCTAATTCCGCTCTTACCTTCTGTATTTGCTTTACAAGTTGAGTGAATCTTGTAAGATCAGCATCTAAATTAACTCTCAATCCTGCCATTTTACTTTAATATTAGTTGTTATATTTTCTTTTACTTCTCTCTCTAAAACATGACTAGCAGTGTCTAAAACATCAAAGCCTTTGCTAGATACGAAACTTGCATACTCCATTCCATCGGCTACAACTATTCCGTTTTGAGGAAATTTTCCGGATTTGATAAGATCTTCTGTTTTAGCTTTCGCTTCGGAATGCTTCCCGTCTGCCGGAACATATAAATCAACGATTTCCCCATTGCGAACAACAGCAGCACCGGGAGCATTACGCAAGTTCCAAGTGTGGTTCTCATAAGTCTTTTTGCCACTCTCATTTCTTACTTTCTGGGTATCAACAGCCTTATGAGCCGCATCTATCAAGCCCTGATTAATTTCATCTTCGACTTCTTGGATGAAAGAATCCAAACCGGATAAATCGACTGTTACTTTCATATTTTAGGTTTTGCTACTATTAGTGACACACTTTTAGCCATGAGGCTAGCACGTTTAAACAGTGACTGGTAATACAGTGCTATTTGTTTTAAAGCCTCTATAGCATCATCTTTAGTACCTTCACATAAGGTATCGCTCAAGGAACTATCACCAGCAAAAAGAAAGGAAATCGCATCACACAAAGTTTTCTTGTCTTTTTCCGCTAGCATTTCATCTACATTTTCTTTGTTAGTAAAATCCCCTAAACACTCTCCGGCTAAAACAAAGTTTTTGATCTTTATTGCTTTAAGATTGAAACTACACCCGTTAATAATAATTGTTTCATTCATAGCTTTTTAATTTTATTGTTTTTCATTTCCATACATTCTCGCAAAAATGCCATTGGAGTGACATTCGATCAAAGTTCCGGGATAGAGACGGGCCGTGTCTTTTTCAAAGCCTATTACAGCCCTGTATCCTAAAGCATTGCAAGCATACTTAGCTGCCATCTCCTGAAGCTTGTTTATTTCATCAATGGCTTTTATTGCCTGATGATAAACTTCTATCTGCTCCGGCTTGTCTATGTAAATCTTTCCTTGTTCATCACATAGAGCAAACGCTTCTTCCTGAGCATGAATCCAACCATCGTCACCGATAAAATACATTTCCGGAAGAATATAAGGGAAGTCTTTCGCCGATTTGTGTACGGCTACTTTCAACTGTTCGAACTCCTGCAAGAGCTGGTTGTACATCTGCTCCTTCTGTCTGCGTATGATCGGCAAACTGGCATCATCCAACAAATCTTTATTAAGTCGCTCCAGTACCGTTTTCCCTGTATTTTCGCCACCAGCAATCAAATCCTGTAATATTTCAGTGTTTAGCTCGATGCCAAACTCTTCTATTTTTTGACGAGTAACGACACCTTGTAATTTGCTAAGCATTTTTTCAAAGTCCGATCGGAAAGTATTACTACCGACACCGATACAAATTCTTTTAGTTTCCTCTTTTTTCATCTTTCTTTTCCTCCAATCTGTCTTTCATATGGTTAGCTACATCCTCACCAAGATGTGAAGCAATCCCTGCCAGGTCAAGAATCTTCTTTGTCCCTTCATTAATAATTTCTAATAATTCCTCGGCATTCTTTTTTTCGTCTATTTGTTTCATTTCATTTTGATTTATGCCGGGTAGATAATCCGAAGCAGACCTACCCGGTATTAGTTATACAATCTTTGCCAATAACGCAATCAGTTTTTCAAGGGATTCTCCTTCTATGTCGAAATTCGGTTCCAGTCCGTTATTCTCCCAAAATTCCCTAGCATCCTCGTTTTCGTTAATCACAATGCAAGCGGTATTGCACGGTGTATCGTCTGGGTTAATCCTTTGGCAGACAGAAATAGTTTCCATGTCGGTTTTCAATTCATATTCACCTTCAAGTGGTTCGGTTCCTAGCTTTAGTAACTGAATCCCAAGTTTACGGGCTTCTTCCGCATCAAGATGTACGGTGTTCTCTTCCGTTATGGGTTCCTCGTGCTTTGTTTTGGTCACAAGGATTTCACCGTTATCACCTTTTCTTACATAAACATGTTTTTCTCCTTTTCCATAAAATTCTTTCTGTTTCATAACTTATAAAATTTTAATTGTTAATGATTTATTTAGTTGAGCAATGCTCTATTAATCCCTACAAATGTGAAATCTCCGTTTGGATTTACTCTGATCCAGTCAGGTACACCACCAAACATTTCTTCAAATTTGGCCTTGCCTATTGTCTTTTCTGCCATATCTTCGACAGATTGATAACCGTTGGCCTTGGCAAAGTTCTCATCAACTCTAGCCTCTATAATTCCGCTACCGTCTTTCCAGTATCGGAAAGTGATAGATAGATCACGAAAATTCATTTGAATTATATCGTATCTTTCATTCTGTTCTATAATCTTCTTCATAATTGCCTTTATTTGGTATAATGTTTGCGTATTAGCGACTTTCTCCGCAAAGATGAACATCTTGTTATCCCGCAAAAGAAAAATGGCTTAAATCGCTTTATTTGGGCTGAATATGTTTTTTTGCTCGTTTATCTCTTCCAGACCAAACTCTACTCTCGGATTCCGGTGATCTATCCGTTTCTCCGCATGAATCTCGAAACATAGGCTGTCGTTTGTAATTGCCTCAACCGTTTGCAAGCAATCAAGGATCGTCTTTAAGGCATTATCCAGATCGAAGCGAATACTTCCATGCCAAACACGAATAAATAGCTTGAAACGACCGGAAATGCGTTTTTCTCGATATCTCTTGCATTGTAGGCAGAAGGATTTCTCATACTCCCTGATCCGGTCATTTTTGATAATCCGTTTCTGACCGTCTTTGCCCGGCACGGCTTGATAGTTGTTTGCTTTCGCTATCACTTGCCCGTAGATTGTTTCTATTTCCATAGCTAGAAGGGATCAGGTTCAACATTTGCCGAAATAGGTATATCCTGTAAGTCGTAAAAGTGAGTGGTCGGAGCATCGAACTTGCATATGAACTTCATTATCCCAATGTTTCGTCCTTTAGCAACATCTATCATTGCTGTCCCTTTCGTTTCTACATTGGAAAACTCTCCCGGGTATGGTTTGCCTTTCACCTCTGGACGATAAATCAACATAACCACATCTGCGGCTTCTGCTATCTGCCCGCTATCTCTCAACCGGGCTATAGAGGGAACTGGATTATCTTTGTCTCTATTGAGTTGTGATAATGCGATAATCCAAATGTCAAGCTCTTTAGCAAGATTCTTCAGTCGCCGTGCCACATCTCCCATCTGTTGCTCCTTGTTGGCTCCCTTCATGTTTACATTGAGGATTTGTAAGTAGTCAACAGCCGCACCGTCTATATCATATCTCCGTTTCATATACCGGATAGAGTTTATTATGCTGTCTATATTGCTGGTACTGTTGTCGTCGAAATATATTGGAAGATGAAGTAGTCTAGCCAATCCTTTATCAAAGCTTTCTAACTGGGAGCTTGTTAATTGAGAGTACATGATTTGATTTGCCGGAACTCCGCTTTCGATAGAAGTCAAACGGGACGCAATTTGCTCTTTTCTCATCTCCATTGAGTAGATTATACTCTTTGTGCCTGAAAGTGCCGCAAACCGCAAAATAGACATTAACAGTGACGTTTTACCCATACTTTGCTCTGCCGCAATGATTATCAAATCGGATTTTTGTAAACCTCCTGACCTTCTATCAAACCGATCGAATCCAGTAGGCGTTCCGGTTAATGCTGCTTGGCCGGAAAGATTACGGTTTACTTGTTGGTGTACTCCTGTCAAACCATCTTTTAACGTGTATATGTTGTCCGAAGATTGCCGGAACATACCGGATAAAGATTCGACGGCTTTTGTCTGCACCTGTTCAATATCTTCCTCTTCCGATGCGGAATGTTTCAGTAGATACAAACCTATTTCTCTGAATTTGCGGTGTACACTCAAATCAAACAAGCGGTTTACGTATTGATTGAAATCAAGCGTCATGCCATCCAGTCGTTTTAATAATTCAGCCACATTGAAAGATACTCCCATTTTATCGAGGCATCCTTTTATTGCGATTGGTTCGGGATGATCTCCACGGGATATAATTGCGGCAATAGCCCGGAATATGTTGCGGTTAAATTCGTCATAGAAACAATCTTCCGTTAGATTTTCCGGTATCTCACCATTGGACAATACAGGACTGGTTAATGTGCCTAGCACTGCCTTCTCACATTCCAAATCATGTAGCGGGCATATATTGTCTATCAAGATTTTCTCTGTCTTTGCCATGATTGTAACAGTTTAAAATTATCGTTCGCCGAATTTTTTCTTCAATTCGTCTAATGTGCTACGATATACATTAGTCCGTTTCTTGGGGAAGTCTTTCCAGTTGTTCAAGCTTTCAAGAACATCGCAAATTTCTTTCTTGGTGTATTTGATAAGAAGCTTTTGATATTCCGGTTCTGTCATTTGCGTTTTTACCTTCAATACGAAAGGGCAGTGATCATCTAGCCATTGATTGAATTTTATAAATTCTTCGGATGGAGATGATAAAGAAAGCTCGTCTTTCTTTGATACGATAGTATTTTCTTTAATATCTACTTCAGTAGATACATTATCATTAACATTATCATTAACATTATCACTATCATTATCAGCTACGTTTGCTAAGTTTTGATTGCAATTGCTAGCATTTGCTACGTTTGCTAAGTTTTGCTTAGCATTTGCTACCTTTTGCTTGCCTCCTTTGCTTCCGGCTTCTCTTCTGCGTTCACAAACTGTTTTATATTTTTCTGTGTCCCGATCTATTTGTTTCTTTATTACCGAAAAAAGAAGTTTGACCATACCGTCATTACTGGATAGTTCTTCTTCATTACTAGCATATTTCACTACTGAACGAAACAAAACTCCTACTTGCTCGTCGGTAAGTAGTTCTAATTGATCCCTTATATCACAGTATATAACAAAAGACTTTTTATTCATTCTGCATCCCCTCCCAATCAATAGACATTTTCCGTTTGTCCGGCTCTAACCAATATAGTTTTCTTCTATCGTCCAGACGAACGTCTTTAATATCCCAGCCTTCATCATTACGGAGGGTGGAGATTACACGTCTGGCATCATTCGAATTTGTTTCAGCGTTGATTTCTTTTGCCGTTACTTTCCGGCCAGATAAGAAAATAGATCGTACCTGTTGGATTATTCGAGATGATTTGCTATCTTTGTTTCCGGATCTATGTTGGAGATTGGCAGTCGTGGAGGCTGCCTTTTTCTTTTCTTTCATAGTCATGCCCTCCGATATTTGAATACGACTTGTTTTTTTACTGCCTCATCGATAGCATCTGCTTCATACAGGATTCTACTACCTACACGTTTGGAGATAAGAAGTCCGTCTTTTGTTATTCTCGCCAATGTTGGTAAGGTAACATGAAGGATTTCAGCGGCTTCTTTTCGAGTGTAGAACTTTGGTTCTTTCTTTGATGCGGCTAATACTCTCTCTGATACTCTGTCTACTATTTCGTCAATAATAGGGGAGATGAAACCCATAACGATCTGTTGCGTCTGGGTAATGTTAACATCTGACTTTCCCATAGATTATTCTTTAAAGGATTTTCTCAAGGCATTATTAATATCACCAATAGTATAATAGATACGTGTGCCGATTTTTCGACCTGTAATTATGCCTGTTTTAGTCCATTTGTCTAAAGTAACAAGGGAAATTCCGAGCTTTCCCGCTGTTTCTTTGCGTTTGTATAGACCATCTCCCCTAGGCCCCTTATCTATTTCAGGAGTAGGATTTGTAATATTAGCCAACTTTTCATCAAGTAAGCGGCTTACCATGCTTTCAAGGTTTTCAAGTGTTGTTCCTTGTATAAGCGTTGCGTTTTGGGTAGAAAAAAAATGCTCCATAATCTTTTTGTTTTTAGGATTACGGAGCAAAGTTGCGATATGTTTTTAGTTCATCCTTTCATATGTTTCATGTATGAAAAAAAAATGAAATGAAAGAATGATTACTTTTTGTATTTATTGATGAAATTGTTAAACATATTTTCAAATCTTAGTTGATCGTCATTTGTATAACTACATTCCATAGACCTCCTACATATTGAATTGTCTGTACTCTTTTTTGATTCTAATTCAATTCCGAACTCCAAACAAAAAGATACAACAGTTGCTGCTATAGGAGGAGTTGATAAAATAACTCCTTTATCTCTTAGATAACGGTGAATTTTCCCCAATGTGTTAACGGGGTAACCGTTATTTCGTTTCCATTTGTAATCATCATCGATTATTCCTTGCGTTTTCATGATGTCTTTAAGTTCTTGTATATGGGATATGTATTGATTATCAATGATTTTATCAAAGCTTAATGTGATACTTTCTTTTTTCATTTTGTTTTCATAGCTTTCATAGCCTTCATGTCGTAGGTCGTATTTGTCTAAGACAATAAACCCCATTTTTTTTGCTTCATCATATATGTTTATATTAAACATTGTAAATATTTCGTCTATTCCGTAAATGAATTCGAAAATCTCTTCTTTTATTTGGCTACATTCAATTTCCCCCCATCCTTTTAAAGTGTATAAAGCGCAGTCTTTTACATTACTGGTACATAAAATGTTACCATTTTTAGTTTCAATCATTATGTAATCATCATCTTCTACTTGTTTCTTTCCTGGGCGGTAAAAGTCACGCTCTTCTGATATACAAAAGTCCGACTCTGCTGGGCCAAGATAATCACATATGGAGCTTATTACTAGTTTTGCGTATGGTAATTGGTTTTCTCTAGGAATAGATAATAATTTATCAGCTATGTATTTTTTGCCTTTTGTCGAGCTTTCGAGATAATACTCGGAGTGATACATAGGGTATTTATTCCCTAATTTATCAAAACCGTATTTGATGTTATTTTTATTTCTTGCAAATTTATATAAATCGCAAAAAAAAGTACTAATTTCGTCTAAACTAAAACTATGCATATCTTATTGATTTATTTAGCAATTCTTAATTTTGTAAAATAACTCTCTTTAGCAGCTATCATACTCTTTTCCGATTCATCTAGTTTGAGATATGTTTTTAGCTGCTGCTCGCTACTGTGTCCAGTAATAGCCATTATAGAACTTAATGAAGCACCGGCTTTATACATATTGGTTGCCAAACTTCTCCGGCAGGTATGAGTCTTAAGAAGGTCACAGAAACGTTTCTTTGTTGTGTACTCCATTGCTCCCCGTTGTTCGTTCAACTCTACTATTTCCGTCCATCCTAAAACCTCGCCAATCTCTTTGATATGGTCGTTTATCTTTTGGTCATAGACTTTGGGTAGTGTACCGTTATATTTGTCAAGGATAGCCGCAACACGATAATCAAGAGGAATATAAACTATATTTCCGGTCTTTTCTTGTTTTAGTTTGACGTACTTATTTCCATCGGTAAGGGTAACTATCATTTTCGCATTGATACGCTTATAATCACTGACACGTTGCCCGGTCAGACAGCCAACAACAAATACATCTTTTACTTTTTCCCACGCCGGGCGACTGGATAGATCGTACTCGTAAAGTTCCTGTATTCGTTCTTCAGTCAAGTAGACATTATCAACATCTTTATAGATTACATCAAAACCAAACCGGACGTTTGCTGCATCCATTAGTTTAAGTTGTTCGGCTGCATAACAGATCGTCTTGCATATCTTTATCATCCGGGCAATAGTATTAGGGGAATATTCCTTTTCAGTGAGGAATGATCGGAAGTCATTATAAAATTCTATTGTCAGGTCCTCAAAATCAATAACCTTTAGCCTTGTTTCCTGATACGCTTTAAACTGTGATTGAAAGCCTTTGTAGCTTTTGATTGTTCCAGGAGATATATTTGTAGTTCCTCCCTTCCTTTTCCGTTTTCCTGTTTCGCATTCGTGAATGAATTGTGCTATGAAGTCGTTGAAGTTGGTAGCCTGTTCTTCTTCTAGGGCTTTAGTCTCAGCTTCGGCACGTTCCTTCTCTGCTGCTATCTGTTCGGCATATACTATTTCATAGATACGTTTATTAACTAACTCATTAGTAACGTTTGTATCGGAATCAAGGATGTTATTTAGAGTTTTCTCTATCAAGTCCAGTTTATCAAAAAACTCTTTGTTGCTCTTGTCATTCCTGTAGTTCTTTCTTTTTATTGCTGATTCCTGAGACTTTTCCCACGCTGCCACATCAACCTCTAATAAGGTTGAGGCTTTGATGTCTATATCCTTAGCTTTGCTTCTGATACGGGCAAATAGAGTGGCTATCTTTGCCTTCTTGTTTCGGATAAAAAAAGATACTGCCATAGCTTTATATTTTAGTTCGAATTCTTACTGTGATAAGGTGGGAACAAATATACAATAAATGTTTTATATGTTCCCACTTTGTTCCCACCTTTTCTTTATCTTATTTTATTCTATTTTCTTTGTGTGATAAATAATTTATTGTTTTTCAATATTTTATAAAAATAATGTTTTATTGAATAAATAAGGGAAATAAAGGAAAAGAGGTTCGCCAGGAACCTCATAAAACCCCCTTTAGATTAAATTCTAGAGGGGTTTTTCTTTGCTCCTAACTGAAATGGTACTACATTGGTACTACAAAAACATGATATCAGGATGGTGTTTTAAGGAAAGACTGTTTTTATTCTTCTATTTCTTTTATTCTTTCAATTTGTCTATTCAGGAAGTAGTCAGCATACAGAGAATATGCTCCAGTTTTGCAAAAAGATATTAGTCTTTTTTTGTAGTTCAATACATCAGCATCTCTTAAAGAATAAACAGGCATGATATCAGCATGCATCAGTACAAAACTTTCTATTATTCGGGGAGCGTGTTTGTTCTCACTAGTGAAAGGCTGTAACTGGGCGATATTGCAATGAAGATAAACGGCTCGTTCCAATGGATTGGTATACTGTTCCTGTTGATAGAGTATTTCGTCTAGTTTTTCTCGGATCTTGTGTAATTCCTTTGTCGGTGTGTACTCTATGCCACTAACACAAACAGTTCTATTTCTTAAATACCCTGATTTTTCATCAGGAACTAAATCAGAAGATATGGATTGATATACTCTGAATAAAGTGCTTTTATCTATTCTTCTACTATTTTCCCCTTTGATATGTTTCAATTCTTCGGTGAATGTATTGTGTAGATTGATTAGCATTTCGGCATCTTCATACTTCTTTGATGGAGTGATTCCGTTTTTTAAGAGTGTCTCTGTTTCAACATAAGTGTAACCATTGCCTTCTATCTTTCCAGAATAGTAGCACCATAAAATAGCAAGATTCTCAACCTCACTATGATAAAGTTCCGAAAGCTTTGATAAAGGGCTTTCGATGATGAATACAGCTTCATTTATTTGTTCTTCATTGAATATCTGTTTCATGTACTCCGGTTGTCTCACTATTGTTTTTTTGTAATATTCACGAAGCTACAAAATTTTTTGATATATGAATATCTTTCATTCAAGAAGTTTATAATGAATAGTAGAATATGGGTTATTTATGGTTATAACCTCATTGTTTTGTACACGTGTATAATGACCGAAAAAATCCTTGTAGTGCGCTAGTTCCAAATAACGGTTGTTTGGAGTTATAGATCATGAGGATTATCAAAAAATACATTTTACCCTTGACCGAACCTTGACATCATTAGGGGAATTTGTCAGAAGTGGCGGTATTTCATCTAATTTGAAATTCTAAAAGGGACTTTAGAGATATTTACTGGTTTATTTTTTTCTTCTCTCCAATAATCGTAATACTGCATGGGATTCCACCTTTCAGCATTTCTGCGTGAAGAATGATCGGATTGGCATACATACTGTTCTGACATTCTATGCTAATTTTACCATTCTTGTCGGTTTGTATAGTAGGATTCCAATAAAGTGTACGGCGACGATGGTTGACATTTGCAGTCGGTATTTTGTCTTTGTAGACAGGAGAATAGAAAGCTAATGGGCGAGAATATCCTTGGATTATTGTACGACGTGTTCCATGGGCAGCCTTCATTGACTTTTGCGTTAATCTGCTATAATTGGAGTTAAAATGCGGAGTTATGTAGAATAAAGCATATTGTCCGAATCTTGAAAAATCGATATTGACGTTTACATTATTGTTGATTCCTGATGATTTCTTTCTAAAAAGGGGTTCTGATTTGGCCTTTTCAGTATCGTCTAACGATATTTTTTTCTTTGCAGCATCTCCATAAAGATAGAAACTGTCATCAAAGGTACGTGGGGGATTCATTGCTGTCATCATGTCTTTTACATTTTGTCCTTTTGTCATATTTGAACCGTGTATTGAATTAAGCACTTCATCAGTATACGAATTGCTTCCTTCGCATATCATAATCTGTTTTATACCATCTATCTCATTCCACAATGTCCAAGCAGTTAAAGTATCAAGTACTTGTTTACCAACAATGAGACAGATTGTTTTCTCTTTATATCGTGAGCTTCCGTCTTGCACATCGTATGAAAAGTTAGGATTCACTTTACTAAGCAAGTCGGGTATAGTATTAATTACTATTCCCTGATCGCGTAATTCATCAACCAATCGCGCTACATCGTAATATGCGTCTACGCTTTTCTCGAATACTTGAGTAGTGATGTTCTTATTTTTTCTTTTTTTTGCTATTTCCACTTCGCTCAATAAATAGGTATTGTCAGTTTTGCTGATAGAATCCGCATATAGCGAGTCTACATGGTCGGAAAGGGTGATCCATGAGTTTTTGTCCATCCACTGTGGATGTTCTTCTTCATAGCTGAAGGCACGTGGGGCAGGGGCGAAGTTACGGTCGAGCATAACAGAAGCATCTTTTTTATGTTTAGATCCCCGACGTCGTATCTGGAATACCGCTTCTACTTCTCCTTCAAAACTAGTAACTGGAAGTTGAAAGTTTCCGTTTTCATCTGTAAACGTATGTCCTGCTACAAATGTATTGTCTACTTTAGCAATGACGCTTACCTCCATATCTTTCATTTCTTTTTTTAATAGAGAAGAACGAATCTGCCCTTGTAGTAATAACTCTTTTTCAGCTGACTGTTGAATCAGCTCTTCATTTTTGCCGGAAATAAGTTGTGATAAGTCATATTGACGCCAACCGTGAACCATGAGCAAGACATCAAGTTCTTGTAATTTGCGAAGCGTAATATCTGCAAAATAATACCCCGGTTGATCAATATACCCTTTTAACCCGGATGTTAATAACATATCAGTAAATATACTATTATCATATTCTGTATAATCCGAACGTATAGCATCGCGTATTGATATGGATAAAGAACCTTGTAAAGGATTTCCTTTTTGATCTGTTACTTGTATTTCGCAGCGAATTGGTTCGAAAGGTTGGTAAATGTCTTTAATTCCATCTACTTGTATTGAATTCAATTTATTGGGTTGCACAAATGTAAACCGTTCACATAGCGTATTCCCGAATTTGTCTAATAGACTGACTTGATATATGCCTCCGGGAAGATCGCGTGTTTTAAGTAAGAAAGTTTGATTTCCACCTGATCTCATTCGTAGTACCCAATACGAATAGGGGCGACCTTCGTGACTTATGAATGCTACAATGTCTGCATCCGGAGTATCCCTATTGCTTAATACGTTGCCTACAATAGCGCCGCTTGAATTATTCACGTTCAATACATATCCTGTGGGAAGAGCATCCGGTAGATCGAATTGATATTCTTTCTCTTTATAAACAACTTTTGCTACTGCCGGTTTTTCTTCGGGTGTATAAGCGAATATTCCCATTCCGTCATGTAGGGTTTTAATTTCCGTCAGCTTTTCCCCGTCTTTCGTATAAATGGCACCTTCAAGAATAACATTACCTTCTTCTCTACTTTCAGCTTTAAATGCCACACGAGAAGAGATGCCTTTCACGAGTGTTCCTCCTTCGGGAAAGAACTGGATGGCAAGTTTATCTGTCACATTTTTCGGTCGCTGTTTCATGGAAGGATTCAGATTATAGGTAGAAATCCTCCGTTCAGGTCTTTCTCCTTGTGCAGACTGATAGATGGGGAATGTACGTGAGAAGTAAGAAGGCTCGCTGAATGCAAGCATCCAGCGAGTGTAAGCTCTGATTTCATAATAGCCGGACATGGTACTTTCATTCAGGATTATCTGTCCATGTCCTTCACCGCTATTCAATTCAATGATTTGGCGTTGGGTGATATGCCCTGTCTGGTCGAGCATCTCTACATAAAGAGGTTTGCTGATGGTGCTTGGCAT
>ENA-ORTY01001506-ORTY01001506.1-human-gut-metagenome-genome-assembly--contig:-NODE-1506-length-25640-cov-2.824272_pt1 | contig 25640 bp, 23 predicted proteins | sample MGYA00241917_ERZ509198 | MGnify/ENA primary metagenome ERZ509198 (study PRJEB26280, sample SAMEA2338857) | human gut metagenome | biome: human gut; feature: human-associated habitat; material: faeces...
ATTCCACGAAACTGGCTTTTTTTCTTTGTACGGACAGCCGGAACTATCTGTTTTTCATTTCCCATACTATTTTTCCTCCGTGGCGGCAGATTTTGCTGCTGCCATCTTTACCTTGGGTTTCACATACTGAGAACGGATTCTGGGATCTACATATGCATATAAAACATCCACAATCAGATTACATAGTGCCATTGCCAAAGCGATTACCAAAATTCCTCCCTGTACCAACGGAGCATTTTTAACCTTAATTCCGTCAATAATCAGATTTCCAAGTCCTGGAATGGAAAAAACAATCTCTGTAATAGCTGATCCTCCCAAAAGGCGTCCGAAGTTTACTCCTACTAATGTCATAACAGGTATGATGGCATTACGCAAAGCATGTTTTGTAATCACTACAAAGTTTGTCTGTCCTTTGGATTTTGCCGTTGTAATATAGTCCTGACGAATCGCTTCCAGCATGCTGGAGCGCATCATACGCATTACAGTGGCTGCTGAATGGGTTCCGATCGTAAACGACGGCAAAATCCAGTGCTTCCATGTGGTGAATCCAGAAGCAGGAAGAAGTGCCAATTGGACAGAAAACAAAATGATCAGCATCAGGCCCTCCCAGAATGTGGGAACTGATACACCAAGCATTGCAATCAAGCGAGTCACATGATCCATGATGGAATACTGCTTGACTGCTGATATGATACCTATGGTAATTCCAATCACAATGGACCATAAGGTGCTGAGAAGAGCCAGCTTAAAGGTTGTCGGGAATCTTTTGAATATCTCCGTAGATACAGGTTGTTTTGTCGTATAGGAAATACCCAGATCTCCCTGAAGGGCATCCTTAACATAATTAATATACTGGATAAAAAATGGCTTATTAAGACCATTCTCCTCGCGGAACGCCTCCTTATCTTCTTCTGTTGCCATATCACCTAAAATATAATCCTCTGCATTTCCTGGCGAAAAGTACATCATACTAAAAACCAGAAGGACTACTCCCAGCAATACAGGAACCAGCATCAGAATCCTTTTTCCGATGTATTTTATCATTCAGATCCTCCTCCATATATATCCTAAAAAACACAGCCGGAAGCTTTTAAAGCCCCGGCTGCATCTTTCTGGTAAAACTATCTCTACATATTACCCGAGGCATAATTTATTCCTCAATATACCAGTCTGCAATATTTCCACGGTTATACTGGGCATTGAATTCAAAACCCTGCAGTCCATCGGAAACACCATAAACAGAATCTGTTTCTGCAAACGGCATCGAATATTTTAAGTCATACAGATAATCCTGGATCTCTTCCAGAAGAGCTGCCCTTTCTTCTGCGGCGTACAGACTCTTTAATTCCTGAAGCTTTCCATCAAGATAGTCATCATTAGGAGCCAGCCTTGACCCAAACGCTTTCTCGTAAATAATAAGAATGTTTGAAATTTCATCGGCAGTCGCTACACGAATTGATGCATCCCACGGTCCTTGTGCTTCCCGGGTTGCAAGAGCACTCTGTTCAATATTTACATTCACACCAATCGCTGCCCAATATCCCTGGATTATTTCTGCCATTCTCTGGTATACAGTTCCTGGCAGGATATGTAACTCAAACGATAAATCTGATACTCCCGCTTCTTTTAAAAGTTCCTTTGCTTTTTCTGGATTATATTCCCAGATTCCCTCCGCCTTATATGCCTCCGCAATATTCGGATAAACACCATCCAGTGTTGTTGCCTCTCCATCAAAGGCTGCATCGGTCAGATTTTGGAAGTCAATGGCATGTGCCAAAGCATGACGTACACGCTTATCAGCAAATTTTTCATTATCCATGGCCAGACAAATCAAATAATAGGAGAAAGATGGACCACGCTCCACATGGTATCCATCGATGGCCTCAATTCGTTCAGCATCAGCACCATCCATATAATACGCCAGATCTGCCTCCCCTGTTTCCAGAGCGATCACGCGGTTTGCACCCTCTGCAATAAAGTTAATGCGTACATTCGGAGTCTTTGCAGGTTCACCCCAGTATTTTTCATTCCTAGTAAGAAGCATGCTGGATCCAGAAATCCATTCGCTCAAGACATAGGCACCTGTTCCTACAGGATTTCTTGCATAATTCTCTGCGCCTACTTCTTCCATTGTCTCTTTGTCTCCTATCCAGGTACGACCACCGGAAAGAACGTATAATGCCGGTGCATAAGGAGAATACATAGCAATTACTACTGTATGATCATCCTCTGCCACTGAATTTTCCGGATCATACCAGCTCATAGTAGAAATTGCAGTTGAATCATTTTTGGTCCGGGCAAGAGAATATAAAACGTCATCAGCTGTAAATGAGCTGCCATTACTAAACACTACGTCTTCACGCAGTTTAAAACGGATATGGGTATCATCTACCTGCTCCCATTCTGTGGCAAGACGGGGGGGTAATTGTTCCGTCCTCATGATATTCTACAAGTCCATCATAGATCTGATTCATCACAATATTGTTGGATACGCCATTTCCGCGACAGGGATCCATAGTATCTGGCTCTGCCTGAGCTGCAAGAGTAAGCGTATCTTTTACATTCTTTGCTTCTTTGGAGCCTCCGTCTGCTTTCTGCTCTGCCGTAGTTTCTCCGGATACTTCTGGTGCGGAGTCTCCAGATTCCTGTCCTCCGCCTCCACAGCCTGTTAATGCAGAGACTGTCATTACTCCTGCCAGTAAAAGGGATGCGATTCGTTTCTTTTTCATGTTCTACTCCTCCTTATAGATAATTCTATGTAACACAGCCGGTATAAAAACTGAACCAGCAGAGCTATCCTGTATTTAAATTTTATCTTGTTTTATAAATTTAAAATTTAAAATTTTAAATTTATTTTATTATAGTTCTAAGCGTCTATTTTGTCAATAAAAAAAGACCAATGTGGGAATATTTTTTATATTCCATATTGGCCCCATATTCGTAAAACTAAATAAGCTGACAGAACCAATCTGCCAGCTTATTTCACCTTATTCTTACCCGATCCTCCTGGATATATCTCTTCTGCACATATCAATATGTTCCCATGTAGCCTTCTTTGCCCTTTCTTCATCTTTGTCCAGTAAAAAGTCTATAATTTTTAAATGCCATCCTTCCAGAAATGTATGAGATTCCCACTGGTTTCCCAGAGAATACTTGATTCCACCATACTGATATAAAATCGGAAGATACGTTTCCAGAAGGCACCTATTCCCTGTCAATTCAACAAATTTTTTGTGAAATTCCAGATTATTTTTCGTACTTCCTACCATATCTCCAACATTCTGTTTTCTCTGAGTTTCCATAACCATTTCTTTCAGTTGTATCAAGGCCTCCCGGTTATATCTCCTCATATGAATTGAAATTGCGTGCTGTTCCAGCAGACAGCGGACATCGCACACATCGTCCAGCATCTTCTGATCTGGAATTACCATAAAAAACTTTCCGCCATTGCTGACTGTTAATACCTTTTCATTAGCAAGTTGCTTCAACGCCTGCACAACCGGTGTTCTGCTGATGGAACATTCCATTGCCATCTCCGCCGGATCAATTCTCTCTCCTGCATGGTATCTCCCCGTATACAGATCCTCTATGAATTTATCATGTATGGTTTCATCCAAACGTTTTTTTAAAATCATGCCTCTCTCCTGTATCTGGTTTCTTACGTCCCATATTTTACCAATTCAACTGTTTCTATTATTACAAAAGTTTTATATAATTGCAATACATATTTCCCCGTTTTATGCTTCTCCTATTCTAAAATATAAAGGTGTTTTTTCTACAGAATTCAATCATATTACCATTGTAGCCCTAAAAGTCAATTTCCAGAATCATGTGGCGACCGATACAAAAAGAACCGCTCTCCTCCGCACCAGGGAAGAAAGCGGTTTTTTTACACCACATCTCCAATATCTACGATCTCACACCCATCATAGAAAAACTTCAGGATCTCCTTATAATTTTTTCCTTTCTTTGCCATCCCCTGGGCCCCGTTCTGGCTCATGCCGGCTCCGTGGCCGTAGCCGCCGCCGTAGATCGTAAAGGCGGTAACGCCATTTTCATCGGTCCCCTGGTTTTCTATGTAGATAAACCCGCTGGGAAGGGTCTCCCACTCTGTGTAGGTGCTGCCGTCCTTCCGGTTAAAGATCAGCCTGGTGTTTCCCAGCACGCTCCGCACCTTGCTCTGGCCGGTGAAAGTCTTGGAGCCCTCTGTGCCCACGACCTTCAGAGCCTTCGCCGCGCCTCCAGGCCCCCGTTCTGTCACCGTAAGGCCCGTGATCTGGCCGACTCCGCCGATCTTTTCTGCCAGGATCTGGCTGTCCGTCTTTGCGTTCCACCGGAACATGGCAAATTCTGAATCATACGCCTCCACATCCATATTTTTTATGAATGCTCCAAAGGCCTCGTTGGAGGTAAGGTCCATGGGCTTCCTCTTTTCATTGATGGAGACCGCCTTTAAATACGGTGTCGCCGAACCGTCGTTTCCCCACACGGTCCCGTCGGTGCCGTGGCCGCAGGAGGTGGAATAGTAAAGGGCATCGATGGGCTCCCCATCGTAGGCAGCCATCTGGCCGAAGGTCTCATTGACAGCCGCGTCAGTGGTGTCAAAAACGGAGGTATTATTATACACCTGGAAGCTGGTGCTGTCGTCCACATGGGCACCGTATTCCGAATACGAGCTTCCCCGGATCTGCCTCCAGGCATAGGTCCTTGCGCAGACGGCCTGGGCCTTTAAAGCCTCCAGCTCATACGTATAGGGCATCTCGCTGGGCACCACCCGCTTCAGATATTCCTCAAGATCCACCTCGTTCAGAAGAAGGAGACCCTCCTCCTCCCCGGTGATCTCCATATGGCCCGGATACACCGGAGTTCCCTGACTCCGCTCAATATTCCTGACGGTGATCATGCCGCCTTCATTGGCGGACCGGAATACCATACGGCCGCTTTCCAGCCGGGGATCTCCAGCAGAAATGGTCACCGGCTCTCCAGCCGCCACAGACTGGGTCTTTTTATCCTTTTCATCCCCATATTCCAGTACAGCCATGGAATCGCAGACCAGGGTGATCTCCGGATGGAACAGGGACTTGAAATTTGTTGTCATCAGAAGAACGCGGATATTATCGATCTCCGGCTTCTCTGTCGTCAGGGCCGCGCAGATCTCATCGCCGGCCACCACAAAGGTCTGCATATGATAGCCCACCAGGATATCCGATTTCTTCTGCTCCTTTAAAACGCCGTAGGTACGGTAGATCTTAAAGTCCTCTGACAGGGGCACGGTGCCGTAGCCCTCGATCTCGATCTCATCCTCTCTCACTGAAAGGACTGTCCCGGTGATAGTCTCCTTTTTCAGTACCAGGCGGCTGGGCTTTCCGTTTTTCAGATACAGATCCCCGATCTGGCCGGAGATCTCCTCTTCATTCTTAAGGACTCCCCTTACAGGAAATTCCCGCTGGATATTTCCAATGAACACCGTCACTGTATTGCCGGAAAATCCGGATATCCAGGCGTTTTCATATACAATCTCATCGGAGACCACACCCTGGACCTTTATGATCCCATCCTCCCGCACCAGGAGCTTTATGGTCTTATCAATATAGGAATCCAAAGAAAGCCCTTCAAACAGGAACTTTCCATCCTTTGTGTAGGCCGTCCAGGGGGACGCCCCGTCCACATTCCCCGGGGTCCCGTAAAGATCTGTTTCGATCTCCTTTACATTCCCATCCGGGTCTGCAAAGGCCCGGAACGCATCATAAAATTCCCAGAACTCCGCTTTATCCACGGCCTTTCCAGCCTTTTTCCCCGCTGCCTCTGTCACATATCCCGCAAGAGAGGGTTCCCCCTCCCCTTTGGCCGCGGTCACCCAGCCGGACAGCTCCCCATAGGTAACGGCCGAAACGGCGCTTCCCTCCGAAGGGTAGCACGTTTCCGGATCCAGATATCCCTTGGCATAGAGATAATCCATATATTTCACATACCATTGATCCTGCAGCTCCCCGGGAAAAAAGGAAGTCTCCGGACCTTCTGCACGGACTGCGTCCTCACCCGCCAGAGTAAGGGCGATGGCCCTGGAAGCCGCCGCCCGGGACACGCCGTTCCCCCGGGGCTCCATGACCACGATGATGATGAGCAGGGCCACGATCACCGTGGAGATCCCTGCGGTCCAGTTGATCAGTTTCTTTTTTTCGTCCATAGCACCTCGTTATTTCTGTCTGATAAACCTGCCGCTGTCCGCATCGATCTTTTCCAGATCCATATAATCGTCCGTATCCTGCGGGAGATTCTTTTTCCGTAAGAAATGGCACTGGAATTTGGAAAACAGGTCGAACACCACCGCCGTCAGCGGCACAGCGACGATCATGCCCACAAAGCCCCACAGTCCGCCGAAGAACAGGATGGAAAACAGGACCCAGAAGCTGGAAAGCCCAGTGGAGTCCCCCAGGATCTTGGGGCCCAGGATGTTCCCGTCAAACTGCTGGAGTACCAGGACCAGCCCCACAAAATACAGGCACTGCCTGGGGCTTATGAGGAACACCAGCACCGCGCTGGGAATGGCTCCTATGAAGGGGCCAAAAAATGGGATCACGTTGGTAACGCCCACGATAACACTGATCAGAAGCGCAAAGGGCAGCTTAAACAGGTTCATCAGGATAAAGCATAGGACCCCGATGATCAGGGAATCGATCAGCTTCCCGATAATAAATCCAGAAAACACCTTATGGATATAGCGGAACTCCTCCACAGTCCCGTTGGCCGCCCGTACCGGAAGGATGGCGTAAACGATCTTTTTCACCTGGGCCGTCAGCGTGTCCTTGATATTCAGAAGATAGACCATGACAATGAGGCCGATCAGGATATTTTTTGCCAGGTTGAAGATGGTGAGCACACTGTTGGAAACTCCTCCCAGGATCTTTTCCAGGCTCTCGAAGCTTCCGATGCTCTGAAGGTGGGGGATCAGATTACTGGAGGACCAGTCCTGCACGGCGATCACCGCCTGCTGGTACACAGAAAGCACCATCTCCTCCAGGGGAGGGTTATTGGCAAACAGCCCCGTGAGCCACTCATACAGGTTCTGGATATACACTGGCATGGTGTTCACGATCCCCGCAATGCTGGAATAAAGCTGGGGGATGATCATCATAGCCAGGCTCACAACGATGATGTACAGAAGCGTCAGGCTGAGGACCGTTCCCACGGTCTTCTGGAGAAACGTCTTTAACTTCTCATTTTTCATTTTCTTTCCCAGCAGCTCGCCCGTAAACCGGACCCCGCCGTTGTATACAGGCGAAAATAAAAACGCCAGCACGGCTCCGTAAATGATCGGAGTCAGGATCGATATGATCCGGCCTCCCAGGGCCAGGATCGCCTTCCGTTCCAGAAACAGGAAGATTACAGCCGTGGCCGCCGCCAGCACCAGCACCGCTGTGATCCCCATATAAAGGTATCTGTCAAATCTGTGGTTTTTCATATCAGTCTCGTCTCCTCGGCAGATTTTTCCATTATGTATCGTTTTCACTTCTATACCATATCACATTTTCCGGCAATTAGAAAGGGCCAGATTGCGGTCCCGGCAAAATATCCGCTAAAAAACAGGAAAGCAGCGATTGCTCGCTGCTTTTATCTTTTGCAAATCCCAAAATGCCGGTTCCTGCATAATTGACTCCTAGCGTTGCTAGGTGGGCGACCGCACTTAAACTTCTGCCTTCCACTCATACGGAGGCCTGACATCCGTTTAAAAATATAGGAATCCCGTTTGTCATAATGTAGGTTCAAAATAAACAGGAGTATCGAACATTCCAGGAATTGCTGTCCTGTTTTCTTATGGACCTATTATAGCTCATATGTCTGCTTTTTTCAAGTTCCATTTACTGCCGTAATTTTAAATATTTTGTGAAGACTGTTCTGTATTTTTCTTACAGCTCCTTAAGAAGCTCCAGAAGCGTCTCCGGCGTTTCTGTGATCCAGTCCGCTCCGGCCTCTGAAAGCTCCTCCCGGCCTCCGTATCCATAAAGGACACCCACAGAGGAGATCCCCGTTTTCTTTGCCCCCTCGATGTCGTGGCGGCGGTCCCCGACCATGATGATCTCGTCCTTCTTCTCAAGCCCGCAGGAATCCATCACATACTGGATCACCTGGTCCTTTTTCACCCGCAGTTTTTCTCCGCCGTCGTCCTCTGCCCCGCCTACGAACCGGAAATATTTTGTAAGCCCGAAATGGTCCAGGACCCGCTTTGCCATATCCTCCGGCTTGGATGTTGCCACATAAAGCTCCTTTCCCGCATTCCGAAGGCTCTTCAGCATGGCCTCCACTCCTGGAAACGGCGCGTTCTCCATCCATCCCTTTACGTTATAATATTCCCGGAATACAAAAACCGCCTCATGGGCATCATGATCCGGAAAATCATAAAACTCCTTAAAGCTTTCCGGCAGCGGCGGTCCCACAAAGGGCTTCAGGACATTCAGATCGTCCACCTGGATGCCGTAGCGCCTCAGGGCATACTGCACGGCTCTCGTGATCCCCGGCATGGAATCGGTCAGAGTCCCGTCCAGGTCAAAGAAAATATGCTGCTTTCCCATGTCTGCTTTCTCCTCTCTGGCCGCTGGAGCCATGGTTAAAAGGGCGCAGGAAAAAATCCCTGCGCCCGGTTTTATTGCTTAATTCAGTTCTTTTACAACTCTCTCAAGGGCCTCAAGAGCGTCGTCCGGAAGCTTGTCGTAGCCTTCCTTGGCAACTGCAAATTCCTTGATCTCGTTGACGCGGTCGTTCATACGGGCCTTTAACTGGCTTACGTACTCCGGATCGTTCATATCCGGCACAAAGCCTTCCCAGTCCATGATCTCGATATCGGAGAACGGACCCCACTGATGGAAGTCTGCCTTCTTCTCAACGATGGCTTCCAGGATTCCAAGGGTGTCGGCCGGTTTTACCTTCTTGCCCATGAAATCGCCGGTGTTCACGATATAGCAGTCCACATTCTTTTCCTCAACCAGCTTTTTGAATTTCTCATAGTCGTTGGCTAACGGATATGTACGGAACGGGTTTGCGTACGGAACCACAACCAGCTTGTTGGGATCCACGCCAGGAGCAAGACGCTCTGCGGAGGATCTCTTAGTTGCCAGGGTAGCGCCCATAACGGAAGCTAAGGAAGCCCCTTTTAATTTTACTACCGGCGGGATGGTCGGGTCCTTCATGATCCAGAAAATAGCGTTGACCGGGGAGTCGATCCTGTCCACACGGTTGGGAGACCATAATTTGGACTTGATGGCACGGCCGTTACCGTTTCTTACATCCTCTGTCACCAGCTGGATCTTTCCGTCCTCATCCAGGGTCGCAGAGCAGTTCTGGGCGGTCAGCAGATACTGGTTGTCCGGGCAGCCGGTGGGATAATCGGCTGTCTTATCAAAGTATGTGGGCTCCAGTGCAATGGATGCGCAGGTATCTGTGTTGATGATGAACGCATCGTCGTGAAGGACCTTGATCTCGTACTTGCCGCCGTGTTTTGCATGGGTCAGGGTGGACTTACCGGATCCGGACAGGCCGTATACGGAAGCTACGTACTTGCTGCCGTCAGCCAGGGTGTATTCCTTCTGTCCGCCGTGGCAGGAAGCGTAGCCGTTGCGGTTTGCAATGGCCCATGCCATGGTCAGGGTGCCCTTCTTGTGCTCACCGAAATATCTCATACCAAGGATGCATGCGCAGTTGGTATCGGTATTGAAGTAGCACAGGGTCTTTTTCTGGGGATCGGACAGGCAGTCCAGGGATACGCTGGGTCTGTCGGAGCCGCACCACTGGGGATCGGAGAAGATATAAATATCCGGCTCTTTTCCGTCGCCCACGGGTTTGGATTTTTTGTACATCTTTACGTACTCATCAGACATGTACTGGAAATTTAACATCCAGTTGTACATGATGTTTTCTTCTCCCTCCGGGATCAGAAGGTGGGCCTTAACCATAAATTCGGGATCCAGGCCTACGAAAACCTCTGCATGGTACATGGTTTTCCAGCGGGACTCGTAGATCGCGTCCATCGCTACCTTGTCAAGGGCTTCACAGTCCACGCCCGGCTCGCCTGCGATGCGGCGTGCAGTTGCGTAACGGCCGGTGATGGCTCCGTCGTTGAATAACAGAACCTTCGCGTCCTTGTCCAGACCAAATTCCTCTCCTCTGTAAACGGGCATATCGGTCACGATCGTTCCTGGAGAATTCTTTGCTAATTCATAAGCCTCTCTCAGGGTATTTACCTTTACCACGTTGTTGCCGTAAAAAGCACCCTCGATGATGGATCTGGTTTTGGAAAAGCCCACTTTTCCTTTACCAATTTCGCTGATTGGGTAATAAGCCTTTGTTGACATTTGAAAAACCTCCTTGAATGTTGGTCACTAGATGGCTTTATTATCCCATCAAAATTGGATAAAGTCAATTCATTTTGCGATTTAATTTATTAGTTTTTTATGAATTTTGCATAAAAGCGAAAAACCGGGACAGGTTTTCGTTTCCCATCCCGGTTTTTCACTATTTAAAGAACTCGTGGTTCCCATGTTTGAACAAAAAGTCCAGGTGATTGTCAAACCAGCGGACATTTTTCCTGCTGGACGCCCTCCGGTTCATAAAATACAGAGCGCCGTCAGAATAATCCTCTCCCGCCAGGGCGCTGTCCACAGCCTCCACCGTGGCGTCTGTGACCCGGCACCGGTTGATGGAGCCGTTGCCCACCGGCGAAAACTGATGTCTCTGGTAGACCACGCTGTGGACCGTATCCGGGAAGGTATCGCTTTCCACCCGGTTTAAGATCACATTGGCCACCAGGATCCTTCCGGTCCGGTCGCAGTTTCCAGCCTCTGCCTGGACGATCTTAAGCAGCGTCTGGTAATCCCGGTCTGACAGGGAGACCGATGCCGCCGCTTCCTGTGTTTCCGGTGCAGACGGCTGCTCCGGCCTACCGGAAGCCTCCTGGGCGGCTGCACCTTCCGCAAGCTCAGCGCTCTCTCCAGAAGCTGTCCCTTCCTGGCCGCCAGAGCTCTCCGCAGCAGTCTCCGTTTCCTGATCCGGGGCTTCTTCCTCCCCGGCTTCCCCGCCTTCAGGCGTCTCCGCGCCGTTCTCTGCCTCCTCTTTTCTGGTCTCTGTTCCGTTTTCCGTGTCCGCGGCCTCCTCAGCCGCCATTATGCTTTCTGGATCACGTTTCTCTTCGTCTATATTTCCATCATACGTTCCCTCTTCCTGGCCGCCGCTCTCTCCCGGCGTCTCAGCAAAGGCCACCATAGCGCCGTTTCCCGTCTCCGGAAAGCTCCCTGCGGCAAAGGTAATGGCTGTCACCAGAAGGATACCGGCCGTAAGGACTGCCGTATCCCGGCGTCTTTTGGCAGGTGCGCTGGCAGACAGCATTTTTATACTCTGGAAAACTGTCTGAAGAAATGAGTTCCATGTCTGCTTCATCGATTGCCTCTTTTCTCCGTTCTGCCTCCGGAAAGCCTCCAGGCGGCAGATGGTTATTTTTCCGTCTCACCGGACGGCGTCTGTGATTATAGGAGAACGGGAGGCCAAAAGTCAATAAGGCTTCTGCATTTTTGTTGTATTTCACAGCCTTATTTTTAACTTTTGTCATGATTTTTTAACATTTTGCAAGAACTTCTTCTTGATTTTCCTTGTATTTTTGTTACCATTGGCCCTATGATCTTTTAAAATTTATTACAAATTTGTTAAGTTTTTATTCCCCACTTTAAAGGGGTTTTCCGGTCCTTTACGCCTTATGTCAACCACTTTTACATGAGATCTGCCATTTCAGCGCCCACATACCTCCCCAGATCCGCCGGGGACAGGATCACCTGGACGCCACGCATGCCGGCGCTGACGGCGATTTTTTCGTACTTCTCTGCCGACTGGTCCAGATAGGTGGGGAATCTCTTTTTCATCCCGATGGGAGAACAGCCGCCCCGGACATAGCCGGTGACCGGAAGGAGCTCCTTCATCGGAAGCATCTCAACCTTCTTGTCTCCCGCCGCCCTGGCCGCCTTTTTCAGATCCACCTCTCCGTCCACCGGAATACAGCAGACCATATATCCTGTCTTTTCTCCCCGGAGCACCAGGGTCTTAAAAACGCTCCCATGGTCCACGCCCATGAGATCCGCGGCATGGCTTCCGGAAAGGTCGTTTTCGTCCACCGGATATTCCTTTGCTTCATAGGCGATCTTCGCCGCATCCAGAAGACGCATCACATTGGTCTTAACCAGTTTCTTCATATTATAATCCCTTCCTTCTAAAAAACTCCTCTCCGTTTCGTCCCTGGGACGATCCGGAAAGGAGTTTCTTTCATTCATATTGATTATTCAGACCAGTTGTGGAATACAGCCTGGACATCATCATCCTCGTCTAAAAGATCCAGGATCCGGTTCATCTTCTTGATGGCGTCATCATCGGTCAGCTCCACGTAGTTCTGGGGGATCATGGTCACTTCCGCCTGCATCATGGGGATACCGGCCTTTTCCAGAGCCTCACGCACCTCGCTGAAGGCGTCGGGATCGGTCACCACCTCAAAGCTGTCCTCCTCCTCAGAGAAATCCTCAGCTCCGGCGTCCAGAGCCGCCATCATCAACTCATCGGCATCCATCTCGCACTCTTCCTTGTCGATGATGATCTGGCCTTTTCTGTCGAACATGAAGGATACGCTTCCCTGGGCTCCTACGTTTCCACCGCCCTTGGTAAAGGCGCTCCTTACATTGGCTGCGGTACGGTTTTTATTGTCAGTCAGAGTCTCTACGATGATGGCAATGCCGTTGGGGCCGTAGCCCTCATAAACCAGGTTTTCATAGTTTACAGAACCCAGGTCCCCGGCAGCCTTTTTAATTCCGCGGTCGATGGTATCGTTGGGCATGTTGTTGGCCTTGGCCTTGGCAATCACATCACGGAGCTTGCTGTTATTGGCCGGATCTGCGCCGCCTTCCTTAACTGCAACAGCGATCTCTCTTCCGATCACGGTAAAGATCTTTCCCTTGGCCGCATCGTTCTTTTCTTTCTTATGTTTAATATTGGCAAATTTGGAATGTCCTGACATTTTTCCTGCTCCTTTTCTTGTTTCTTCTATATTTATCGTATTTCCATCATAATCTGTAACGGTTATGTCCTTACAGTTACCATAATCCTAAATATTCTAGCATTATTTTAAGTCCTTGGCAAGAGCTTTTCTGTGGATTTTCCCTTCGGCCATTTTATTCATATTTTCCTGCTGGACGGCTCCGAAACAGCAACGTTTTCTTGACAGCTTTTACAGGCATGTTATAATAGAACTACATAATTATCAAAATATGGAGGCAGCACTATGAAAAAGATTGAAATCGATACCTTTTTGAAATTTCAGTTCGTAAGCAATCCTTCCTTCTCACCCGATGGAAAGTACATTGCCTTTGTGGTATCCAACGCAGACAGAGCGGAAAATACATACAAAGCCAACCTCTACGTTTACGATATGGCTGAAAAAAAGGTTCGGAAGATGACCAGCGGCGGCGACGCAAAGAGCTATGTCTGGACAAACGACAATACCCTTCTCTTCCCGGCTGCAAGATGCAGCGAGGTGAAGAAGAAACAGGAAGCCGGAGAAGCCCTGACAAGCTTCTATGAGATCTCCCCCGAAGGCGGAGAGGCCTGCCACGCCTTTACAGTGCCCGCAAAGATCATCGGCTTTAAAGCACTGCCCGACGGACGCTTCCTTATGACTGCCAGCCAGGATAATCATAAGGACACAAGAAAGAAATCCTATGAGGTCTTCGATGAGCTTCCCTTCTGGGGCAACGGCTTAGGCTACACCAACGCAAAGAGAAACCGCTTTGCCGTTTATAACAGAGAAAACGGAGAGCTTTCTTACGTGGCCTGCAACTGGACCGACTGCACCCAGTCCTCTGTCCTTGGCGATCTTCTCCTTTATAAGGCGTATCCCTGGAAGCAGAACGTGCGCGGTTTAAACGAGGGAATTTATCTCTATAACTTAAAGACCGGCGAGACAAAGACATTGCTGGAGCCGGATACCATGCACACCGGAACCATCGAGCTCTTAAACGAAAATGAGGCTCTTGTGGCTGCCATCGACTCCGACTACCGCTATACCAATAAGTACAACAGCTTTTATAAGATGAACTTAGCGGACGGCTCCATGAACCTGTTTGTACCCTATGACGCCTCCATCGCCTCCGGCTCTGTGGGAAGCGACGCAAGATACGGCTCCGGCCGCGGCCAGAAGCTGTTAAACGGCGACTTCTATTTTATCTCCACTGTGGACGACTTTGCATGGTTAAGAAAGCTGGACAAGGACGGCAATATCTCCGACAGCCTCACAAAGGGAAGCTCCTGCGACAGCTTCGACGTCAACGGCGAACACCTGGTAAGCTGTGAGCTCCAGGGAACAAAGCTTGCGGAGCTTTACCTGGACGGTGAGCAGATCACCCACTTCAACGACTTTGTTGGAGAGGAATATTCCGTTGTGACCCCCGAGGCCTTTTCCTTCACTGCCAGCGACGGCTATGAGATCCACGGCTGGGTGATGAAGCCGGCGGATTATGAGGAGGGCGTTTCCTATCCGGCCATCTTCCATATCCACGGAGGCCCCCGCACCGTATTCTCCGACGTATTCCATCACGAGATGCAGATGTGGGCCAATGCCGGATACTTCGTATTCTACTGCAATCCCAGAGGCTCTGACGGCCGCGGCACCGATTTCGGAAACATCAACGGCATCTACGGGACCGTGGACTACCAGAACCTGATGGATTTCACCGACGAGGTATTAAAGAGATATCCCCAGATCGATACAGCCCGTGTGGGCGTTACCGGCGGCTCCTACGGCGGCTTCATGACCAACTGGATCGTGGGCCACACCGACCGCTTCAAAGCAGCCGTATCCCAGCGTTCCATCTCCAATTGGGTATCCTTTGAGCACAACTCCGATATTGGCCACACCTTTATCGTAAACAACCAGGGCGCCAATACAAGAGAGAATGTGGAGCTTCTCTGGAAGCAGTCCCCGCTCCAGTATGCCCCCAACTGCAAGACCCCGATCCTCTTCATCCACTCCGACGAGGACTACCGCTGCTATATGGGCGACGCCCTTCAGATGTTCTCCGCACTGAAATACTTCGGGGTGGAGGCGCGGATGTGCCTGTTCCATGGAGAAAACCATGAGCTGTCCCGGTCCGGAAAGCCTTCTCACCGGGTGCGCAGACTTTCTGAAATGATGGAATGGTTTGAAAAATATCTGAAATAGAAAGAATATATTCAATAAAAGGTGGGTTGCAAATCTGTCAAAAAAGAAGTATACTAGTCCCAGCGTATCAGACACACCAAATAAGGCGGCCTCTCTGGCGTCTTACAACAGGAGGGATTGCAATGATAGAGGCAACGAGCTGTGGCGGTGTGGTTATATTTCGGGGCAAGATCCTGGTCCTTTATAAGAATTACAAGAATAAATATGAAGGCTGGGTCCTGCCCAAGGGAACTGTGGAACCGGGCGAAGAGTTTAAGGAAACCGCCCTCAGGGAGGTGAAGGAGGAGACTGGCGTTACCGCTTCGATCATTAAATATATCGGAAAGAGCCAGTATTCTTTCAGCACGCCCCAGGATACGGTGGAAAAGGATGTACACTGGTATCTGATGATGGCAGACAGTTATTACAGCAAACCACAGCGGGAGGAATACTTTGTGGATTCCGGATACTATAAGTTCTATGAGGCCTACCATCTTCTGAAATTCTCCAATGAGAAGCAGATCCTGGAAAAAGCCTATAACGAGTACCTGGATCTGAAGCGGAGTAACCTCTGGGGCAACAAAAAATATTTTTAAAGGCAAAGGAAGGCGTGGGCCCATGGACGCGCCTTCCTTTTTTCTGCCCTTTTTCCCTGCTGGAAGGCAGGAGCTATGGATATTTGTCGGAATCTGACTTTAACACGTTGAACTTCATGAAATTTAAAGTTATGTACTGTTGACGTAATAGTTTTTTTGTAGTACAATCTGTGTTATGAATTTTATTGCGGAGGAGAATCTGTATTATGAGAAAAAACGCGAAAGTATTATCCTTAATTCTGGCGGGAGCCATGGCCATGTCGCTGGCAGGCTGTTCCGGCTCTGGAAGTAAAGACAGCGCAAAAGAAACGGCTGCAAAGAGTGAGGCAAAAGAAGCGGGAGCGGAAAGCTCCGGGCAGGAGACCTCCAAAGCCGCCGGGGCAGGAGAGGCAGACGCATCGGGAGAAACGTATCAGATCGGTGTGCTCCAGCTGGTCCAGCATGACGCTCTGGACGCTGCCAACAAGGGCTTTTTCGCCGCCCTGGACGAGGCTGGTATCGATTATGAGGCAGACCAGCAGAATGCCTCCGGCGAACAGGCCAACTGTATGACCATTGCAGAGAAGCTGGTAAACGACGGCAGCGATCTGATCCTTGCCATCGCAACGCCTGCGGCCCAGGCCGTGGCCGGCGTGACAGAGGAGATCCCGGTGCTTCTGACAGCGGTGACCGATCCGGCAGAATCCGGACTGGTAAACGACAATGAAAAGCCCGGCGTCAACGTATCGGGAACCTCGGATCTGACGCCGGTAAAGGAGCAGATCGATCTGCTGAAGCAGCTGCTTCCCGACGCAGAAAAAGTGGGCCTCCTGTACTGCTCGGCAGAAAGCAATTCCCAGCTCCAGATCGCCATGGCTGAAGAGGCCTGCAAGACGGCGGGGCTTTCCTGTGAGGAGTATACGGTTCCCAGCTCCAACGAGATCCAGAGCGTGGTGGAGTCCATGGTGGGCAAGGTGGACGTGATCTATGCGCCCACGGATAACGTCATCGCCGCCGGCATGTCCACCGTTGCCATGATCGCCACGGACAACCAGATCCCGGTGATCTGCGGAGAGGCCGGCATGGTAAACGCCGGGGGACTTGCCACCTACGGCATCGATTACTACCAGCTGGGCTACATGACCGGCGAGCAGGCCATTGAGATCCTTACAAAGGGTGCAGATGTGGCAGAAATGCCCATCGGCTACCTTCCGGCAGAGCGTTGTGCTCTGACAGTCAATAAGACCACAGCCGATGCCCTGGGGATCGATATTTCCGGCCTGGAAGGCGCTGAGATCGTAGAATAGGAAAAAAGAGGATAAGCGGGGAAAGAAAAATGAGTGGTATACTTGTTGCAATGCAGGGCGCTGTGGCGCAGGGCGTCCTGTGGGGGATCATGGTACTGGGCGTGTACATCACCTACCGGCTTCTGGATATCGCAGATCTGACGGTGGACGGGAGCTTTGCCCTGGGAGGGTGCGTCTGCGCTGCTCTGATCATTAATTTTGATCTGGATCCACTGGCAGCGCTCCTGTTGTCCATGCTGGCCGGAATGGCAGCGGGCGCTGTGACGGGGATCCTGCATACGGTCCTGGAGATCCCGGCGATCCTGGCCGGGATCCTGACCCAGATCTCTCTGTGGTCCATAAACCTACGGATCATGAGCGGAAAATCCAATCTTCCGTTATTAAAGCTGAAAACACTCATTTCCAGCGTAGGAGACAGCCTGGGGATCACCCAGGCCCAGGCGTCGATCCTGGTGGGCGTGGCTGCGGCCGTTCTCATTGTGGCCGTGCTGTACTGGTTTTTCGGAACAGAGATCGGAAGCGCTCTCCGGGCCACGGGAAACAACGAGGACATGATCCGCGCCCTGGGAGTCAATGTGAAGCGGATGAAGCTTCTGGGACTGATGTTAAGCAACGGCCTGGTGGGGCTTTCCGGAGCCCTGGTGTGCCAGCACCAGAAATATGCGGATATCAACATGGGCCGCGGCGCCATCGTCATCGGCCTGGCTGCCATTGTCATCGGCGAGGTGCTCATGGGACGGCTCATTAACTTTGCCTGCAAACTGAGCTCCGTGGTGGTGGGCGCTGTGATCTACTTCCTGATCCGTGCCCTGGTGCTCCGGGTGGGCCTGGAGACCAATGACATGAACCTGTTTACGGCCGTATTCGTGGCCTTCTCCTTAAGCGTTCCCGTGCTTCTGGGAAAATGGAGGGCCAGGAAGGAATATTCGGAAACAGGGGAGGAGGATTCATAATGCTTACGATCACCAATGTACGGAAAACATTCAATAAAGGAACCATCAATGAGAAAAAGGCCCTCTGCGGTCTGAACCTTCACCTGGATCCCGGCGACTTTGTGACGGTCATCGGGGGAAACGGAGCCGGAAAGTCCACCATGCTGAATATGATCGCCGGGGTATATCCCATCGATTCGGGAAAGATCGAGATCGACGGCGTCAACATCTCCAGGGAGCCGGAATATAAAAGGGCTCAGTACATCGGCCGCGTGTTCCAGGATCCCATGCGGGGAACGGCCGCGGGCATGGAGATCCAGGAAAATCTGGCTCTGGCGCTCCGGAGAGGAAGGAAGCGGGGACTTTCCTGGGGCATCAGGGCCAACGAAAAGGATTTTTACCGGGAAGCCCTGACGAAGCTGGGGCTGGGGCTCCAGACCCGGATGACCAGTAAGGTGGGTCTTCTTTCCGGGGGACAGCGCCAGGCGCTGACGCTTCTGATGGCGACCCTGGAAAAACCAAAGCTCCTCCTTCTGGACGAGCACACGGCGGCCCTGGATCCCAAGACCGCCAAAAAGGTACTGGAGCTGACCGATGAGATCATAAAGGAGCGGGAGCTGACTGCCCTTATGGTCACCCACAACATGAAGGACGCGATCCAGTACGGAAACCGTCTGATCATGATGCACGAGGGCCGCATCATTTACGATGTGGCGGGAGAGGAAAAAAAGAACCTCCAGGTGGAGGATCTGTTAAAGAAGTTTGGAGAGGCCAGCGGCGGCGAGTTCGCCAACGACCGGATGATGCTGGCGAAGTAAGGGATCCAGACAGGTTCTGGAGGGCCGGGAGACGGTTTCTCGAGCGGCGTCCCGGACCGGGGACAGCTCCAGGATATCCTAGCGGCTGGCGCTTCTGTGAATGTCAGCCGTCGGACTGGGACTGGTCCGGAGACCGGGAACAGAGCTGACCTGCCCAGGATATGCAGATAAGATAAAAGGAAGGCTGAGAGGGGTGTATTTCCCTTTCAGCCTTCCTTTTTTGCGGCAGTTCCTTATGGCTGCCCGGGCCGGCTCCAGTTCCGGGATGGGGCGTGAAGCTCCCACCACCAGTTGATCTCCGCGCCCATGAACAGGATACAGATACAGAAATACAGCCACAGCATCATCAGGATCACTGCCGCCAGGCTTCCGTAGGTCACAGTGAAATTTTTAAAATACCGGAAGTAGATGGAGAATGCGGTGGAAAACAGGGCCCAGCCCACGGATGCGAAGGCGGCTCCCGGTATCTGGCTTTTAACGGAAAGCCTGCGGAAAGGCAGGACCGCATAAATAGCCAGGAAAAATACAAATAAAATAGCCAGAGTGACCAGTCCTCTCACAGGAAAGGCCAGGAAATCAAAGGTGGACATCAGGGGGATCCAGGCCCAGACCTGTTTCTGGATCTGCTCCCCGAACACCAGGAGCACCATGCACAAAAGACACATGAGGGAAAAAAGGACTGTATATCCGGCGCAGATGATCCGGCGGACGATATAGTTTCTCTGGATCCCTGTGCCCCAGACCCGGTTTAAGCCCCGCTCGATGCTTAACATTCCCCGGGATGAGGACCAGAGGGCTGCAATGGCCGTGGCTGACAAAAGGGCCATGGGAGAGTCGGAATGGAGACTGTCCAGTACATAGACCACCAGGCCATCCAGGGTATCCGGCACCATCTGGACCACCAGGGACAGAAGATCGGACTCGTTCACCAGAGGCGTGGCCTGGATCAGGGACAAAAGGAGCATGAGGAAAGGGATGGAGGCCAGGATGATAAAAAAGGAGGCCTGGGCCGCATAGACGGACATTTCGTCTTTGGAATATTTTTCAAAGAGCCGTCTGCATTCCAGTAAAAAACGGATCATAAAGCAAGTCTCCTTTCCATAATATGGGTACGGGGGTATCGGTCCGGGAGCCGGGTCCTTTCTGCTGGCCGGCATCGGAGTCCTGGTATCATAAAAAGATATTAGCATGACGGGAGAAAAATGACAAGGAGAACCATGGCGGTTTATGTCGAGCGAAACATGGATCTTTTTGTTCTAAGAAAAGAAACGGCTGAATACATATTATAGTGTGCCGGAGAGAACGGCCAGTCAGAAGAACTGATCATATCGAATAAAGGAGAAATACTATGTCAGAAAAAGTTATGGAAAACAACAGGGTCACGGTCATCGGAACCATCGTATCAGACTTTACATTCAGCCATGCAGTGTTTGGGGAGGGATTTTATCTTGTGGATCTTTCCGTCAACCGGCTCAGCGAACAGGCGGATGTGATCCCCCTTATGGTTTCGGAGCGGCTTATGGATGTGACAAGGGATTACCGGGGCTGCACCATCGAGGCCGACGGTCAGTTCCGTTCCTATAACCGCCATGAAGGCGTGAAAAACCGCCTGGTGCTTTCTGTGTTCGTGCGGGAGGTACAGTTTTTAGAGGAATTTACTGATTATACCAAGACCAACCAGATCTTTCTGGACGGATACATATGTAAGGAGCCCATATACAGGAAAACGCCCCTGGGACGAGAGATCGCGGACCTTCTGGTGGCCGTGAACCGTCCTTATGGGAAGTCCGACTACATTCCCTGCATTGCCTGGGGAAGGAACGCCCGGTTTGCCTCGGGATTTTCCGTGGGGACCAGGATCCAGATCTGGGGCCGGGTCCAGAGCCGGGAATACACGAAAAAGCTCAGTGAGACCGAGTGTGAGAAGAGAACGGCGTATGAGGTATCGGTCAGCAAGCTGGAATGCTGCCAGTGATCCGGGAGACCGCAGGGTCCGGCAGAAGGGAGGTTTCCTGAAGAGGCGGCCCGCCGCAGACAGGGAAGCCCCAGGGCGGTCTTAGCTCCTGTTTAAGGAAAACTTGCAAAATACGAAAAAGTGTGTTAAGATATGCGGGCTTAGATCCATCTTACTGAATATATCTGTGAAAACGGATCGTACATAAAGGATGAGGTGCTGGACATGAGAAAAAATACGATACGCATAATCTATGGTCCCGGAAATGGGAAATCTGCCTCCGCAGTGGGGTATGGACTGCTGGGAGCCCTGGCCGGGAAAAAGGTGATCATCGTGCAGTTTTTAAAGGGCGTTCTGGAGGAAAGGAGCCTGGAGATCCTGGAGCGCATGGATCTGGAGATGAAGGTGTTTCGTTTCGAGCGTTCCCGATGCTATTTTGAGGATCTTCCGGAGGACCAGAAAAAGGAAGAGACCATGAATCTGAGGAACGGCTTTAATTTTGCAAAAAAGGTCATGGCTACGGGAGAGTGTGACCTGCTGATCCTGGACGAGGTCCTGGGCCTGGTGGACCAGGAGGTGATCTCCAGGGAGGAATTTATCCGCTTCCTCCAGTCTGCGGACGACGAGACGGATCTGATCATGACCGGACGGGTCTGCCCCGATGAGATCCGGCAGTATGCGGATCAGATCTCCTATGTGGAAAATCTGTAATGGCCGGGGATCCCGGGCCTGTCAGGCGGAAATTTAAAAGTTGACAATTCCCTGGATTGATGATAGGATTATGGAAAACGAGGGATGAAGTTTTGGAGCTGGCGTCTTGGCGGATGTCGGCTCTTTTTTGGAGGAGGAGCATATGGCTATTTTTGAAGGTGCAGGTGTTGCCATCGTAACACCATTTAAAGAAAACGGCGAGATCAGCTTTGATAAACTGGATGAGCTCATTGAGGAGCAGATCGCAGGCCATACGGACTGTATCGTCTCCATGGGAACCACCGGAGAATCTGCCACCACCACAGAGGAGGAGCATCTGGAGGTGATCCGCTTTACCTGTGAGAGAGTGAAGGGAAGGATCCCCGTGATCGCGGGAACCGGCTCCAACTGCACAAAGACGGCGATCACCCTTTCTGAGGAAGCGGAAGGAGCGGGAGCCGACGGCGTGCTTCTGGTGTCCCCGTATTATAATAAGGCCACCCAGAATGGATTAAAGGCTCACTTTACAGCTGTGGCCAACGCCATCAAGATCCCCGCAGTCCTTTATAATATTCCCAGCCGTACCGGCGTAAACATCGCTCCGCAGACCATCGTGGATCTCTGCCGGGACGTGCCCAATATCGTAGGCGTGAAGGAGGCCAGCGGGAACTTTTCCGCCATTGCGGAGATCATGCAGTTATCAGATGGAGCCGTGGATCTGTATTCCGGCAACGACGACCAGATCGTTCCGCTCTTAGCTCTGGGAGGAAAAGGAGTGATCTCTGTCCTTTCCAATATCGCGCCCAGAACGGCCCATGATATCTGTGAAAAGTTCTTCCAGGGAGATCTGGAGGGCAGCAGAAAGCTCCAGCTAAAGGCCCTTCCCCTCATTAAGGCCCTGTTCTGCGAGGTGAACCCGATCCCCGTGCGCGCGGCCTTAAATCTCATGGGGAAACAGGTGGGAGCGCCCAGGCTTCCGCTGACAGAGATGGAACCGGCTCACCAGGAGCTTTTAAAGAAAGAAATGGAAAAATTCGGACTTTTATAATTTTCTGTTTTGGAGGCATAATTATGGTAAATGCGATCTTAAACGGCTGCAACGGAGCCATGGGCCGGGTGATCACGGACATCGTTTCAAAGGACGACGGGATCCGGATCCTGGCCGGTGTGGACGTGAATCCCTTAAAACTGGCAGATTACGAGGTATACGAAACCCTGGACCAGTGTCCGGCAGCCGATGTGGTCATCGACTTTTCTTCTGCGAAGGCCACGGACGGCGTTGTGGCTTACTGTGAAAAAACGAAGACGCCGGTGGTCTTATGCACCACAGGGCTTTCGGAAGAGCAGCTAGAGCGGGTGAAGGCCCTTGGAGAGACCACGGCGGTACTCCGGTCCGCCAATATGTCCCTGGGTGTGAACCTTTTATTTAAGATCTTAAAGCAGGCGGCTCCTGTGCTGGCAGAGGCGGGCTTTGATATCGAGATCCTGGAGAAGCACCACAACCAGAAGGTGGACGCTCCCAGCGGAACGGCCCTGGCCCTGGCCGATGCGGTCAATGAGAGCCTGGGGAACGAATACCACTATAAATACGACAGGACTGCCGAGCGTGTGAAGCGCGATAAAAAAGAGATCGGCATCCAGGCCATCCGCGGCGGCTCCATTGTGGGCGAGCACGACGTGATCTTTGCGGGACAGGACGAGGTGGTCACCTTCCAGCATACGGCGTATTCCAAGGCCATCTTTGCCAAGGGCGCAGTCCAGGGAGCCAAATTCCTGGCAGGAAAAGCTCCGGGCATGTACGACATGGCCGATGTGATCGGCTGATACATATTCTCCTTTCTTTCGTGCATACTAAGGCAGAAAGAAAGGAGATTTTTTTATGGAAAAGATCAGACGGATCACTTTTGGCATTATGCTGGCTGCTGTTGTCTGTGTGGCCGCCGCCTGCGGAAGAAATGATACCAATGGAAGCACCGCAGGACAAAGCTCCGGACGGGAGGAGTCTTCCACGGCTCCCGGAAGCAGAGCCACAGAGGAGGTGCCCGGGACCTCGTCCACTGGCGTTGACCTTCCCTCCGGCGAAAACGGGACAGATGGAGAGAGCGGCGGCGTCATCCGGGATATGGTGGATGATGTGAAGGATGGAATGGAGGAGATCACCACCGGGACCACCGGGGCAGGAGAAAACGGCACATCCCATGGGACCGGGGACGGAACGTCCGGCCAGACCACGGGAGGCGGGGCGTCCGGCACCGCAGGCGGCCAGTAAACAGCGGACAGGGAGTAACACGAAAAATGTGGGACTCCCTCTTTTTATTCCCAGGGAAATATGGTATTCTGGTTACATAGGAAAAGGAGGTGGAGCCATCCGCTATGTATACAGGCCGTACCATCCGTGGCGGCATGGATACAGAAGAGAAAAAAGAAGGAAAGCGTTCTGGTTTTTCATAAGGCTCCTGCTGGTCCTGGAGCTTCTGGCGGCGGCTTCTTTCTATATAAAGAGGCATACAGTTGTGGAGGTCTCAAGGGAAGCGGCAGACGGTCTGCCGGAGCTGGAGGGGGACCGGTCAGGCGAGGTGTTCGGCATTGGGATCGAGTCCGGAGGCCCCCTGTTCTGGTTTCACAGAAAAACAGAGACGGAAACAGCCGGGCCGTAAAGTTATTCTTGATTTTCCCAGAATGATGTATTATAATTCCTTCTGAACTGTTGCTGTTTTATTTGAACAGCTTATAAATGAACCAGTTACCAACTATCAAAAGAAAAGGATGGGCAAAGGAATGAAAAAAGTTGATTTACTGTACGAAGGAAAAGCAAAAAAGGTTTATACAACAGAAGATCCTGACATCTTGATCGTAGATTATAAGGATGACGCCACTGCCATGGACGGTCTGAAAAAGGGCACCATCGTCGGCAAGGGAGCCATCAACAACCGCATGACCAACCACATCTTCAAGCTTCTGGAGAAGGAGGGGATCCCCACCCATTACGTGGAGGAGCTTTCCGACCGGGAAACAGCAGTAAAGAAGGTGGAGATCGTTCCTTTGGAGGTCATCATCCGGAATATCACTGCCGGCAGCTTTGCAAAAAAGATGGGTGTGGAAGAGGGCATCGTGTTCAAGCGCCCCACTCTGGAGTTCAGCTATAAGAACGACGACCTTCACGATCCGTTCATCAATAAATATTACGCCCTGTCCCTGGAGCTGGCCACTGAGGAAGAGATCGACACCATCACAGAATACGCCTTCAAGGTAAACGAAGTGATGAAGAAATATTTTGACAGCCTGGGCATCGACCTGGTGGACTTTAAGATCGAGTTCGGCCGCCACAAGGGCCAGATCATCCTGGCTGACGAGGTTTCCCCGGATACCTGCCGTCTCTGGGATAAGGAGACCCATGAGAAGCTAGACAAGGACCGCTTCAGAAGAGACATGGGCAACGTGGAGGACGCATACAACGAGGTATTCAGACGCCTTGGGATCGAGGACAGAAAATAGTATAGGAAAAGAGGAATATCATGTACGACAGATACCAAAGCCCTCTCTCTGAGAGATATGCAAGCAGGGAAATGCAGTACATCTTCTCCCCGGAAAAGAAATTCCGCACCTGGAGAAAGCTCTGGATCGCCCTGGCTGAGACGGAAAAGGAACTGGGCCTGCCGATCACCCAGGAGCAGATCGATGAGCTGAAGGCCCACAAGGACGATATTAACTTCGATGTGGCAAAGGAAAGGGAAAAGCTGGTACGCCACGACGTTATGTCCCACGTATACGCCTACGGCCTCCAGTGTCCCAACGCCAAGGGGATCATCCACCTGGGCGCCACCTCCTGCTATGTGGGGGACAATACAGACATTATCCTGATGACAGAGGCCCTTAAGCTGGTGAGGAAGAAGCTGGTGAACGTGATGGCAGAGCTGGCTTCCTTTGCGGAGAAGTATAAGGACCAGCCCACCCTGGCCTTTACCCATTTCCAGCCGGCCCAGCCCACCACCGTGGGAAAGCGGGCCACCTTATGGCTTATGGAGTTAAAGCTGGATCTGGACGACCTGGATTATGTGATCTCCTCCATGAAGATGTTAGGCTCCAAGGGGACCACCGGAACCCAGGCCAGCTTTCTGGAGCTCTTTGAGGGCGACCATGAGAA
>ENA-ORTY01001508-ORTY01001508.1-human-gut-metagenome-genome-assembly--contig:-NODE-1508-length-25594-cov-14.574572_pt1 | contig 25594 bp, 32 predicted proteins | sample MGYA00241917_ERZ509198 | MGnify/ENA primary metagenome ERZ509198 (study PRJEB26280, sample SAMEA2338857) | human gut metagenome | biome: human gut; feature: human-associated habitat; material: faeces...
TATCTTTTAATACCTGAGTTACAGGTACAAGACCGGAACCGTTTAATGGACTGTAAACCAGTTTCAGGCCTGCTGTTTTGCAAAGGCCCGGACGAACCTGGCGGGATTCGATTGCTTCATAGAGAGCCTGTTTGCAGTCATCTCCTACGAAACGGATCAGACCTTCTTCTACACCTTCTGCGAAAGACATATATTTCGCGCCGGTAAGTACGTCTGTTTTCTGAATTTCATCATATACAATTGCTGCTGCATCATCTGTCATCTGGCATCCGTCCGGACCGTATGCTTTATATCCATTGTACTTAGCCGGGTTGTGAGATGCTGTTACCATAATACCTGCGTTGCATTCATAGTAACGTGTTGCAAAAGAAAGTGCTGGTACAGGCATCAGTGCATCGTAAATTCTTACTTTGATTCCATTTGCAGCCAGTACACCTGCTGCGTTCTTTGCAAATACATCGCTCTTAAGACGGCTGTCATAGCTGATCGCCACTGTCTGATTTCCGCCCTGTGTCTTTACCCAGTTGGCAAGTCCCTGTGTTGCCTGACGTACTACGTAAATATTCATACGGTTTGTTCCAGCACCCAGAACCCCACGAAGTCCAGCTGTTCCAAACTTCAGAGCCACTGCGAAACGATCTTTGATTTCTTCATCGTTTCCTTCAATTCTGGATAATTCCGGGTTAAGATCTGCATCTTCCAGATCTGCTGCTAACCAACGTTTGTATTCTTCCTGATACATTTTGACCACTCCTGCCATATTTTTTTAGATTTTTTTGTATATATTTGCTCAATATAGCTTCACTATACCATAATTTAAGTAAATCAGCAACAAAACAGGAAAATTTCACAAAAGTTTTATCTGAACCTGCCGTTATTTTCATTTCTTTTTTCCCTAATCCAAAAGGAATCATTGTTATTCCATTTTTCATCTTCGTGCCACTCCACATATCAGTGAAATAATTCCAACTACGATCAGAATCGGTAAAGCAATTGTAACCAATCCACCAATCGCCAGTGCAATCAAAATAACCGGAAGGAATACCAATGTAAATAGCACTTTCGTAATTCCCCAGGTCATCTTAAATGCAAGTCCGATCAGTTTTCCAAAAATCCCGAACATCAGACAAATAAATATAAATGTCAACATATATCCTTCACGCTCTCTTTCTTTATATAGACATCTTCTTAGTGTCTCTGGACACTTTTCGTACCATTGACTATGTTTTTATAAAAGATAAATCTTTTTTCATATAATATAACGTTCGAAAGCTTCGTTTGTATTCAGTATTTTTATAATTCACCAATATTCCTTTATACGACCTCAAATACAAGAATCTTCTCTCTATGATTATTCCCATTAAACAGATCCTTGCAATCAATCTCATCCGAAAACAGCAACTGTTCTTCTGTCATCAAATAACTGACATATTCATCTGATGGATAATAGAAAAACAGTGACATGCTCTCGCCACTTAAATCTTACAGATTTTGAAGTGGGAGCTTCCTGCTCAATTGCCCTTCAGGGCAAAGCTAAAACAGGCTATCCCCGCGTGTCCCGCGGTTCTTTTTTTATCCGGTTACGGATCTTTTCTGTGCTATTATGCACATTTATATTCTGTTACTTCCAATAATTCTCCAGCTATATCATTCAATGACAACCCCAAAATACAATATATAAAATCCGCTAGAATCATCCAATACTTTCCAACAAATTTTATTTTTTCTAGTTCCCGTGTATTCCAACGTTCCATCGCATTATAAAAAGCGGTTCTATCATAGTTTCCCCTGCGTTTCCGTCCGTATCTTCCTCTGCATTTTTTTTGGAAAACCAAGCAAAATAGTATTATATTCTTTAAACAGATAATGGCAAAATAACTTTTCACTTTTTCTCATAAAAATAACCCTTCGGTTGCTACGCTCCCCCAGCGGATATTCTGTCATTTTTTCAATGCATTATATAATATATTTTAAAATACAAGTTAAATTTTATCGCAAAAATAATTCTATAATTATTTAATCTTATCTTATATGATGTATATATAGGAGGGAAAAACCATGTCCAAATTTGAATTAAAATCAACTAAATCACGAGAATACCGGTCTAAAACTTTTCGACTTCCTGCTGATCTGCTAAATGATCTGGAGCAACGCGCTCAGGAAAAAGAATTATCTTTAAATCAAGCTGTTATCCAGTGCTTAGAATACGCCGTCAAAGCTATGGACAGTGAAGAATAATCACAACCATTAAAAATATCAAAAAGGACTGCCCTTATTGAAAATTAATTCAACTGGCAGTCCTTTTTGTTGGTTAATGTTTTATAGTCTCAGTAGAAAGAAGCTTACTGAATTTTGTACTATATAATATTTACAGATTATTTTTCGCTGGCATGAAAATAATTCCCCTTTTTTCCATAGCTTGTGCATATGCCTGTAAATGCCACCTAACCCCATCAATTTTTACATGGCATTCATCAATTCTTCGACAAAGAGCATAATATCTGTCTCCATTTTCTGAAATCAGCTTTATTGCATCTCCATCTGGAATTTCAAAAATTTTTTCATTCTTGCTATTCACAAAGCTAATAGACTCTCCCTTTTCTTCCATCCATCCCATTCCCTTCAAATGATTTAAAATAATTCAATACATACTATTAAGTACATTTTCAATGTATCATATTTGATTGTATTTTGCAATATAATTTACATTCAAAATTATATTGCATGTTGTATTTTAAGGTAAAATAATAAGACGACTAAATCTTATGTTTAGTCGCCTTATTTAAACCTTGCATCCTCTTCCTAATCTTCTGTCGTAAGTTTGTCGTAAGTCGTATATTTTTGTTGTTTTATACGACTGATATTAATATAATTTTGCACCAGCCGGAATATGGTCATCTACCATCAGAAGATGAAGTTTTTCTTCGCCCTCTTCTTCATGGATTGCACTAAGTAACATTCCACAAGATTCAATTCCCATCATTGCTCTAGGTGGCAGATTTGTGATAGCTATCAGTGTCTTACCTACCAGTTCTTCTGGTTCGTAGAATGCGTGAATACCGCTTAAAATGGTACGTTCTACGCCTGTTCCATCATCCAGAGTAAACTGTAAAAGTTTCTTTGACTTCGGCACTGCGACACACTCTTTTACCTTTACTGCACGGAAATCGGACTTGCTGAAAGTCTCAAAATCTACCTCATCTTTGAACAATGGTTCGATTTCTACCTTTGAAAAATCAATCTTCTCAACTGGCTTTTCTGAAACCGTTTTAGCCTGCGCAACGTTGTTTGCTTCGTTCTTAGCAGCGCCCTGTGACTTCATTGTCGGGAAAACTGATTCGCTTACCATACTATCCCGTACTGTCGGGTATTATACATTATTTTCAAAAAGACTTCAACCTATTATAAGGTATTATTCAGTATGTATTTGTTGTAGTTCTGTTGCACACCACATAATTCTGTTGCACCTCATAGAATCGAACCCACAAGGACTCTCTCCTAGAATACGTTTAAATTATGTGATAAATTTTCTATTGCTTCTGTTTTTTTCATATCGGTGACTTCGGCATATATATCCATCGTTGTCTCAATATTTGCATGTCCCATAACTGCCTGTATCACCTTAATATTAGTTTCATTTTCGCAGAATCTCGTACAAAAAGTATGTCTCAAATGATGGCAGGAAAAATGCGGAATAATAATCGGCTCTCTTTTTTCCTTTTTTGCTTTCAGAATTTCTTCTGCATTATAGTTTTCCCGGATACGTTTGATTGTCCGGTTAACTGCCTGCGGATTATGAAGATTGCCGAACCGATTTGTAAATATAAATCCCTCCATACCGTCCAGTGTAACGGTACTAAATCCATTTTCTTTCTGATATTCGTACTCTTCCATAAAAGCATTATATACAGGCTCCATCATCGGAACTGTACGAATACCCGCCTCTGTTTTAGGTAACGAAACAGCAAATTCACATCGGGTTGTTTCTGCTCTGCGTGGATAATATGTAACACTGTGATTGATATTGATCAGTCGTTTCTCTAAATCAATATCTTCCCATCGAATCCCAATAATTTCACCTATACGGCATCCCGTACCTAAAAGAACGGTAAATAATGGTGCCCAATGGTTAAATATCGGACTATTCGCTGTATAGTTCATAAATGCTCTCTGCTGTTCAACCGTCAACGCATGTCTCACTCCATGATTCCTCCCTGGTTTCTTTTTTATTTCTGCCATTACACCATGAGATGGATTGTTTCTGATAATATCATCTCTCACTGCTAACTGAAATGTTGGATGAAGCACCGTATGAATCGTTTCCAGCGTATTAACCTGTAATTTTCTTTCATTTATTAAATGGTAATAAAAGTACAGTACATCTGAATATTTGATTTCTCCGATTTTCTTCTTCCCAAAACTATCTCTGACGTAATGATCATACATGTACATATAATTGGTATAGGTTGTTCGCCTCAACTCTGTTTTCGTAGAAATATATCTATCAAATACAAAATTAAGACTGGCATTTCCTGCTGCATACACATCAAGACCATCTAACTGATCTTTCAACAATTTCTGCTCTTTTTCCCTTAACTTAACTAAATCCTTGGAATATGTATATCTTCTTTTTCCAAATGGATCTGTATAAGTGTATATGTACATCAGGTCGGACTGGCGTTGACTCTCACCTTTGCGTAAGGCTCTGCCTCTGTTATCTTTTCTTGCTTTTGCCACTGTAACTCCTTCCTAATGTAGCAAGGAGTCCTTGTGTTACTTTTCTGGCATCTGATATAAAAGATCAATACCTTTTTGTATCGCTTGTGTTGTAGTCAGCTCATGCTTCGCTGCATACTCTGACAATTTCTGATATTCTTCCTCTGTTAAGCGGAAACTTACATTTTTCTTCTTAGGGGATTCTGCTTTCGGTCTCCCCATTTTAGCCACCGTATGCACCTCCTTCATAGCTTGATTACATTATACTTTTTGTCGTGCAAAAAGTCAATACTTTTCGTAGCACAAAAACTCTTGCAATACTATTTATCACTAAATACCGGTTCGGAATGTTTCCAGATATGCCTCAAAAATATCACAGTTCACCAGTACCAATTTATCCAGCTTATAGACAGCATTGGCTTCCTTTGCCATTTTTTCAAACTTACTTTGACACATGCTGTACATTTCTGCACCTTCTTTATAACGAACAAATCTTTTCCTATTTATAATATGTCTTTGCATTCTTTCGCTCCTTTCCCAATTTATAACAATCCCACAGGTAGCGGTCGGGTAACAGCTTCATTGATATTTTACCATCTTTTCAGACCGGGCAGCTTTCCCGGAAGTATCATTATCAGAAACAGTATCTTCGCCACAAAAGTCCCACTTCCTGATCACAGTCAAATATTTATCGCTCGTGCCTTTACTTCAATATCATTTTGATATTTCTTCGTTTACAACATTTTCACTTTGCGTCACGATGTCGCAAAGTTATAATGCAGACAGTCTTGGCGTATCTGCTGTCCAGCTCCTCTGTTTCATATGTCCTGCAGGATAAATATTAAATTTTCAAGGTACAAACAACGCTAAATAGCTTTTTCAACAGAAAGGGATGCTTTCAAATGTTTTTTAGCGAACTATTTTAAATCCAATAATTGTTTTTATCAATTTTGTTTCCAGACGTCTGCGAAGTGTTTCATCTACACAATAATGAACACAGCCATACTCATCATACATTCTTCTGACCGATAATTTTGCAATATATCCCTCATAATGTTTCAGAATTTTATTTATCGCCTGAATGTCACCCTCCAATGCTCTTTCGATTACCCAAAACGGTATCAATTTTTTATTATTTACGCTTTTTTCTTCCGTTTTCACCTGCATTTTCCTCCAGCATAATCTTTAGTATTTCAAGCGATCATGTACGATGCTCATGTACCGTACTTCTGACAAGATTCAGTTTTCTTGCTATATCCGCATCATTCATTTCCATAAAGTATGACAAAAGAATAATGTCCCTTTTTCTCTCTGTCAGCGCAGTTAATGCTTCTGCCAATAGAGCATTTTTTACCTCCACATCATAACCACCTGCCCGAAAATAGCTTTTTTCCAATTCATATTCATCAAATATAGAAAGGCTCTCCATCTCCTGTTCAGATAATTCTGAAAACAAAATTTCGTGTTTTCTAAGATAAGCTAAATGCCTTTCATAATCCACTATTTCGCCCTTTAATGCCAATTTGCATTTTCGATCAAACTGGTGCATTACCGTTTTCTCATCGTAGGAAGAAGATTGCTCCATAGAGTTCACCTCCTTCCCGACCATGAGATATGAGCAAAGGTCTTTTTCCCTTTCACCCTTATCCCGTTTGAACAATGCGTTTTGTTCGGATCTGAAAGAAAATTTCTTAAAAATGACATAAAAAAACGTCCTCATAGGTCAAACCTACTGGACGTTTTTAATTTATATTTTTCACAAAACGAATACTCGCTTCCTGTACTTCCATTTTCCTGCCAATGCAGATATTCCCACTATCAAAACTGTGTATATAATTGAATCTCTTAAAACCATAATTCGCAGAGCTATACTTATTACAAGCAAGAAGCTGTACCAAAAAATTAATTGCCTCGATCTTTTTGCATAGAACCTACTATCGGCTTTTGACAATGGATGTATCGGATTATCTACAGGAGAAAACAGAACAATTACACAAATGAAGCATAAATAAATAACAAACATACAATCCAACGAAATCACGTTGATTTTTCTTACTAGCATTGCAATATTCACAATTCCTACAGAAATCATACAGCATTTTATTTCTGTATCAGCATGATAACCGCCCGCATACGGGCGCAAAAAATATATTTCCAAAAATACCAAGATACTAAAACAAAATTCGTGCCACAAAACACCTGATATTGCAATTGCAAAAAAATTTAATAGTATCCAAAAAAGCTGATTTAAACCATATTGAATAATTTCCTTTTCGTTCTGATTTTCACATATTTGGTTTGATATTTTCCTGCTCCACTCACCTATCATTCAATTTTCTCCTACAGAATCTCTCTCTTTAATCATATTAATCCTACATTAAATATATCTCTTTACCTGTTTCAGCATTAACCAGCATGACATATTTTTGAGAATTATTATCATTTACTTCCAAATACCAGATTGGTTCTGCCGTATATTGCTGATCTTCATTTATGTATGCACGCTCATAAAATTTTGCCCGAGTCACTGTATAAGTAGCTTCATCTAATAAGTTTTCATACTTTGTTTCTACCGTTGCTGCGATTTCGTCAAACCCTTTTAACGATACATTTTCCCCATCTTCCTGGAAATTATAAAGACCATACACACGCAGGCTTTCTATCCCCCGTGTAGAACAAACAGCAACCACTGGACTGGACTCTGGCGTATCATATGCAAGCGCCTGTGCCATAACCGATAATTCAGGATACACAGGAATCCCACTTACTGTCTGCCTTGCATATACGATACATACATCATCCTCGTTTGTCCACTCAGGCTTTCGTTTACTCTCTTCCAGCAATCCTTCAGCAACATATTGGTTTTCAATTTCCCGAAGTATATCCGCGCTCAAAGAAGAAGTCTGAAAAACTAAATTTTCTACTGCATATCCGGCATTTTCAAGAGTTTCTTTTACTTTTTGTACAGCATCCTGATCGTTTACAATAGATTCTGTCGCAGAAGTAAACTTCTCCATATTCTCCGTATTAGTCACCCCTATTTGAGCATAATAAGCCGATTTTTCCGTTGATACTCCAAACTCCATTCCAATCCCTACATTTGTACCATCCGCTAAAACATAATAGTTTTCTTCCGGATATAGATCACTGGCAGGAGTATTATAATGCTCAAGAATTTCTTTTCCTTCTACAAAATTTGCATATGCCTTTTCACTATCCACAAAATGCACACTTTCCAAAATAAATTTGGGAATCTCTTTTCCGTTCCAATTCTCCGGAACTTCTAACTCACACTGAAACCTAACTTTACCGGATTCGGATTCCTTTTCATACGTCTGCGCATACGCATTTTGAGTCAGCATAATAAGCGATAACGCACATATACCTGAAATCATTATGTCTTTTCTCATTTTTCTGCTCTCACTTACAAATCACGGTGTATAACGTCCTTCTACATGTAAACTGCCTACACTTGCTGTACAATGCATAAAATATTCGTACCTGGGCAGCGCGTAGCTCGTATAGGAAGCACTTGCACTTGGAGTATTTTTTGAAATCGTTGCAGTATTAGATGTTGTTGTCGCATGCAGTCTACTGGATTTACAATATAATTTTCCTGAACCACTGAACTTAGTACCTGTCACATAAAACTTCTGCTCATCATCAGCTTTCACCGATCTTTTAGAAATAATATCACCCGGTATAGTAATGTTAAATGTAACTGTATCTGCAAATACCGGAACAGTGCTTCCTGTCAAACATAAACATGCAGCTACTCCACATAACCATTTTTTTCTGTTCATCTTCATCATAATCTTCTCCTTTTCTCTGCATTTTTGCTGCCATCTTTAACTTTTAATTTGTTTCATCTTTTACTTTACTGATCACACCTCCCTCCATCTCATATACCTCATCGCAAAGAACCTCTATATCCTCCCGATTATGACTGGCCAGAATAATCAGTTTATTTTCTTCTTTCATTTTTAACAGAAGTTCCCGGATTTCTCTTACCCCGTTTTTGTCCAGACCATTCATAGGTTCATCCAGAATCAAAATTCCCGGATCTTCCATGATGGCCTGTGCAAGAGCAAGTCTCTGACGCATACCCAGTGAATACTTTCCAACCGGTCGCTTCAATGCAGGATCCAAACCAACCTTTCTCAGAACAGAGCAGAGATAATCTTTATTCTTTTTGTTTCGCAAAGTATAAAGAAATTCCAGATTATGATAGCCACTCCAGGTCCGCAAAAAACCCGGATCCTCAATAATGATCCCCGCATCGGTCAGCATATCCTTATCTTTCCCCATCACTTTACCATTGACAGTTATCGTTCCCTCATCACAGGAAAGAAAACCGCAAATAGACTTAAACAAAACAGTCTTTCCAGAACCGTTGTGCCCTACAAGACCATAAATTTTGCCACTTTCACATAAAAGTGAAACATCCTTTAAAACTTTGTTATCTTTGAAGCTTTTACTTACATGAGATACTTCAATTACGTAATCCTGCCTGTCCATATATTTCACTCCTCGCTATATATCCTCATTTTCCCAGTTAAATTCTATTTTTTTTACCTTTATTAAAATAATGACCGTCATACACAAAATCCCTGCTATTAAAAATCCAAACATATAAGGTATAGATGGCAGCCAATAGTAACCATAATCCGGGGTTGCAATCCTTGCCAGTTCAGCCCATATCGTCGGGATAAAAAAGGCCAGTTTATGACGTATCATGGGATGTATATTCAGCACGGGAAATAGAGCGATTGCCAGGGCAAGACCACCTGCAACTGCAGCAATCTTATTCAAAAACAAACTTAGCAGGAACATCAGAACCCCAATAAATGTACAGATACAGGCACAAAGAAGAATCTCCAGCCCTATAAGCTGTAATGGCGAAAATTCAGAGAAAATCTCGTAATAAATAAACACAGAACTATCAAACTGCGTAAGAGCCCTTGTCGTTGCTGCCGTTCTCAGCAGCTTTCCCCATTCATTGCTCCATTCAATGTCCGGTAAAAGAGGAAGTATTGTGCAGATAACTGCCACAACAGTAAGAACAATGGAACGGATAAAAATCCCTCCTATTTGCCCTAATGCCCAACACTTTCTTCCTACACGGATTGCATGATACATATTCACATGCTGCATAAAAGGCACATCCGAGTTCGCATAAATTACTCCAAACCAAAACATAATCAGATAAGAAAAACTACACATCGCAAATGGAAATACGCACCAAGAGGACGGGTAGTCCACTGCAACTGAAAACTGTCGGATAGCCCCTACATATGACCGGCTGACTACAATCATCAATATTACAAAAACTGCCATTTTGCTATTGGCGATTTTCATCATGGAATTTTTCCAGGTATACTGTAATAACTTCATACTCCCACCTCTATAATCTGCTTTTTATTTTTTTGTAGATTCCCCAGGTAAGCAGTGCCGAAAAACACAAGCTACAGCCAAAGACTGTAAGAAAGTACTGTATATCCGTCGAAAACCGATTCAAGGTCGGATATATCAGCATTACGCTGAACCAGCCCTTTCCACGATATTCCAATAATATCTGCTGTATTAAAATAGGTGTGATCAATATCAGCATTTTATTAGAAACAAACATAGACAGAAATGAAGCCGCCAATGACAAGGTCCCTGCCAGCATTCCCATTTGCAATGCACATAAAAAAACATAAGACCAGTAGTGTTCTCCGGCAATCAGTGAACCGTACATTCCTTCCATAAAAATATCCTGTAATCCCTCTGAAGTCCAAGGTATCTTTAACCTTATAGACGCAACAAACAGAAGGCTTCCCAAAACCATAGTGATCACAGACGATCCATAAACAACCACTGCCTTGGATACCACATATTTCCATGTATTTCCTCTGTTGATGCTATATCTGGCATATTTATACTCCAAATCCTCACAAAACACAGTTGCATAAGAAAATGCACAAAAAACATAGGCAATCATGATTCCGGACATACCAACAGCCAAATCGTATGTATCCAACGCATTTCCATTTACCATTCCCTCAGTAAATGCAGAATCTTCAAGTGAAAACCACATGGATATTGCAACACCCACAATGCCTAAATATATTGGATAATTTTTTATCAGACGACGGATATCCGTTTTTAAATAATGTGCTCTATTCATCCGCTTCTCTCCTTTTGTAAACGGCTCTTTTGCTACAGAAAAAAATAAATATACAAATACCTGCAGCAAAACCACTTACATCTATCAGGAATAACATCCTTTTTTTTATTTTTCTTTGTTTCTCCTTTTCTTTAATCAGCTCTTTGCTTGTTTCTAGAATTGTATCCAATTTGTCATAAGGTATCTTCATATCTCTGATTTTTCTATATATTTCTCTCTCACATTCATTCGGAGCATTTTCTATACATTTATTAAGCCTTCTTCGTTCTTCTACAATCGAATAAGGAATTGTGGATTTATTCATAAAACATCCCTTTCGCTAATCTTTTATTGCAAGAATATTTCCTTTCCTGTTTCCGCATTAATTAAGGTTACAGATTTACTTATATTATTTTCGACTACTTCAAAATACCAGATAGGATCTGCCTTATATTTTTGTTTCTCATCCAGATATACCCTCTCATAGAATTTTGCTCTTGTTACTTCATAATCAGCATCATTCAAAATGTTCTCAAATTTTTCCTCAACCACAGCAGCAATATCCTCGAAAGGCTTCAGCGTAACTTGTTGTTTTCCCTTTTCAAATTCATAAACGCCGCTGATGTCCAGCTTTTCTATTCCCCGGGTAGAATATATTGCCTGAATCGGGGCATTATCCGGAGTATCATATGCCATAACTCTGGCAATACTCATCATTTCATGAAAAATGGGAATATCTTCATATTTTTGATACCCGTAAATAAAATATGCGTCATCTTCCTGACTCCAACTTTCCTTTCTTTTTTCTTCTGCCAAATAACCTTCCTGTAAATATTGTTCTTCCAGTTTTTTCATTGTCTGAAAATTCAAGGGGTAACAGGCAAATATAAGGTCTTCTGAATGGTATCCCAATTCATCTATTATTTTTTTTAATTCTGTAATACATTCTTCGCCGCTTTTAAAAGAAACTTCCGTTTCTTCAAATACAGCTCGATTGTCTGGATTAGTTACACCGATATATGAATAATATTTGGAATTACTGCTTCCGTAAGTAATTCCTTCATTTATATCAAGACTTTCATCATTTGCAAATAGATAATAGTCTTCTGGTGCCCTCCCTTCATCTACCGGAGTTTCTGGTTTTTCAATTATTTCTTTTCCTTCACCGAATATAGTCCATGCTTTTTCTCTGTCACATCTATACAGTCCCTTTACATCAACTGTGCTTATGGCTTGTCCTTTTATATTTTCCGGCACTTCCAACTCACAATTAAATTTTACCTTCCCTGAATCAGAGGTTTTTTCATACTTCTCCGGGAAACTATATTCTGCTTCTTCCATTGAAACTATTTCTTCCCCTGCTTTTTCTTTGACATCTACAGCACTCTTGTTACATCCAGCCAAAACCGAACATGCACATAATATCAGGCCAAACCCTCTTATTTTTTTCATCATATCTTTTCTCCTAAAACTCAGCTAAGGGATACAGTATGTGTATCCCCCTAGCTGAATTTCTTATTTCAAATTTTATTCACAAAGTATTACGGTGTATACCGTCCAGTCACATGAAGATTTGATACACTGGCGGATGTTGTCATATAATAATACTGCCCTGATGGTGCATAGCTACGATATGATGCACTGCCCGACAATTTACTCGGGGAAATTGATGCTGTGTTTGACTGGATTGCACTATTGTTTCGATTAATAGACCTGCAGTTCAATGTTCCCGTCTTATTAAACGAAGTTCCTGTTACATAAAACCGCTGCTCAGAATCAGCTTTTTCAGCTCTCTTAGAAAGAATATCTCCTGGTACAGTTACATTAAAATCAACTGTTTCAGCAAATACCGGAACTGTACTGCCTACCAGACATAAAGAGGCAGCTAATCCACACATTGCTCTTTTAATCTTTTTGTTCATCATAATTTGAAGCTCCTTTCATTTTAAATTCTTTAATTCTTTTACAGCTGTTGGGAGTTTAGGCTGGTATCCTAAGAAAGGACAGGTTGTATTGGCATCTCTTACAGCTATCCTCTTTGCTATGTACCCCAATACCTTGTTCCCATTTGTAGAAGTTCTCTTATCCATTGGCTTGCACCTCCCTTTGAAGTGATTGAATTGTAGCATATAGTTATTGATTATTTATTCGATTGTCAAAATTCGCCCACGATTTTGTCAAAATTAGACTTTTCTTTCAAGTAAAAAAGAGACCCCTAACGAGTCTCTTAGTTTTTAATCCGCGACATATATAAAAGGACCTGAACACAGAATCTATTAGATGTATAATCTATTTTTATTTCTCCTCCATTGGCAATGACCACCTTTTTTACATTTTCTAATCCAATGCCATGTATTGCAAGTTCTGGCTGAGTTGTCTGCAGTCCATTTCTCTTTTCAAGGATTTTTCCTGAATAGCTGTTTTCTATAAAGATTAATAACACCTCTTGTTTTATTTGCATTTTTATAGTTAGTAACTTTTCCTTCGATTTACTGGCCTCTCTTACTGCATTATCTACCAGATTCCCCAAAATCACGCAAATATTAAAATTATTAAAATATAGATCTTCCGGAATATTTATTTGAACATCTACTTGATTCAGCGTCTTGTTTGCTTTCTGCAGCATATAATTTAATACTCCGTCTATTTCCTGATTACCTGTAGTTGAATATTCTTTTGGATTTAGCATAAAATCCTTCATGCCGCTTAAATATTTTATCATGTCGTCATTATTATTTTTTTTAGCCATTGCAGACAACTCAATGATATGATGTTTTATATCATGCCTCAATGCTTTCACCCGTTCTTCCGATTCTCTGGCTATATCTAATTGATAAGAATAAACTTCTAACATCTGTTTAAACACCTGCTCATTCATACGGGCAGAATAAAATTTAAGGAGTGAATGATACAGATAAAAAATGAGAATATTAATAAAAAGAAGTGCCAGTGCTGCAAAAATAACAATTTCTTTTATTTCATGCGCAACAATAATCAGATAATATATATATACAATACTGACAACAGGAACCATTAAAAGTGCAGCCATATTTAATGCCGGTAATGTAATTTCTTTTTCGGGTTCTGTTGTCCTCTGAATAATAATTGCAATAAATAATAAAGCAAAGCTGGTGATACATTCATATACCTGATTCACCGGCTGTCCCATCGTATATTTTGTTAAAGATAAAATGACAATGCTGTCAACCAAAGCATTAATCACATATATAATAAATACAGCCAAACATTTCTTTGTTTTCTTTATGCGGTATGGAAAAAAAATCAAAAAAAGACTTGTAATGTTTGACAAAATATTCATAGCCGGAGAGGAAAATAGCAAGCTTATCGCACTTGTCCATGCCCAGCCTATAATATATAAAATAGAGACATGCTTCCATCTACTCTCTTCTTTTTGCACAAAAATACCAACAAAATACTTCAATGCGTAAAAACGTAATGCATTTGCCAGTAACGCTATAATATCATTAAATATTTTTAAACTCATCTGCAGCACTCTCCAAAATCTTTCTTCGTACATCTGCACGATTAATTTTACTTATATTTAGTACATCTCCATTCAGCATTTTTACCCACTCGTATGTAAATTCCTTTACATAATTTTTATTTACTAAATACGATTTATGTATTCTTAAAAAAACATTTTCTGGAATTCGTTTTTCAATCTCATTCAATTTTCCATAAAATGTTCTGATCTCTTTTTTCATTACAATATTAATTTTTCTTCCAGTACTTTGAAAATATAAAATATCTTTATACGAAATGCGATATGTACTATTTTGAGTTTGGAACTCAAATCCCACACTATTTTTTCCCGATATACGATAAATATTATCCAAAACATGATATATCTTCGCCGCTTCTATGGGCTTTACCAAAAAATCAAACGGGCGATTTTGAAAAAGCTGTAATGCATAATTTTCCTTTGAAGATATATATATCAAAAATATATTCTCTTCTTCAAGAACCTCTCTTATATATTTGCCTACCATAACTCCATCTTTCCCTGGCAATTCTATATCCAGAAAAAGAATGTTTATTTTCTCTCTTTTCAAATAATCCAACAAAGTATCTCCAGAATAAAAAACTTCTGTCACAAGTGAAACGCTCTTCTCTTTCGCATATTTCAGTATAATCTCTTCTAGCTCGGAACATGTGCTTTTTTCATCATCGCAAATTATAGTCTTCATGATTTTTCCCTCCGGGAAGTATAATACTCTCTCGGTATTACTCATGCAAGTCATCTCCTTTTAAATCTTCACTCAAAACCGTTTTTAGGTATTTATAGTATATTTTTCATGAAAATAATTGTCAAACAGATATTTAAAATCGAATAAAATTATTTTAAAACACTTACAATATGTATAGGAGGTGTCATGAATGAATGAGGAAACTGATTTTTCAGCATTTATCAAAAATAGAATTACTGAATTACGTTGTCAAAAAGGAATCTCCGAATACACTTTGAGCTTAGCAATCGGTCGTTCGCAAGGATATATACAATCAATTAGTTCTGGCAGAATATTACCCTCTATGAATACTTTTTTAGATATTTGTAAGTACTTCGATATTACTCCTACTGAATTTTTTGATCCATCTTTTCAGAACCCTACTTTGTTACATTCTATTATTTCAGATATTAGTAAATTTTCTGAAGAAGATTTATTATTACTTTCATCCGTTTTAAAGCGAATAACAAGGAATTAAATTCTATTATCCAATAGGTGAACAAGAATTAACTTTATTTTAATCTTGCTCACCTATTTTTTATGGTTTATATGTATTTATAAGCAGCAATTTTTCAACACTATAGAGCAAGTTTCGCAACGTAGCACAATAACCCTTTCCGGGCTATTGACCACTTGCAACTTGATGGGGATTTCGTTTCCCCATACCCTCGACCACAATCACAGATATGTGTATTGGTTTCCATTTACATGGTCACAGTGCGATAATTTTTCATTCCTTACTTTCCCAGCAGGCTGCGAAATTTGGATTTTCTTATGAAGCCACTACCACGGAAGAAAGGAAATTATCAATGACAAGACCTAAGAAAGAGGAAACTCTTGCAAAAACTAAAGATGTGCATTTACGCATGAATGAAACGGAATATAATCTTCTTACAGAAAGAGCCAAGGCTAACAGCATGACGGTTTCTGATTTTGTCCGAAGTGCCCTGGACAACCAGAAAGTCATCATCAAATACGAAATTACCGCAGATGTCCCCGAAATAAAAAAACTTATTAGTGAGTTTGGTAAGATTGGCAGCAATCTAAATCAGATTGCCCGATATTTTAACCAAGGTGGAATCCTCTCTTCGGAAATGAAAAATGAAATCCGAAAATCTCTCCGGGATATTTATGAAATGAAATATGAAGTGATAAAAATGGCAGGTGATTTCCGTGGCAGTAATTAAACATATCGCAAGCAAAAACTCTGACTACGGAGAATCGGAACGGTATCTTATCTTCCAACACAACGAGTATACGCAAAAACCGATTCTGGATGAAGAAGGACATATGATGTTGAGAGAAGAATATTATCTGGACGGTCTGAACTGTGATCCGTTCTCGTTTGCTTCAGAATGTCAGGAACTAAACAGCTACTATCACAAGAACAAAAACTTCAATGAAATAAAATCCCATCACTATATCATCAGCTTCGACCCGAAAGACAGGGATGAATGTGGGTTGACCGGTGAACGTGCCCAGCAACTCGGATTAACTTTTGCAAAGAAAAACTTTCCCGGTCATCAGGCTTTAGTCTGTACTCATACCGACGGTCATAATGAAAGTGGAAACATCCATGTACACATCGTAATCAACAGTCTCCGTAAATATGACATACCACAAGAACCCTATATGGAATTTGACTGTGAAGCAAAAGCCGGATACAAGCACCATCTAAGCACAGCATACCTCATCCATTTAAAACAGGAAGTTATGGATATGTGTAAAAAAGAAGGACTACATCAAATTGATCTACTCACTCCTGCTGAAAGAAAAATCACAGAAAAAGAATATTGGGCACAACGCCGGGGACAGGAAAAACTCGATAAGTTGAATCAGAAAATGAAAGAAGATGGAATCACGCCAAAGGAAACTCGTTACCAGACAGAGAAACAATTTCTTCGTGACGCTATTGATGATGCTGCAAGTACCGCCCAATCACCAGAGGAATTTTCAAAAATCCTTGATGAAAAATATCACATTATCTTCAAGATCAGCCGAAACCGGTACAGCTATCTTCACCCTGGCAGAAAAAAATATATCACTGGAAGGAATCTTGGGACCAGATACACAGAAGATTTTCTCTTGAAAGTATTTGAGGAAAACACAAAATCCCATAGAGAACAGAAAGAAGAAATTCTGGAACAGCAGTCCCCGAATACTTCCACAGATTTACCAACTGTTCCTTTCTCCGATACTTCTGCTATCCCTGCACCATTCGTTTTCATAAAATCAGACCTCCGGCTTGTAATAGATCTGCAAACCTGTATTAAAGCACAGCAAAGTGAAGCCTATGCTCAAAAAATAAAGCTCACCAATTTGAAGCAGATGGCTCAGACTGTTGCCTACATACAGGAACATGGCTATGATTCTCTTGATGATTTCCATGCAGCACTCAATCAGGCATCAGAACAGACCAGTGCTTCCAGAAAATCTTTAAAAGATACTGAACAGCAACTTAAAGATGTGAATGAGCAGATTCATTTTACCGGACAATATCTGGCATATAAAAATGTGTACGCTGATTATCGTAAGAGCCGCAATAAGGATAAATTTTATGAAGAACATCGTGCAGAGCTTTCCCTGTATGACACAGCCCTCCGAATACTCAAAGAAAAATCTGGCGGGAATAAATTGCCTTCTATGAAATCTCTCTATGCTGAAAAGGACCGACTTATTGAATTGAGGGATAGACAGCGTAAAGATTTTTTTAACCACCGAGATTATGAACGGGAACTTCGCACTGTGTCTGCAAATATTGATATGATTCTTGGGAAGAATCGTGAGCAGGAACAACAGATTGAAAAAGGAAAAGATTTATAGACTGTTATTTTTTATCGGCATTTGTCATTTCAAAATTCAGGTATTGAGGATTACTATTTGCCATGTTAAAATAATGATACAGGAATCCATGTTTACTATATCCCATTCTAAAGGAAAGCAGGTGGTGTTTTTACAATGAATAATACAGAAGAAACACTAGATTTTGAGCAAAAACATAAAGAAGATCTACAACGCCTCAGGGGGTTCCGTCTTTTAGATGATGATTTTATGAGTAAAGTTTTTGAAGATAAGGCATGTGCGGAATTTCTACTTCAAATTATTTTGCAAAGACATGACCTTAAAGTACAATCTGTGCAGGGACAATACGATATAAAAAATTTACAGGGACGTTCTATTCGCTTGGATATATTAGCTGTTGATTCCAATAACCGCATTTATAATATAGAAATTCAAAGAAGTGATCGTGGTGCTGATGCAAAACGTGCAAGATACAATAGCAGCCTTATAGATGCCAATATAACTGAAGCTGGTGATAAATATGATGCCCTCTCTGAAACCTATGTAATTTTTATTACAGAAAACGATATATTAAAATCGGGACTTCCAATTTATCATGTTGACCGCATCATCCAGGAAACCGGTGAGCCATTCGGTGATGAAGCTCATATTATTTATGTGAATTCTCAAATCAAAGACGAAACAGAACTCGGAAAACTAATGCACGATTTTTCCTGTACCGATCCGAAAGATATGTATTATAAAATACTTGCTGACAGGGTACGTTATTTCAAAGAAGATGAGGAAGGAGTTTTGACTATGTGCAGAGAAATGGAAAATATGCGAAAAGCTGAACGCATTGAAATCGCTAAGCGTATGTTGGCTTCCGGTAAACTCACTTACGAAGATATTGCCACTTTTACAGACCTGACCTTAGAAGAAATCGAAGCGCTGGCTGTACAAAAAACCGCATAACAAAAAGAGGAACCATCTCACTATATCCAGATGTGTTCCTCATTTCTTTATAAATAAAAGAAAAAACTGAATCATAATTAAAAAACGCAGGAGAAATCTAAGATGAAAGCACATAAATATTGGTCACTTGGTGCATTGGCAGCAATGATTGGAACCTTTTATACTGGCTATAAAAATATGAAATCCGCTCATAAGTATTTTTTGCCTGTAGCTCTCTGCTCTGCATGATCATAGCTATCTATTCTGGGCATGAAATGATTTCTGGTAAGTCTAAAAAAGAAAGACTCTGTTTCCGATGAAGAATAGCGAGCCGAACCTGTGAAAAGGAGACTTCGACGGTCTTACAAATGCTATGAAAAAGACTTTAAATCAGTTGATTCATCAGCAAGTCTACCATTTATAAAGTTGTAAACTGGTGTTTACATAAATTAAATAAGAAATTTATTCGATCAATCACAGACGTCGCCGTTATTGACATTAAAAATCCCTTATTATACCCATTAGATTTTTCTCTTAAGATCCGTAACATATTAATATTTTCAAGCTGTGTTTTTGTTAAATTTTCAACATCTTTTCTAATCGAATTATTGTCATTGTTATTAATGTAAATCATTAGCTTGCCCCATATACCAGATATTACATCCGAAACTTGTATCAACACATTCGACTTTGAGTCAACATATTCCATGTTCCTTAATTGCACACCCAAATACGATGAAATAGCATCTTTTTGGCTTGATTGGATTTCTGTCTCTATATCATATGTGTGCATTGAATTATAATATTTTCTTGGTCCGTCATAATAAAATTCTTCAAAGTTTTCCTGCATTACATAATCTGTATTTTCCTCAAGAAAAACTAGCTCATCACTTTGTCTTGCTCGACCAAGCATTCCTGTAATAAATTTTTCTTCTAAGCTCTGTTCACATCTTGCTGGAAATAGCTTTAACAAATCCGATATAAATTCTTCTATTTTGTCTTTTTTAATATTAGGAAATTTATATCGAAACATTATATTTTGTAATTCTTTTTCTTTTCCGTGGAGCATCTCATAAAACGTATTTTTTATTGAAAAATAATCAAATCCCATTTCATCAATTTCTTCCGGAGACATTATAGAATCTATAATTTCGACAATTGCATAATATAAATTATTTACATGTGTGTAATGTATAAGTAGATCTTTTTCATTTATCCATTGGAATAAATATCCTATACGTTTTTTACTCATACATCCTAAGAAATCACCTTTTGAAAATTGATTTTTGAATTTTATTTCTGTAACATTCTTTTGTAATCTTAATAAACAAACCAGTTCATCAAACGAAACCTCTAAGTCCTGTTTTGTCACCACCCCCGCAAGGACAAAATCTTCATATGGGTTTACGTTAAACTCTTTTTCCCAATTATTTTTATTTGGTCTAACCCAAAATTTTCTGCAATTATTACTTTCATCATAATAAAAATGACACTTAATATCTGTTTTAAAGCCTTGCATCGCATACCATTCTTGCTCAACTTCATGCAACATCTTTTCATCACTTTCACAGCTCATAATCTTACCTTCTTCCCAATGTAGTCCAACAATCATCTATCCAGCAGACAAAAAAACCAGTCCAAATTTCTTCAGACTGGTTATATTTTCATTCTGCAATATCGACGTGTTGTTTACAATAAATCTATTCAATCCGTTATTAATTTTTTATTAAGTCACAAATCTTACTGAACTTATCGGTTATATCAATCACCGCTTCTTCGCCATTCTTATATGCTATCTCTACTGTCCCAATTCCAACAGTTTTCTCCGATGTTTCAAATGACAATAATTCATCTAAATTCATTTTCCAATAAAAGCTTGTTTCTTCTATGAAATTCTCTATCTTCCTTTTTCCAAGGTCATCTACCAATCCATAAATATATCCACAAGTCATCAAAACGGCCGCCAATGAATTTCTCCTGACAAAATCACTATTAACTGTTCCTGCCATTCCATATCTTTCACATCCGAATACCCGGCTCATATCATGTTCAATACCAACTGCATAACTCTGTGCTCTCATTACTGCTTCTACCATAAATAATTTCCTCCATATAGTTTTCATCATAATTTGCCAAATATTCTTTGTCCTTACTCCATTAGTTCAAGAAGTCTTTTCCTAAAATGACGTCCTATAATGCAAAGATTCTTTTCCTATATTCAGTTGTAAAGGTACAATATATATTTGACTTCAACATATATAAACAACAGCGTACTTGTTATTTGTAATATATCATATGTTGTTAGCACTGTCAAGAGGCGAGTGCTAATTTACCTTTTTTATTTCTTCTTCCTTTCCATCTCTTCTTCCATCACCTTCTGTTGCTGTGGCTGTCCTTTCCCTTGACTGGCTATCTTCTTCTGATGATTACGGAGCCGCTTCAGTACCGATCTCCGTGGAGCGTTCTTATCCTTTTTCTTTGGAGTGTTGTTCATCAGTCCGTCAATCATATTGTAATTGGCTTCTTCTGCCATCTCTGCACTGCGAAGGTATTCTCCATTATCCATGACTTTCTGCCAGTTCGCCAGCTCTGGTTTCTTCTTTTGTGTTTCTCCGGATTGTTGCTGTCCGGTCTGGGCTTGTGCCTGCATTTCCTGTTGTTTTTGCTGTGCCTGCTCTGCCTGTTGCTGCATGAAGTTCCGGATGTTCCGTCTGGCTTCTTCATCAAAGCCATTGTAACAGTCATTCATGACTACGGCACCTTCCTCACTAAGAATCACATAGGCTGCTCTTGTTCCATACTCCTCATGTTCCATCAGAAACCATTTCTTCTCGTTCATCAGGATGTAATCCTGTGCAAGCCATGTTCCTTTCTTTCCTTCGATTTCGTACCCGGTTGTATCAATGGAAATTCTGGTATCGGAAGAACTTTTGATTGTGAGAAATTCCGGAATGATGATAAAACCATCTTTATTGACATAGTAAGCTGTGGTTTTTCTATTGTCGGTGATGACGATCACATCACTGCAACCGATGGAATGACCTTTGAAGTTCTTCGGTCGTTGCTTCTGTAAACGGAGTTTAATATCAGCCGGAGTTTCCCCCGGCTGGATTCTTCCAATATACACCTGCTGATAGTTTTCTATCTGAACTGTTCTTCCTTCGCTTTTCAGTTTCTCGTAAGAACGAAAACGGACATCCCTATACTCTGAGGTATCTTTTACCTGATATACTGCACACTGACTTGTACTCATTCTTCTTCCTCCTCTTCCAGTTCCATTTTATAATCTTCCAGATCCATAAGAAAAATCTCATACCCTTCATCACTCATGCAGAACAGTTTTCTTATGGTATTGCAGACAAGACCAATCATATCCGCATCGCCTTTTAAAAAAGGAATGATATGGTCGATTGCCTCCATCGTGTCATTTCTGTTTCCTTTATCAAACATTGCGGTTACTAAACATTCATCCGCATCAAAATTCATCGCCAGATCCATCATAATTCCACCTCTCCTTTCTTATGTGTCTTGGATTTTTCTGTTGTCTTATTCTGCTCCTGCGCTTTTGCCTTTGCCTGAAAATCTTTTAAAGACTGCAGCACAGACTTCTTCACTTCACCTTTTGCTCTGCTTGCAGGTTCCGCCTTTTGTGTCTGGCTCTGACTTACAGATACCGGTTCCTGCTTTGCCCTTCTGTCTGCCGTAACCGCAGAAGGTTTCTGCCCACTTCCTATTACTGTTTCTGCCGTATGTTCCGTTTCCTTTACCCTTCCATGCTTTTCATCCAGATACTTTTCCATGTCTGCGATTGCTTTCTGCACCAGAGAGCTTTCTTTATAGTGAGGAATCATATCTATCAGATCACGCTGTATCCGGTCTGCACTCATCAACTCATATTCCCCGGAATAATCTTCATCACCATCTTGCAGATCAAATCCGATTCCTTTAATCCCATGCAGTCTCTCTGCTGGGATACTCTCATATATTTTAATGGCTTCTTCTAAAGTGAGGTTATTATGGTACTCTCCCATGACTGGAAACTCCATGCACTCTGCGACATAAAAACTGATCGTGGCTCCTGGCTGTTCCTGCTCCGGCTGTTTGTCAAAAATAGAAAGTTGCTCTGTATCTTCCAGACGGGAAAGTAAAGAACGGGCAGTTATAATATCGCTGTCTATATCGGATTCCTCGGATACCTCAAGCAGCCAGTCCTTGACAGCTTCTGTTTTCTTATTCAAAATATCCTCCGTGAGTTTTTCCACCTGTTCTTCTCTATTTTCAATCGTATCGTTATACTCATAGGTATCAACGTCATAACTAAAATTATCCAGGTCCGAAGCGAGTTTTTTAATCTCCTGCTGATCAAGGTAAGCATCTGCTTCCTTCATATATTCTGCCAGAGTGATTCTTTCTTCTGCGATAGGATTGATGTCCACCTTAATACCTGCCATTGCTATACCATGAGCATTTAATTCATTGAAGAAACTGTCTTCACGGATATTGCCACGATAAGAAAGCACTACATCAAGGTCAGAATCATCTCTGTAAAGTTCCTCTCTGCTTCTGGAACCATGCACCCTTGCAGCAAGCAGCTCTACTTCATTTTCCAGTCCCATCTCTTCCAGAATACCCTGTGCGTGATACAAGACACCCCGTTCCACTTCTGCCCTGCTAAGACCATTTAATGCAACCTCATCTCTTCCAATCTCAGAAGTCGCACGAAGTTCACCTGCCTGCAGTAAGTCTTTGGAATGTTGGATGGTCATTGCCTCAAATTCTTTATAATCCACTTTGATGCACTCCATATCATCCATTCTTTCACTTTTCAGGATTTCATAAGTAGCTTTCTGAACAGATACTTTTGGATCGTCATAATCATTGGAATGGATTTCGTGCAGGTCAGAATCATAAAAAATATAAAAATAGCCTTCTTCCGTTGCCTGTACGGTCAGATACCCTTTGCTCTTGGTAAACTGCATGGCGATTCCCTCACAGGTATCCACTGCCGCTTCCCGGTCATAATCCTCAAAAATACTTGGAGGACAATTCTTTAATAACTGTGCCAGCTGCATCTGCCGTTCGCCTGCTTCTTCCACTTCTGCCATCAAATTCTCATAGTCAACGGGAACTGCATTTTCCAGGGACATATCTTCATCTTCCAGAATATCTTCCATTGCCTGCCGCATAGAAATATCAGGATTGTCATAAGCACCACCATCAATCTCATCGTAATCCAAAGCATAAAAGGTATAATCATAACCTTCCTCTGTTCTCTGGATTGCAAAATACCTATCGTCAATCTTATATGCCAGTTCATTCGGTTCCTGTTCCGGCATAAGTCCTTCTACAGAAATTCCTTTTTCCTGCAGATATTCTGAAATAGCTTCCAATGCTCCTGCATCATACCCATTCCAGAGATCTTCTGCGACAAGCTTACCATGTTCCGATACGATAATCCCTGCCACATCTGAACCATACTCATCATGTTCCATGAAAAAGAACTTCTCCCCAGCATACTCTCTTTCATCTACTGTATGCCAGGTTCCCGCATGTCCTTCTGCTTCAAATCCTCTGGTATCTGCTGTAATGGTGACTTCCGCTTCATCTAATGCCTGTTCAATCTTCTGCATACGGATCTCTGCCCTTGCCATATCAATAAAACCATTCAATATTGCCGGATGACTCTCTATCACATAATCCTGATTCAAATTCTTTCCCTGATTGATATTTTCCGGGATTTCGATATGCTCTGCCCAGTCTTTGTTCTGTCTGGAAAATCTGCCATCATAAGAAAGTTCCCGAATCGTATTTGCCATAACAAATGTCATACGTTCTTCTCCAAACTGTTCCAGCACTTGTGTTGCGGCATCTTCCTTTAAATGCAGTCCATCAAAATTTAATGCGATTGCTTCCTCGATTACTTTCTTACAATCAATATTTAACTTTCTGGAATCCAGATAAGCATCTACATCCCGTTCTTCCATTGCCTGAGCAAGTGTTCCTTTATAGACTGGGGGATAGGCTCTGGTATGATTATTTTCCAGTATCTCCATTCTCTGCTGTACAAAGTCCGGAAGTTCCTCAAAGCCGAAAGAATCCACATAATAAGCCTTTGTTTCCGCCGTCCGGTTTATAACTATGACATCGCTTACCGATAAGGAATGTCCATGAAAATCGTTTGGGCGGTTGATATTAAATCTCTCAAAAATATCATCTAATGTGACCGTTGGTGTCCATGGAGCCGCATACACCATCCTGTAGTCTTTTCCATCAATGCTATAGCCTAATTTTTGAGCCGATTCAACCCCCATAAACTGATAAGTATGCTCTCCACCCGTATCCATCTGATAGATTGCAAAACGACCGCTTTCTCCATGAAGAAGTAAGGTTTCATCAATCTTTTCTGCACTATCTTGTTCCAGTTTTTCCTGTCTGGCTATCGCTGCTTCTCTTTCTTTATGTACTTCCCATTCCGTTTCCGTAATACCAAAGATACCGTCATGCCCCAGGATCGCATTTTCTGTTTCTGCAAGAATCTGTCCTGCCTGCTCTGGATTGTCTGGATTTCCATGTAATATAAAAACTTCTGCACCTTCACGATACAATTCTACTGCCCTGTTTTTTTCAAGAGGATACATGTGTTCCAGTCGGATTCCTGCTTCGTGCATTTCTGTAAAACCGATCATGCCATCTGGGAAATTGTCAATCTGTGCCTGTGTTTCATTCATAAGGCTTCTCGTATATTCAC
>ENA-ORTY01001517-ORTY01001517.1-human-gut-metagenome-genome-assembly--contig:-NODE-1517-length-25446-cov-15.235123_pt1 | contig 25446 bp, 20 predicted proteins | sample MGYA00241917_ERZ509198 | MGnify/ENA primary metagenome ERZ509198 (study PRJEB26280, sample SAMEA2338857) | human gut metagenome | biome: human gut; feature: human-associated habitat; material: faeces...
CGTCAGCTGCGGTTGATCAGGCTGTTGCACTTGCTAAAGGCGAAAAAGTAACTGCCAATTCAGAAATCGCCAATGACAAGGGAGAAAAAATCAAGGCTTATTTGATTACTGGTGAAATGGTAACAAAAGAAAATATTGACAAGATATTGATCGAAAGCGGTTATTATACAAAAGAGCAGGTTTATGGAAATAATTAAATAATAGTGTACTATTGCTGAACACATTCCTGAATTCAAGGAATGTGTTCATTTTATGAATTCAACGGTGATGTGTATAAATCTTTTGTCGTAGGTATGAATGAGCATTTGGCAAAGCCTATAGATATTGAAAATCTTTATACTATTCTGAAAAGATATTTGGGTTACTAGAGTAACGATTAGTTTGCCGGCAGGCAGTAAATAATTGTATAAGTACAAGTAATAAAAGACCACAGCAGTCAATAATGCTGTGGTCTTTTGTTTAATTGCTGACAAGTTTTGAAAGGTTTTAGTCCAGCAAATATTTTAGAATTGGTTTGTGCTGATAACTGTTTGTTTCTTTATATATTTTTGCATAAGGTATGTTTTGAAAATTAATAAGTATTATCTTATTTGTATGATATAATAAATATTAATTAATATAGTTGAATATGGAAGGTGTTCTCTATGGATTATAAAGAACTTTGTTACGAAATCATTGACAATCATGACAATATTGTTTATGCAACTGATATGCAGACTAATGAGGTGATTTTTGCGAATAAAAAGCTTTTGCAGGTTATTGGTAAAACTAAGGCTGAGGTATTCGGGAAGCCTTGTTATCAAGCATTACAGGATAAAGAAAAGCCCTGCGAATTTTGTACTAATGCCATACTTTTAGAAAATAAATGTTATGACTGGGAAATTTTTCGTGATGATATGCAGCGGTATTTTATTTTGCACGATAATCTGCTGGTATTGGGGGACAGAAAACTTCGCGTAGAAGTTGGCACTGATATTACAGATCAGATTTTAGAAAAACGTGAAATTAAAAATAAATTAAATATGGAAAAAACACTGATCAAATGTATTGATACTTTGAGTCATGAAAATAATGTTAATAAAGCAATTAATGAGTTGTTGAAGATAGTTGGCGAAACTTACGAAGGAGACCGGGCTTACATTTTTGAAAGATGTGAAGCTGATGATACGGTGTCTAATACCTATGAGTGGTGTAAAAATGGCGTTGCGCCGCAGCTGAATTCATTACAAAAGGTGCCTTTCAGTTATTTTGACATGTGGATTGAAATGTTCAGCAATTCCAAATCCCGTGTTATTTGTTCTTTGGAAGAATTAGATCACGCTTCTGAAGAATATAAAATTTTAAGGGCGCAAAATATTAATTCGCTGGTAGCAGCACCTTTGTTCAATAACAGCACTCTTATTGGTTTTATAGGTGTTGATAATCCTACAATAGCATATCTGCGTTATGGCTTATTGGAGCAGGTTTCTTCTTTTATTGTCAACGATTTGCAGAAAAGACTGCTGATTGAGAAGCTTCATGTACTTAGTTATATTGATTCGCTGACTGGTGTTTGCAACAGGACCAGTTATATTAAGTATTTAGATGAGCTAAAAGATAACAATTACAGCACTCTAGGTATAATATTTATTGATATTAATGGATTGAAAAAGGCTAACGACAGTAAAGGACATGCTTATGGTGACCAAATGATTGTTACAGTCAGCGACTTACTGAAACAAACTTTTGTGGAGAATGTATTTCGTATCGGCGGCGATGAATTTGTTGTAATTTGCACTGGGACAACGAATGAAGAATTTACATGCAAAGAACAAGCTTTACGGGCTTTTTTAGAGAAGAATACAGAAATAAGCTTCTCTCTTGGAGCAGTCTGGACAGACGAGATTATTTCTGTTGAGAAGCTTATTGCTGTTGCCGACAAGGCCATGTATGACGATAAACGTGATTATTATCAAAAATATTTGCATAGTGATTAAGTGTTGTAAATTATGGATGTAGAATCAAAAACTGGTAGGACAGCATGATTTTGTCTTTTATGTAATATATTTTGACAGTTCTTTTTGTGCTGAAATTAACTGAAAGTACTATAATTTACAGTATATTTTATGTTGGAGCGTGGTTTTGTGTATTTGTTATTTGGTTTATATTTTGTCATCGGCATAGTTATCGGCAGTTTTTTGAATGTCTGTATTTACAGGCTGCCGCTGGGAAAATCTGTTATCAGCCCTCCGTCTGCCTGCGGCAGCTGCGGACACAGGTTAGGGGCTCTGGATATGATACCTGTTCTAAGTTATTTTTTGCTGCGCGGCAGGTGCCGCTACTGTAATGCTGCTTATAGCGCCCGTTATATGCTGGTAGAGCTTTTGACAGGTATTTTATTTGCCTTGTGCGGCTTGTATTATTTGCCTGGCTTAAAAATAATACTGGTTTTCTTTTTTGTAGCTTGCCTGATCGTGCAGGCTTTTATTGATCTGGATCATCAAATTCTGCTGGATGAAATTTTGATGCTGATGCTGCCGACAGGTATCATTTATGCCTATTATGCTTTACCGGACATGTGGGATTCTTTATATGGGGCTTTATTTGCCGGTGGGCTGATGCTGCTGATATTTTTGCTGAGCCGCGGTGGAATGGGTGCTGGCGATGTTAAGCTCAGTTTTGTTTTAGGCGTTTGGCTTGGGTTTAAGGCGAGTATCGTTTTTCTGATGCTGGCTTTTGTTTTTGGGGGGATAATCGGGGTGCTGCTGCTGGCTTCCGGTATCAAGCAGCGTAAAGATCCGATTCCTTTTGGACCGTTTTTATGTATCGGAGCTTATATTGCACTTTTGTTTTCTCCATATTTAATTTATTTTTACTGGAATTTGTTTGTATGAGTTTATGAATTTATGATATAATTTATAAAATATAGTATTAAAACTGATTTTATTTATACGAATCAAGGAGGTCTGCGCAAGTGAATGTGCAAGCCATCGTAAAAAGAATGTTTCACACAAAGCCGTCAAAAATAGTTGGCGTCGATATCGGCACCGGAAGTATAAAAATGGTGCAGATAGAAACAGGCAGTAAGCCTGTAGTTAGTTGTTTTGCTGTAGCAGAGCTGCCGCTGGAGCTTATCAATAATGGATTTGTCCGTAACAGTGATGCAATGATAAGCTTTATTAAAGGCTTGGTGGCAAAATATGATTTTAATGCCAGGCATGCGGTTTTTACTGTAGGCGGTCGTAATGCTTTTGTACGTGAGATCGATATGCCGGAAATGCCTGACGAAGAAATGAAACAGTCTGTAGCTTGGGATTCCAGTCAGTATGTTCCTTATGAAGCTGATACTTATTATGTGGATTCGGCTAAATTTGGGGCATATACTAATGAAGGTCTGCAGCCTGTGCTTTTGGTTGCTTCACCTAAGGATGTTATTGATTCACTGCTGGAAATCAGTGATGCGCTGGCCTGGCATACTATTGGTATTGATATCGAAGTTTTGTCTGCTTATAGAACCTTGCCCAGGCAGTTGGAAAACTTCGTTTTGCTTGATATAGGGCGTTCATATTCGATGCTGACTATTTTTCAGAACGGTGCTCCTGTTGCGCAGCGCAGTATTCCCCAGGGAGGGCAGATGTTTAATGCCGCTATTGCTAATGGTGCTGGCGTCGACTTGACGGCTGCTGAAAAGATCAAACTGGAAGATGAGCTGCTTTTGAGCAGCCTGGAAACAGATAAAACCAAATTTGCAGAATTTTTCAACGAGGTTGAAAATCTGGGACGTGAAGTACGCAGAACCTGTGAATATTATTTGATCAATAAAAAGGATGCAAGGTTTACGCATCTGGTTTTGGCAGGCGGCGGTGCAAATATGGCCGGATTGTCCGAATTTTTGAGCGAAGGTATGGAAATGAAGGTTGTCGTTAACGATCTGCGTCAAGCAGTTACTTTTGCAGATAAACTTGATCAGAGAGAACTGAAAAAATATCTGGGAGCGTTGACTGTTGCAATAGGCGCTGCTTTGTACGGAGGGGAAGCAGATGATTAGAATCAATCTTTTACCTGAGTACAGGCGCAAAAGTGAGTTTCCTACATGGAAACTTTATCGCATTATAGCTTATGTATTTTTAGGACTGAGCATTTTACTGTGGGGTTACCATTTGGCAATGTTCAAGTATACTGAAAGTAAGCTCAGTGATGTGAATGAAGGTATAGTTTCAATGAAAGTCTGGCAGGAGCGTTTTGATAAAGCTCAGCAGCAGAATGCGGAAGTAAATAAACGCAATGCTATCGTACGCAATCTTTCTAAAGACCGCATCGTCTGGAGCCGTTCCCTTGCTGAACTGGGCAATGTTACACCCTACGGCTGCTGGCTGACAAGTGTTAAACAGGGCAATAAGCCAGATCAGATGAGCATTGCCGGTAAAGCCATGAAAATGGACGATATTGTTAAATTCATCAGTCTTTTACAGGCACGGCCTGATATTGCCAATGTGCAGCTGATTTCTGCTGATGAAAGCAACAATAATAACAGCAGTACTGCTGGCGTTATTGATTTTACTTTGGAAATTCAGAGAAGTGGGGTGAAGAAGTGAAATTAGAAATGCCTGACAGCAATATGTCAGAAAACAGTAAATATTCGTTGTTATTGTTAGGTTCGGTACTGCTGCTTGTTTTTGTAGTTCTGTATATCCTGCAGCCGCTGCGTGAAGACATACAGAAAAATGAGCAGGAATTGACACAGGCGCAGCAGCGTTTAGCCAGTTATCAGACATTTGCTGAACAGAATAAGGATTATAATGCTTTTGCAGCGAAGCAGGAAGGTTACCTTGCTGAAGCTAAGAAGCTGTTGCCTGATATAGTAACTGTGCCTGAATTAGTACAGGAATATTCTAACCTTTCAAAGGAATGCGGAATTCAGTTCAAAAGTGTTAAGCCTCCGAGTGGCAATTTAAAACAGGTAAATGGAGCTTACGAAGTACCGCTCAATATTTCTATCAGCGGCAACTATTATAAAATGGTCGAGTTCTTGCAGAAGGTAGAAAACGGTACGAGGTTTGCAAAATTGAACAAAGCCAGCGTTAATACCGTTAAAGAAAATGATGCTTCGGGAAATCTGGATATGACGGCTGAATTTACCGTTTATTCGTTGAAGGACGCCTTAGGGAAAATGAATACTGGCGCCGCTGGTGAAAAGACCGGCCTGGATCGCGTAAAAGAACGTGACGCAGCTAATATGGCGGCAATAGACGAAGCAAAAAAATAGAGTAAACGTTATATTATTAGACCCTTGTTGTTTTTCTGCAGCAGGGGTCTTTTTATGTTGTATGGCATAACCGTTGAAAAGACTGTGAAAGCGCTGCTTCAGTCTGCAATTTTCTTGCTATTCTATATGGAAAAGTTGTATAATTAAAATATCTGTTATTATAAATAAAAATACCTTTATTTCGATAAATTGAGGAGTAAAAAAATGATTTGGCAGAATACAAAAGTTCGTATTGCAATTATCGCATCCCTGGTTCTTTTAGCAATTATTGCTTATCGTATTTATGGTAATATACAGGCTAACAACGAGCGTGCGAACCGTGTTTCGCAAGGGCAGAATATTGCGGTGGCCACATCTTTCCCGCAGCGGCAGAGTATTACTCCTGTTATGCGTTTTGCGGGCAGCCTTGATCCTGTTTGGCAGGCCGATGTGGCAGCTAAAATAGATGGCAGGGTAGAGAAGGTTTATGTTAATGAAGGTGACAAGGTCACAGCTGGCACTGTGCTGGCTCATTTAGAGCAGACAGAACAGACGGCTAATTTGTTATCGGCGAAGGGTTCTTTGATGGATGCTCAAACGACTTTGGAAAGAGCTGAACGCGAGCTGCAGCGCTATCAGGCATTATATGAAAAGGGCGCTGTTTCGGAGCAGACAGTAGATAATTACCGTTTTGCCAGAAACAATGCGCAGGGCAAGCTTTCGGAAGCTCAGGGCGTGTGGGACAATATGCAGGATAAGCTGAGCGGAGCCAGTGTAACTGCGCCGCAGGACGGTATTATTTCTAAACGTTATTATCAGGAAGGTTATTATGCTAAAGTTGGCACAGCGCTGTTTAATATTGCCGATATTTCTGAATTGACTGCTAAAATAAATATCCCGGAAGGTCAGATCAGCAATATTGCTGTTGGCGGATTGGCTGATATTACTGTGCCCGCATATCCTGATGATAAATTCAGCGGTATGATCACACGTATCTCGCCGGTAGCAGATATGCCGGCAAGGACCTTTGCTGCTGAGGTGACAGTGGACAACAGTGCCAGTAAATTACGCGGCGGTGTTTATGCCAATGTTGTCATTACAGCCGAGCCGAAAGAGAATGCATTAGTTATTCCTATGAGCGCTATTGTAATGCGTGAAGATCAGCGTACGGTTTTTGTTGTTGATGATGATGGTGTCGTCAGCCGCAGAGTTTTAACAATAGGTTTTGTCAATGATAATATGGTAGAAGTTTTAGATGGTTTGAGTGATGGCGACCGGATCGTTACCGGCGGTCAGAATAAATTGCGTGAAGGCAGTAAGATCAAATTAGAAGGACAGGGTGCTAAATAAAATGATAGGCACATTTATACGCAGACCTGTTTTTACGACGATGTTTGTACTGCTTTTAGTAGTATTCGGCATTAAGTCGTATCCTAATTTGGGTGTCGATTTGTATCCTGACGTTGAACTGCCTCTGGTAAGTGTTACTGTTACCTATACAGGCGCTTCACCTGAGGAAATGGAAACTCTGATAACCAGACCTATTGAAGATCGCGTCAGCCAGGTTGCAGGTATTAAAACCCTGTCGTCAACTGTACGCGAAGGTTATTCGCAGACGACGCTGGAATTTGAGCTGGGTGTTGACCCGCGCGAGATGGCCAGTGAGGTGCGTGAAAAGGTTGCGTCGGTACGCCGGCGTTTGCCTGACGACATCGATGAGCCGGTTGTACAGCGGTTTGATATTTCGTCACAGTCGATAGCGGCATTTACTTTTGCTTCTGATTCGCGCAGCCGTGAAGAAACCCGTAAGATAGTTGAAGACGTTGTTAAAGAAGAACTGCAGCGTGTCGAAGGCGTCTCCGAAGTATCTGTTGTCGGCGCCAGCCTGCGTGCGATCAAACTGATTGCCGATCCTGAGAAGCTGAACAGTTATAATATTTCCTTTCAGACGATCTTAGATAAGGTCAACAGTGAAAATATCAATACTCCTGGCGGTAAGGCCCGTTATAACGATATGGAAATAACAGTCCGTACGTTAGGCAAATATAAAAATATCGACGATATTAAAAACATCGTTATTGCCAATCAGGATGGTCGCCCGATCCAGCTTTCAGATGTTGTGAAGGTTGTTGACAGCTGGGAAGACGAAGACACCTATTCCCGTTCTAATAAAGTACCCAGCGTTATGGTCTTGGTAAGGAAGCGGTCTAAGACCAATACTGTAGATGTTGTTGACGGTGTCAACGCTTCTATGGAACAAATGATGGAAAATGATTTGCCTAAGGATATCAAGGTCGATGTCGTACGCGATCAGTCTGCTTATATCCGCGAGAATGTTGCCGATGTCTGGAATGCTATACTTTTCGGCGGCTTTCTGGCGCTTTTGATAACTTATATGTTCCTGCGCGATTTTCGGGCTACGATCATCGGCGGCCTTTCTATACCGACCTCCGTTATTGCCACGTTCTTTTTGATGAAGTCGATGGACTTTACGCTGAATAATATGTCGCTGATGGCTTTGAGCCTGGCAGTCGGCATCCTTATCGACGATGCTATCGTTTTGATTGAAAATATTTTCCGGCATATGGAAATGGGCAAGTCGCCGATTCAGGCTGCTCAGGACGCTACAGAAGAGTTATCTCTGGCTATTCTTGCTACTTCGCTTTCTTTGATGGCGGTTTTTGTACCGATCGGTTCTATGGGTGAGGTAGTTGGTCAGTATTTTAAACAATTCGGCTTAACTGTCGCTTTTGCGCTGGCTTTTTCGACGATGGCTGCTTACACGCTTACACCAATGATATCGGCTTATTGGCTGAAGGATTATCGCGAGGAACATGCCAAACCTTATAAGCATCCGCGTCCCAAAGTTGTACAGATTTGTCTGGATAAATTTGAGGCCGGGTTTCAGGTAATTTGCCGGATGTATGATGAATTAATGGTATTTGCGTTCCAGCATCCTTGGAAAATAGTTCTGATTTCTGTTGCTTCACTTATTTTTAATCTTTTTCTGTTACCTTTTATTGGTACGGAATATCAGCCGACATACGATTCCGGTGAATTTTCCGTCAGTGTTAAAGCTCCTGCCGGTACAAGTATCGAGCGAATGAAGGAGCTGACGCTGCCGTTGGAAGAAGAAATCCTGCAAATGCCGGAGGTCAGGATTGCAGCGATGCGCTTAGGCGGTTCGCGCGTGCCTATTAACGAAGGCAATATCGATGTCAAGCTTATTCCTTCGTCTGACAGAGATCGCAGTATGATCGATATTATGGATGAGCTGCGCCGTAAATTTGGTAATGTCGAAGAATTGAAAGTCGCAGTCGTCAGTAACCAGGGCGGCGGACGCGGTGACAGCAGACCGGTGCAGGTAGGTCTGCGCGGCAGTGATCTTGAGCTGCTGACAACTTATGCTCAGGATCTGGCGGAAAGGATCAGACAGGTTCCAGGTTCTACTGATGTTGATATTTCTTCATCGGAAGAAGAACCGGAGATCATCGTTAAGGTCGATCCGCTGCGTGCGAGCGCAATGGGGCTTGATTCAACTTCCGTTGGTAAAGTTGTGGAAATGGCCTTTTTAGGCAAAAGCACAAGCAATAGTTTTACTATCGGTGATAACGACTATGATATAATTGTACAGTTGGATGCTGCGCATCGTCGTGATATCAATGACGTTGCCAATCTGCGTGTTTCCAATACGGAAGGGAAGTTTGTCCGGTTGGGCGATGTAGCTGACGTGTATTTCTCGTCCGGTCCTACACGTATTGACCGTGAGGACAGACAGCGCCAGATCGTTGTTTATGCTAATACAGTCGGTATTACTCCGGGCGATTTGATCCAGAAGATCCAGACGGAGATGATCCCGGATATGAATATGCAGGTCGGTTACCGTTATAAAATGATCGGACAGGCTGATACAATGGCAAAAGCCTTTAGTGAGATCGCGAAGGCGGTTATTTTAGCTATTATTATGATCTATATGGTTCTGGCAGCAGAGTTTGAAAGCTTTATGCAGCCTTTGGTAATTATGATGTCACTGCCGTTTGCGATTATCGGTGCTGTTTTAGGTTTGATGGTAGCAGGGCAGACTGCAAATATGATGTCGCTGATCGGTTTTACGATGCTGCTGGGTCTGGTTACAAAAAATGCTATCCTGCTGGTCGACTATGCCAATCAGGCACGTGCTAAGGGTATGCCTTTGCGCGAGGCCTTGCGTGAAGCTTGCGCTTTGCGTATTCGCCCGATATTTATGACAACGCTTTCGACTATTTTAGGTATGCTGCCAATTGCTTTGGGTCTTGGTGCCGGTGCTGAGCTGCGCCAGTCTATGGGCGTGGTTTTAGTTGGCGGTCTGACGACGTCGACTTTGCTGACTCTGGTTGTAGTGCCGCTGTTATATTTGCTGAGCGAGGAATGGAAAGAGAAACATTTGCATAAATCATAGTTAAGGAAGTATTATAATATGACTTACGAAGAAAATTTGCTGACGCTTTTGGAAAGTTATAAAGCAGGCACTATCGACGCTAAAACAGCTTTGGAAAAGCTGCATGCTGCGGATTATACTGACCTTGGTTTTGCGAAACTGGATCATAACCGCAGTCTGCGTCAGGGGTTTCCCGAGGTTGTTTACTGCGAGGGTAAAACAGTAGAGCAGGTTGCTGCAATCATGGAAAAGCTGGCACAGGTACACAATAATATTTTGGGAACACGTGCTGATGCCGATAAATTTGCAGCGGTGCAGAAGGTGCTGCCCGATGCGGTTTATCATAAAAATTCGCGCTTGATTTTTGTAGAGCGTAAACCTCTTCCAAAAGATGATAAGCGTTATATCGCCGTTGTGACGGCGGGTACAAGCGATCTGCCTATTTCAGAGGAGGCGGCATTGACTGCTGAAATCATGGGCAATCAGGTAGAGAGGGTTTACGACGTAGGTGTGGCTGGTATTCATCGACTGTTTGATAAACTTGATTTGATCAGAAATGCTAATGTAGTTATTGTCGTTGCCGGAATGGAAGGCGCTTTGGCAAGCGTTGTCGGCGGCTTGGTCGAACGACCTGTAATAGCGGTGCCTACCAGTGTCGGTTATGGCGCTAACTTTCAGGGGCTATCGGCACTTTTGGGCATGCTCAACAGCTGTTCGGCCGGTGTGGCTGTCGTTAATATCGATAACGGTTTTGGAGCGGGGCGTATGGCAAGTATTATCAATCATATGAGGTGATGTAATGAAAGCAATCTATATAGAAGCATTTGCGGGTATCAGCGGCAATATGCTGCTGGGAGCTTTGATCGATGCAGGTGTACCGTTCGATCATCTGGCGTCTGAGATGAAAAAGCTGCACTTGGGAGAGTATGAACTGATCAACGAACGTGTTAATAAATGTGGGATTGATGCGAACTATTTTAATGTCTTGCTGCCAGATGAACATCAACATGATGTCACAATTGGACATCGGCATGAACATCCCCATGCTGGTCACCATCATCACGAACATGGCGATACAGGGCATAACCATGAACATCATTCCGATTGCGCTCAGCATTGCCATCAGGTGAAAGTGTCTGAAGAACCTGTGCATCACCACCATGAACATCGCAATCTGCATGATATAGCCCATATTATTACACATTCTGACTTGCATGATAAAATCAAAATGCAGTCTTTACAGGTGTTTACAGCTTTAGCAGAAGCTGAAGCTAAGGTTCACGGAAAAACTGTTGATGAAGTGCATTTTCACGAAGTCGGAGCAATCGACACGATTATTGATATTGCGGGCTGCGTTTTGGCTTTGGAATATTTGGGGATCGAAAAGATTTTTGTTTCCAATATCCATACAGGCAGCGGCTTTGTAAATTGTGCACACGGACTGATGCCAGTGCCGGCTCCTGCGACGGCAGAGCTGTTACAAGGGCTGCAGCACAGCCACGGAAAGATCGAAAAAGAGCTTACTACACCGACTGGTGCTGCACTGATGAAGGTTTTAGCAGTCAGTACAAATGATATTCCACAGGGCTTTAGCGGCAGTAAAATTGCTTATGGCGCCGGGACCTGGGATCTGGAAATACCCAATGTCCTGCGCATCAGTATCGGCGAATGGGAAGCTGAAGCCGGTGGTGAATTACTTGTTGCCGAATGTAATATTGACGATATGAATGGCGAATTGTACCCTTATGTGCAGGAACGCTTACTGCAGGCGGGTGCTTTGGATTGCTGGCTGACTCCGATCATTATGAAAAAAGGACGGCCTGCTCAAACTTTATCTGTGCTACTCGATCCTCAGAACCTGGATCAGCTGACTGATATTTTGCTGACTGAAACAACGTCGCTGGGAGTACGTTATTATGCGGTGCATCGCCATATCAATTACAGGAAGGTTACTATTGTGTCGTTGCCTGAAGGTGAAGTGAGAATTAAATATGCACAGATGGATGGGAAAATTGTGAATATTGCTCCTGAATTTGAGGATTGTAAAGTTTTGGCTTTAAAAAGCGGACACAGCCTGAAAACTATTATGCAGGCAGCAGCTGCTGCTGCGGAGGCACAACTTGAACAGTGATTTTGCTGCTTATATCGACAATTTAAAAAAGCAGATCAAAAGTTTTGACGCCAATCTTACAATTACTGAAAAAAAGCTGCAGTATGGTATACAGTTGACAGTAACAAACAGTGATAGTAAAGTAGTATTATCAGTATATAATGGTAAAAAGGGGATTAAGTTTGTTTGGGGCGGTACGGCTTCAGAATTGAGGTCCCAGCTGGAAGCAGTTTTGACAGGAAAAGATACTGCCGATAAAGGGGATATCGTACAGGCTATTGGAAATGACTATACACTTTTACGAAATTGTGCCGATTTTAAAGGTATTTGGGCAGGCAGTGACGAATCAGGTAAAGGAGATTTTTTCGGACCCTTAGTCGTTGCAGCAGTATTAGTAGATATTACTACGGCTGAAAAACTAGTCCGTTTGGGAGTCAGAGATTGCAAACTGATCAATGATAAAGAAGTTCTGCGGCTGGCAGAGCTGATTGTCGAAGCTGCTCCGATCAACACGGTTTTAGCTTTGAAGCCGGAAATGTATAATTTTCGTTATCAGCAAATGCGTGCAGATGGAAAAAATCTCAACCATTTGTTAAGCAATGGTCACATAGCTGTACTGCGAAATGTTCTGCGGCAATGTCCGCAATGTAATTATGCGCTGGTCGATCAATTTACAGCGTCTAACGACATCCGCGCCAGCTTGCAGCAGGAATTTCCTGATGTTAATATAGTACAGCAGCACAGGGCCGAGGCAGATATTGCTGTGGCGGCTGCTTCAGTATTGGCGCGGGCTAAATTTTTGGAAATAATGCAGGAACTGGCGGAGCAGGTTGGACGAAATGAATTGCCTAAAGGCGGCAGTGAAGCTGCGACAAACTGCGCACACGAGCTGCTGAAAGAATTGGGACGCGGTGCCCTGGAACGGTTCGTAAAAGTCCATTTTGCAAATTATAAAAAAATCTAGAGCCTTTCAGGAGGCTGAAATATATGAAAAAATTAATTGTTAATGCTGATGATTTTGGACTGCATCCGGCAATCAATGCTGGTATTATAAAAGGCTGCAGGGATGGTTTTATTACTAGTACGTCTTTAATGTGCAGCGGCGCTGCTTTTGATGACGCAGTACTTCAGGCGAAAGCAACACCTGTTTTAGGAGTAGGTATCCATCTTACTTTAGTAGGAGGTGGTAAACCGCTTTTACAAGCACGGCAGCTACGAACACTTGTTGATGAAGATGGGCTTTTGCCTGCTGATTATACAGTTTTTGCCAAACGGTGGTATGCTGGCAGAATAAAAAAAGCAGAAGTTGTCAGCGAACTGCAAGCACAACTAGAACGCGGCTTAAGCTGTGGTCTGGAAATAACTCACGTCGACAGCCATCAGCATCTGCATGTGCTGCCGGGAATCGCCGACATCGTATTGGATTTGTGCAGTGCATTTGGTATTAAAAAAATTAGGATGCCGCAGGAAGGCTGGTTTTGGCGCGGTGGATTTAACAGCACTGCTGGCCGCCTGATCGGCCGTGAAGGCTTAAGCTTTTGCAGCGCTTTGGCGAAAATGAAAGCCAGACAGGCCCGTTTTGTCTATCCGCAGCATTTTTTTGGAATGCTGGCCGGAGGTAATTTAAACGAATTCTTAGTAGGTGAAATCATTAGGAATCTGCCTGATGGCGTAAGTGAGATCATGACTCATCCGGGGATGGATGCAGAGTCTTTGGAAAAAACTTTTTCCTGGCAGTATCATTGGGAAGATGAGCTTCAGGCTTTTCTTTCTGAAAAAAATAAATGTTTATTGGAGCAGAAGAAAGTAACTTTGATAAACTTTGGTGGGCTTTGATATGCACAGAAAATTGATCCGCAGGTTGCTATGGATGTTTGTTTTTGTTATTGCTATTTCTGCGGCAGTTATTTATTTTACATTTGATATAAGAGCGTTAGAATATCTGACGATGTTTGAACCGTGGTGTATTGCTGCGGCCTTTGGCATTTTGGGATTGGGATTGGTTTTTGATGGTTTGCGGCTGATGACTTTGGCTGCTGTGACTGATGAAAAGCTAACTACCAGACAAGTGGTGAACGTTGTTCTAAGCAATTATTTTTTGGCGCTTGTTACCCCCGGAGCCAGCGGCGGTGCTGTAGCTCAGATCATGTTCATGCGCAAGGCGGGCGTGCCGGTAGCAAAGGCCACGGTCGTTGTTTTTGTGCGTACGATTATGTCGATCACTTTTTTGATTTTGCTGGTGCCATTTGTTCTGCATAGTGATCATGCTTTGGTTGACTGGATGCCGACCAGTGTCATTACTATTGTATCTGTTTTATTTGTTTCGCTGCCGATTGCAGCAGTGCTGCTTATGAGGACCAGATATCCGGAGTTTTGGATCATTGGGTTAACGAACAATTTCTCACGCGATTTCAGGAGGAATTGTTTTATTTGGTATAAAGAATTTAAACAGGCATCTTTTATCATGGGCAAAAATCCTTTGAAAGTAATGCGGGCCTTTATTGAATCGGGGCTCAGTCTGTTATGTATTTATGCTACTGTACCAATGTTTTTTCTGGGTATGAATATCAAATTTGACTGGCTGCAGGTTATGGGGCGAATGGTTTTGCTGAACCTAGTACTGTATTTTTCACCAACTCCCGGAGGTTCAGGTGTCGCAGAGGCGGGCTTCGTTGTATTATTTTCTGAGCTGCTGCCTGGTGGTCTTGTTGGTATTATGGCAGTTTTATGGCGTTTTACAGCTGAATACCTGCCGTTTTTATTAGGGGCAGTAGTTTCAATACGCGCCTTTGGCTCTAATGTTTTATCTATGAAAAATCTCAGGAAGGGCGAAGATCAACAATGAAGCTTTTAGTTACCGGCGGTGCTGGATTTATCGGTTCGCATTTATTAGAGCTGTTAAATAGTGATAAAAATTATGAAGTTGTAGTTTTAGATAACCTTTCAAGCGGGTTCAGAGAAAATGTACCTCAAGGAATGAGACTTGTCGTAGCGGATATACGTTCGCAGGAAATAGAAGCGTTATTTCAAAAAGAAAATTTTGATGCAGTTGTGCATTTGGCTGCCCAGACAATGGTACCTTATTCAATCGAACATCCTGATGAAGATTGCGAAATCAATTTAGCAGGCTTGATCAATGTGTTGGAAAATTGCCGCAAGTATAAGGTGAAAACAGTTTTATTTGCCTCCAGTGCGGCAGTATATGGTAATAATGAAAATGTTCCTTTACATGAAGACCTTGCATTGATGCCAATGTCGTTTTATGGTATTACAAAAATGACATCAGAGCATTATTTGCGTGTTTACCACGAGCTTTATGGTATCAATACAGTTGTTTTCCGTTTTGCGAATGTTTATGGCGAACGTCAGGGGGAAGGCGGCGAAGGTGGTGTCGTCAGTATTTTCTGTAAACTTTTGGCAGCAGGAAAAGCTGTGACCGTTTATGGTAATGGGGAACAAACGCGTGACTTTGTCTATGCAGGCGATGTTGCAGCAGCTATTAAAGCGGGATTGGCAGTTAAGGGATACCAGACTATCAATGTATCTACAGAGCATGAAACTTCGGTAAATAAACTTTTGGGCGCCTTTGCCGAAGTTGCTGCTGATAAACTTGAAGTTCGTTATGCGGAAACGCGGCAGGGTGATATCTTCCGTTCTGCGCTGTCTAATGCACGTTTAAAGGAAATACTTGCTGTAACTCCGCAGATGCAGTTAAAAGAAGGTATCCAAAAAACTTACCATGATTATGTAAAACGGGGAAAGTAGGAAAATAATGAATAGGATCGAGAAGGGAAGCTTGCTCGTTTTAGCAATTATAGTTGCCTTCAATATCTTTTTTGGATTAGGCAGTATACCGCTGCTTGACCCGGATGAGCCGGTATATGCTGAAACTGCGCGTGAGATGATCCAGTTTAATGATTATCTTTCACCGCGTATTTATAATGAATATTGGTTTGACAAACCGCCAATGTATTACTGGCTTGTAGCTGGTGCAATACATGTGTTTGGGGATGGAGAGTTTGCAGCGCGGTTTCCTGCAGCATTAATGGCCTTTTTGACTGTAATAATGCTTTATTGTTCCATTACCAGGCTGTTTAACGAAAGAGCTGGTTTTTGGTCGGCGCTCGTTTTAGCGACATCTGTACAGTTCTTTTATCTTGGCAAGGCGGCGGTAACAGATACGACGCTGTTGTTTTTCCTGACCGGGTCTTTATTGTGCTACTTGCATAAGCAGTATTGGCTGATGTATGTGTGTATGGCACTGGCCACGGTAACAAAAGGGCCGATCGGGATCGTTTTTCCAGGCGCGATAATATTTCTGCATATTCTTTGTACCGGGCAGTGGCAGAGGCTTTTTAAAATGCACTGTTTACGCGGATTACTGCTGTATTTTTTTATTGCGGCACCGTGGTATTATTTGATGTATCAAGTGCATGGAATGGAATTTATTAATACATTTTTAGGGTTTCATAATCTTACCCGCTTTACAACGCCTGAGCATCCGACCCGGGTTTTGTGGTGGTATTATTTTCCTGTTATAATCCTGGGTTTGTTTCCCTGGACAGGGTTGTTACTGCAATCTATTAAAGCATCAATTACAGATAGCAGATCTGATGATCTGGAAAAAATGCTTTTCGTGAATATCTGGTGGCTTTTCGTACTGATATTTTTTACTATCTCTCAAACGAAGCTCGTTTCTTATATCTTACCTATGTTTCCAGCGCTGGCGATTGTGATTGGCTGGAATATTGCCAGAATGCAAAAAGAAAATTATGGTATCCGTTGGTCCTGGATTTTTGGCAGCGGAATAATGTTTTTATTGCTTACAGCCGGATGGGTTATTGGCGGGCAGCAATTGCCTGAAGTTGCTTTCGGAGGAATTGTGCTGGGCAGTGTAACTTTTATTTTGGGCGTAAGTATAGTTTGGGCGTTGTGGCGTTATCGCGATATTAATTTTTCAGCTTGGCTGCATGTGGTTACCGGTGTTTTGACAATGGTAATTGCATTTTCCTTTTTGTTGCCAATGGTTGCCAATCGTTTCAGTGTTAAAGAAATCGTTAGAGTTTATCATACGAAATGTGATCAGCAGAAACCTGTTTATGTTGATAAATTTTTGAGGCCAGGTTTTATGTATTATACTGGTGCACCGGGTGAGGAAGTAAAACCTAAAAGTGGTGATTTAGCCAGAGTTTTAAATGATCCTGGTCAAAAATATGTTTTGGTACGAGGATTGGAACTGCGCCGTTTAAAAGATAAGGATAAACTCCAAAAGCTAAATGAAATCAAAGAAATCGGTGACATTTATTTGCTGGAAAAATATTAAAAGAATATATGGATTAGTTAGAAAAATGTAGATTAAAACAACGTCGCTGAAAGCGACGTTGTTTTTTTATGTCCTGCGGGTTTTTACAAACATGTATCGCGTTAGCTAAGCATCGCGATCGCGTAGAGAGCGATGCAAAAGTAATAGCAAGACCAGAATAAGTTTGATTCATTTATTTGTAAATGTCTTGCGGGGGGGACTCGTGTGGTATAATTCTAATTGAAATTATTTGGAACAAAAAAGTATTTTAAGGATAAAATGTAAAAATGAATCAAATGAAATTTAAAATACCTAAATACGATAAATATACAAATTATTTTTTGTCTGCACTTCTGTTTGTTATTGACTATCTATCGATAGTTTTGGCAGAACAAAGTGCTTTTGTTTTACGTAACTGGATAGTAAGTGATGGCGGAACATTACATATCTCCTGGTTGAATTTTTGGGTAGTTTTTCCACTTTTGTATTTGCTTTTTCTTAATATAGAACAGCTTTATAATCGCAGGATGCAGTTCTGGCAGGTTATTGAAAAAATCTTTCAAGCGTCACTCTATGCTGTTGTAGCAATTGTCATTGTTTTATATATTGGTAAAATTGCTGCATCTACGTCGCGTATGTTTATATTCCTGCTATGGCTGTTCAGTTTCATATATTTAACTGTGTTTCGTTATCTTACCAAAAAGTTTCTAGAGAAAATACAATTGTTGCAGATTCCAGTACTTATTATTGGTGCAGGAAAAACAGCAGAATTACTAGTTAAAGGAATTATTAACGATGCCGGTATGGGATATAAGATTATCGGCTTATTGGAAGATAATTGTGTTAGAAATGGAATCTTAAAACGATTTCCTGTTTTAGGTAAGTTTTCTGATGTAGAAGCCGTTATCCTGAAGACAGGAGTGCAGCATGTATTTATTGCGGCCCCGGGATTGGAACAGGAAAAGTTAACGCGACTGATTTATAAAGTGCAGCCACTTGTGAAAAATATGGGAATTATCCCTAATCTTATTGGTATACCAATGGGCGGTATTGAAGTAGAAAGTCTTTTTAATGAAAAACTAATGCTGTTGCGTTTAAAAAACAATTTAGCAAGATCGTGGAACCGGTATTTAAAAACAATATTTGATTTTGCATTGACATTGCTTGGTACTGTAGCAATATCGCCAATATTGATTTTTATAGCTATCTGGATATATAAAGATTCACCAGGACCAGTGATCTTTAAACATACGCGGATTGGTAAAAATGGAAAAAAGTTTCCCTGTTATAAATTCCGTAGTATGTGTATTGATGCTAAAGAAAAACTGGCAGAGTTGCTCGAAAATGACCCAGTAGCTAAAGCGGAGTGGGAACGCGACTTTAAACTGAAAAATGACCCAAGGATCACAAAATCCGGAGCATTTTTGCGCAAAACAAGTTTAGATGAGCTGCCGCAGATATTTAATGTTCTTAAAGGCGAGATGAGCCTTGTAGGTCCACGACCTGTAATTAAAGAAGAATTGGAACGTTATGGTGAATACGTAGACGATTATCTGATGGTCAAACCTGGCATTACCGGTATGTGGCAGGTCAGCGGCCGCAGCGATATTGATTATACAGAGCGGGTTTTACTTGACAGTTGGTATGTACGCAACTGGAGTGTATGGATAGATATAGTAATGCTGGTTAAGACCTTTAAAGTGGTGTTACTGAGAAAAGGTGCATATTAAAAAGATATGAAAGTTGGTAAAAGTGTTTATGTATGATTATCTGGTAGTTGGCAGTGGTTTATTTGGAAGTGTATTTGCCTGTGAAGCAAATAAAAAAGGTAAGAAGGTCCTTGTTATAGACAAAAGGCCAAATATTGCAGGTAATGTTTATACGCAAGAAATAGAGGGAATTAACGTTCACCTTTATGGTGCTCATATCTTTCATACCAATTTGAAACATGTTTGGGTGTATGTCAATCGTTTTGCAGAATTTAACCGTTTTACCAATTCGCCAGTAGCCAATTATTATGGAGAATTGTACTCGCTGCCATTTAACATGTATACCTTTAATAAAATGTGGGGCGTAGTAACACCAGAAGAAGCAGCAGCCAAGATAGAAGAACAGAAACAAAAAGCTGGTATAACAGAACCGAAAAACTTAGAAGAACAGGCCATTGCACTTGTTGGCACTGATATTTACGAAAAGCTTATCAAGGGCTATACCGAAAAGCAATGGGGCAGGCCATGTAATGAATTGCCGGCGTTTATTATCAAAAGGCTGCCAGTACGCCTGACATTTGATAATAATTATTTTAATGCTCTGTACCAGGGAATTCCCATTGGCGGCTATACCAATATGGTAGCAAATATGCTGCAGGATATAGAAGTACAGCTTAATGTGGATTATTTGCAAAATAAAGCTGACTTGGATCAACTTGCAAAAAAAGTAGTATATACAGGATCGATAGATGCTTATTTTGACTATCAACTTGGAGCGTTGGAATATCGTTCTGTAAGATTTGAGAATGAGGTCTTGACTAAAGCAAATTTCCAAGGTAATGCAGCAGTGAACTACACTGATAGTGAAACTCCTTGGACAAGAATCATAGAACATAAATGGTTTGAATTTGGTAAAGATAAAAACGGTAACGATTTGCCTAAAACAGTGATCAGCCGTGAATATAGTAGTGAATGGAATACAGGTGAAGAACCATACTATCCTGTTAATGATGAAAAAAATAGTAAATTGTATGCAGAATATAAAGTGCTTGCAGAAAAGGAAAGTAAGATCATATTTGGCGGACGTTTGGGAGAATATAAATACTATGATATGGATGCAGTAATAGATAGTGCCTTAAAGCTTGCAGAAAAGGAATTGGTATAGACTGTGGATATAAAAATACTTGTTGCTACACACAAACAATATTGGATGCCTGAAGACAAGATTTACTTACCTATTCATGTCGGGCGTGTTGAGAAAGCAGATTTAGGTTATTTGGGAGATGATACAGGTGATAATATTTCTGCAAAAAATGCTAATTATTGTGAGTTGACAGGACTCTATTGGGCTTGGAAAAATTTGAAATGTGATTACATAGGATTGTGCCATTATCGGCGTTATTTTGCCCATGCTGTAAGTAGCAACGATGTGGAAAAGAAAAAACTGGCTATATTACAACAAGCGGATTATGAAAAACTATTTCAGCAGCATGATGTCATTTTACCGAAGCAGCGTAACTATTTTATAGAAACAGTGCGTAGCCAATATGAGCATGCGCATAATAAAAATGATCTGGCACTTACGGAACAAATAGTAGCGGAACTTTATCCGGAATATAGTGAAGCTTTTTGTAAAGTTATGGGAAGAACTAAATTACATATTTTCAATATGTTCGTAATGAAAAAAGAAAAGTTTGATGAATATTGTCAGTGGTTATTTACTATTTTGTTTGAGTTGGAAAAAAGGATAGATATAAGCAATTATAATCAGTATGAATCAAGAGTATTTGGATTCATAAGTGAGCGTTTGTTTAATGTTTGGTTAGAAAAACAGGCGTTAAATACAAAGGAAATAGATGTTGTTTTTTTAGAAAAAATAGACTGGTTTGACAAAGGCATAAAGTTTTTGAGAAGAAAAATATGTAATAAAAATTTCGGGGGATAGGTGTAGTGAGTCTGTATCGGTATCCATTTTTTAGTATTATTGTTCCTGTTTATAATACAGAAAAGTATATAGAAAAAGCTATTTATAGCCTTATTTCTCAAACATTTCAGATGATAGAAATAATAATAATTGATGATAATTCCAGTGATAATACATCTAATATATGTGATTTGTTAGCATCCAAGTACCCTTTTATCAAGGTAATTCATTTACAAAAAAATAAAGGCGTTAGTAATGCTAGAAATATCGGTATAGAGATAGCTAAGGGTGAATATATATCTTTTCTTGATGCAGATGATTACGTAGACAAAGATTTTTATGAAAAGATATATTGGTGTTTAAAGAATAATAAATATGATGTTTTAATGGTTGGTGTTAAGGAAGTGCACTATAGTCAAGCAAGTGGACACAAATTCAGCTAATTTGTTATCAAGCAGAAGCAGAAGATATTTGGCTGTCATAGGCAGCCTCAGCTTCATTGGGCGTCAAGTAGCCTAAGGCGCCATGAGGACGCTTAGGATTGTAGTAGCCTTCTATATATTCAAAGATCGAGCTTTTCAATTCTTCAAAAGTATGGTATGTCTTTCTGTTAGTTTCTTCTTTCTTCAGATATTTGAAGAAAGATTCACATACAGCGTTGTCAAAAGGGTAGCCTTTTTTAGAGAAAGACTGAACGACGTTCAAAGAGTCTAGTAGCTGCCGGAAAGCAAATGCAGTGTACTGGGAACCACGGTCTGAGTGGAACATCAGGCCGAATGTTGCATTCCTTTTTGCATAGGCTTTTTTAAATGTTTTCAGGACAAGGTCTACATCGGGTTTGCCGGAAAGATGCCAAGAAATTACTTTCCTTGAGAAAAGATCGATGATTATGCATAAGTAATACCATTTGCCACCGGCTCTGATGTAGGTAAAGTCGCTGACCCAAGCAAGGTTAGGAGCTTTTTGCGTAAAGAGCTGTTTTAAATGATTTGGGCAGTCGTCCTCGTCTGCTGCAGCACGAACAAAAGAAGGCTTAACGGAAGACATTGGTGGTAGCTGCATGGTTTTCATCAGGCGGTACACTCTGCCAACGCTGATTTTGATGCCATAATCACGCTCCAATACGTATGTAATCTTGTAAGCACCGAGTCTTTTCTTGTAGTCAGCGTAGATGTGGAGTATGTAGGATTTAATGATCTGGTTTTCCAGACTTCGGGGTGCCGGAGCAGAATGGAAGTGCTTGTAGTATGTACTGCGGTTTACACGCAGGACTTTGCACAGGATTTTGATGTTGTGTTGGAATCTGAGCTTATGAACGGCGTCTAGTCGTTCTTTGAGTGTGGCGTGAATATGGCAATCGCTTTTTTTAGTATGATATTTTCTTCTTCAAGCTGGGAGTTGCGTTTCTGCAGGTCTTTAATCTGTCTGGCGGAGAGAATTTCGCCATCTTCAGTCTTAACCGTGGAATACTGTTTAATCCATTTGGCCAAGGCCGATTGGGAAATACCGTATTCCTTGCACAGGGACGTCTGAGTTTTACCATTGTTAAACAGGGACACAACAGACTTTTTGAATTCTTCGTCATAACGTGTTGATTTGTCAGCCATAATATTACCTCCGTTTGGGTGTGTAATTTATTGTAACAAGTAACATGTATTTGTGTCTACTTTATTAATATAGATCCAAAGAATATTTTGATCAAGAAGGAAGTATAAAAAATAATAATATTATTGATGTAAAAAATGGAATATATGGATCTTACGATATTTATGATATTATGCCAATGTATTTTAGGAATACTTTATTTAGGTATGTATGTAATAAATGTTATAAGAGAGAGTATTTGTACAAAATAAAAGTGAAATTTAAAAATATAAAAATGGGTGAGGATGTAGATTTTAATATTGATGTTTTCAAAGATATTGAAACATTTGTGACATTAGAAAAATGTTATTATCATTATGTAAAAAGTAATACAAATTCGGCAACTGCTAAATTTATTGAAAATTATTGGAATATACATATAGAATTGCTGAATAAAGAAATAAATTTGTTTAAAATTTGGGGAAAACAAAAAGAAACAGAAGAGTTTATATGTAATGAATATATTAAAGCAGTATACATATCGTTACAGTTAACATATTACAAAGAAGCTTTAATGGACAATAAGAAAAGAATGATTTTTTTGAATGGTATATATAATTCACAATTGTATAAAAAATTACAGGTGAGTATGAATTGTATTACAGAAAAAAAATACTATTTATTAGCTAAAATTTTGCAAAGTCAAAATAGCTATATGATATTATTTATTACTTATATTATTTTTTTATTGAAAAGTAAATTTATTGGAATATGGTTTGTTTTAAAACAGAAATAATAAATATTAAAAGAATTTATTATTCAGGTGTTCTTCTATAAGAATTTATTTTATCATTGTTATAGGGAAGAATAATTTTAAAAATAGGTAACAAATACATTAGATTAATAACAATAGAAATGGAATTTTTATGAGGATTGATATTGATGATTAAAGAAAAAAATATATTGTTTTTGTGTGAAGGTTTAAATCATGCAAATTTTCAATTTAATATGGAAGAATCGTTTAGAAAGCTTGGTTATAATTGTATTTATTTAGTTACTAATTTAGCTGCATATTTAGCATTGAAAAAAATGACTAAAAATATGGTTGTTTTAGTAAAACGTAAAAAATGTCCTTATTATAGTGATGTTGTACTAAAATCGAAGGAATATATTGAAAAATCGTTATCTAAAGAGAATGTTATTAGTATATATAAAGCAGTATATTATTTTTGTTCAAAGATTAATTCCAAGTATAGTATAGATTTATTTATATGTAGTCAAGGTGTAAAAGCTGCTGAAATTACTGTTAGAGAATATGCAAGGAAAAATAATATAAAAACTTTATTTTTTGAGTTATCGAATTTACCAGGGAAAACTTTTTTTGATATTGAAGGTTCAAACGCATCATCTTATTTATACAATAATATTGAAATTTTAGATAAAAGTTATATTGATGATATTACATATGAGCAATGGAGAGAGAAATATCTTGAAAATAAATTTAAGGAACATATTGTTAAACAAGCTGTTAATTTAAGACAGTTTAATTTGAGTTTAAAATATGTTTTTGTGACAAGATTTGATTTTTTATATACAGGGATAAAAACAAAAAAACTTGATATTTTTGATAAGGTGAAAGATTTATTCATATCAAAATATTTGAATATAGAATATGACAATTTGGATTTTGAAAAAGAAAAGTATATTTTTTTCCCAATGCAAGTATCAACAGATTCACAAATAGTTTTAAATAGTGATATTGGATTAATGGATTCGTTAAGTTATAGTTTAAAGGAAGCTCAGAGATTAGGGGTGATATTAGTTGTAAAACTTCATCCTGCCGAAAAAAGTGTTGAGATCACTAAATCATTGTTAATGTTGAGAAAAAAAATGGGATTCAAAATTGTAAATGATAATACTTTTGTGATTATAAAAAATTCCTTAAAAGTAATAACTATAAATTCTACAGTGGCGTTAGAATCGATGATTATTGGTAAAGAAGTAGATATTTTAGGAAGATCTTATTATAAGTACTTTAATAAAGCGAGGATAAAAAGTTATATAATGAATTATTTAATAGATATAGATTTTTTTCAAAATAAATCATTTAGTGTAGAGCAAATTCAGCGATTGTTAACTAGGGCTAAGCTTCTGTAATTTGTAACGAATTTATAAGTGCAATTATTTTATGATATTATATGTCATGTTCGAGATAAAATGTGATGTTATAGGAGAATGAATAATGTTAATTAGCATCATAGTACCTATTTATAATGTTGAACTCTATTTAGAGAAATGTATTGAATCTATAATTAATCAAACTTATAAGAATCTAGAAATAATTTTAGTAGATGATGGAAGTACAGATAGCTGTGGAAAAATTTGCGATGAATATGCAAAGAAAGATAATAGAATAAAAGTAATTCATAAAATTAATGGTGGATTAAGTGATGCTAGAAATAAAGGAATGGAAATAGCTAAAGGTAAATATATTGGTTTTGTCGATGGTGATGATTATGTTGCATCAGATATGTATGAAACTTTATATAAATTTTCTGTAAAGAATAGTTTAGATGTGGCGATGTGTAATGTAAGCACTGTATTAAATGATAGAATTATAGAATACAAATATAATAGTGAATTAGTTACAGATGATAAGGATAGAATAATAGAAGAAGTTTTTGTTCATAAAGGAGGGGGAATCGCTATTAGTGTTTGTAATAAATTATTTAAGAGTATTACTCTTAAAAATTTATATTTTGAATATGGTAAAACAAGTGAAGATCTTTTTTTTGCACTAAAATGGATCAATAACACAGAAAGATTTGGGAGAATTTTTATATCTAAATACTTTTATGTACAAAGACGAAATAGTATTACTCATTTAGAATGTTTTTCTTATAAAATTTTGGATAACATAGAAGCTTGTGAAAAAAATTTATATTATGTTAGACAGTTTTATAAAAAATCTATACCTTGTGCCGAGTATAGTTTTTTTATAGCATGTAAGGTGGATATAATAAGAATATACGATTGTATAGATTGTGATAAATATTACAATATAATAAAAGATATACAAGATAAGTTAAGATATAATTTGTTTAAAATATTAAATAATAAATATAAAAATTTTAATGAATTTAAAATACCAAATACTGATACAATTATTGAATTAC
>ENA-ORTY01001520-ORTY01001520.1-human-gut-metagenome-genome-assembly--contig:-NODE-1520-length-25416-cov-8.661606_pt1 | contig 25416 bp, 18 predicted proteins | sample MGYA00241917_ERZ509198 | MGnify/ENA primary metagenome ERZ509198 (study PRJEB26280, sample SAMEA2338857) | human gut metagenome | biome: human gut; feature: human-associated habitat; material: faeces...
CAAAGCGTCGTGCGCGGCCAGCCGCTGGGCGACGTGATGGCGGCCGTCCCGGCGGAAAGCGAGCTCGGCGCGCACCTGCATCTTTCCCTCTATCGGGACGGCGAGGCAGCCGAACCCACGCTGCCCGATTGATTTTTCCAAATTTTCAAATTTTACCAATTCATCGAAAAGAACTTTCGAAATACATCAAATGATGGTATACTGAAAACAAGAATAACGGCCTTTGTCTGATTTTTGGCCGAAATTCGCATGAGGGAAACGGAGGAAAAAAACGTGCTTGATTTTCTGAGCCGCGTCAGCGCGTATTGGGCTTCTCTTCCGGGAGCGCATCTGCTTGTGTTCACGCTTGTGATTTGGGCGGCCTTTTCGCTGGTACTGCTGGCCGACGCGCGCAACCAGCTCAACCAGTGGTGCTTCACCGGCGGCATGATGTTCAGCGTCGGCGCGCTCAAGGAATATCTGTATTACGGCCTCGCCCCGTCGCTGATTGCCTCCGGCATATGGACGCAGGCGGGCGCGTCGCTGATGTATTCCGTCCTGAGCGCGGTTTTCTATTTACTGGCCATTCCCTGCGTGATGATGTTCGCATTTTACTTCGCGCAGCTCAACCAAACCCGCTTCTTCCCGCTCCTGCGCGTCGTCGCCTGGCTTCCGGCCGTCTGCCTGAGCGTCCGTTTTCCGCCCGATCGGGTGGCGTCGCTCCAGCGCGACCCGGTGTTCTGCCTGAGCATCGCGGGGTACAACGTGCTGTTCGGCCTCATCGCCACGCTGATCCTGCTGCGCGCCCTCTGGATGGAGCGCCACGGCGGGCACAACCGGCAGCGCCGCCTCGTGGCGGTCAGCGTGCTTCTGCCGCTGTGGGTCTGGCTCGTCGCGGCGTTCCCCTATCACGCGCTGGGCATCCCCCATCTGGATAAAATCTGGCAGATCGAGCTGCCGGTCGTCCTGTTTACGCTGTGCTTCCTCCTCTATCATGCGTTTCGCGAGGGCATATGGGGCATGCGTCTCCGGCGCGAAACCTACGATTGGAGCGGGAGCGGCGAGGTGTTGCAGCGCAACACACAGTACGTCGCCCACGCGCTCAAAAACGACCTCAACAAGATCGACTGGTGCGCGGCGCTGCTGGATGAACGGCTCCCCGAAAACCGCGAGCTGCAAATCATCCGCGGCTCGGTCGATCATCTGCGCGCGCTCCTCCAGCGAACGAGGATGCACACCGGCCGCGTGGTTCTCAACCCCGGCGACTGCGACATCCGCGCGCTGTTCGAGCAGATCATCCGCGAAACGCCGCACACCGACGCGCTGCGCATCGAAATCGACCGCTGCGACGACGCGCCGCTGTACTGCGATCCGTCGCATGTCCGCGAGGCGCTGACCAACCTCGTCGGCAACGCCGTCGAAGCCATGCGCGGCTCCGGCCGGATCACGCTTTCCTATGTCCGCACCGCGCGCAAAGCCTTCGTCTCCGTCTGCGACGACGGCCCAGGCATGACCCCGGCAGTGCAGAAGCGCATCTTCGAGCCGTATTACACCACCAAAACCTCCGGCGAAAATTTCGGTCTGGGGCTGTATTACTGCCAAAACGTGATGAACGTACACGAGGGCAGCATCCGCGTCAGCAGCGCGCCCGGGAAGGGCTGCACCTTTACCCTGATTTTTCCGCTGGCCGCACAAGGGAGGCGCAAACCGTGAGCACCATCCGCATCATGCTGGTCGAGGATGACCTCGATTATCGCTATCTGATCGAACAGGCGCTCCGCCGCGAGGCGGATTTCGAGCTTTGCACGAGCTGCACAGACGGAAAAAGCGCGGTGCAAACCGCGCTCATGGAACAACCGGATATTGTATTGATGGATCTGTGCCTCGCCCATTCGCCGATAGACGGCGCGGAGGCTTCCCGGCAGATTCGCCTGCAAACCGACGCGCGCGTCATCATCCTCACCTCGCGCGAGGATTTTGAAACGGTGATCCGCGCCAGCACACATGCCTTCGCCTCGGCCTATCTCTTCAAGAGCAATTTTCCCGTGCTCATCCCGATGATTCGCGAAACCGCGCAGGGCGTCACCTCGCAGGCGCATTTGATCTGCTCCGCGCTGCTCGCGCCGCTGACCGACGCGGAGCGGAGCGTTCTGCGCCACCTTCTGGGCGAAGACGTCCGCCTTCATTCCTCCAGCAAGACCATCTCCAACCAGCAGACGGGGATTCTGCGCAAGCTCGGCCTCCCCGGTAAAAAGGAGCTGACGCACATCTTCAGCGCCTACGGTCTGGGGAGCGCGGAGACGCAGGCGGATTGACGCCGCTCACCGCTCCCGGTTGATTTCCGGCATTTTCACGCGCCTGCTGAAAAACGGCAGGCCGTTCATCCATGCGCCGAGCAGCAGCGCCAGCAGCCCCCAGCGCAGCAGCGCGCGCCCGGTTTCCAGCACGCAGCAGCTCCGGCTGACGTAACGCACCGCCGCCGCGTTCGCGTCGTTCAGCGACCAGAAGCGCTTGGCGATGGAGGAAAGCTCCACCAGCACCTCCGGCACCCACTCCGTGAACACATACAGCGGGTCAATCGAGAATTTCGCCAGCGCGAACGCCGCGCCCGCCAGCGCCGCATAGCCCAGCAGCATCAGCAGCGCGCTTGCGATCATCCCCGCGAGCATATCCCGCGCGTACCGCGTTTTGAGCCGGTCGGCATAGAGGCAGACCCGCCCCCACGCCGCCGCGTTCAGCCGCGCCAGCAGGCTGAGCAGCAGCGCGACCCCAACAAAGAGCACCGCCCAGCGAATCGGCATCGCCGCGCCGAGCGCCAGCTTGTCGTAGTTGTAAAAGCTCCCGCCGGGCTGCCACGTTTTCAGTGTGTTTTCCATCAAAATGGCGCTGCCCGTCGTCTTGTCCGCCGTTTTGGCGATCATCTCCACCGTCTGCATGGCGAGCGCGTTGGCGCTGGCCGACGTGATCGGGATATAGGCGATGTGCTCGTTCGTCTCGCCCAGCCGCCTTTCGGCCTTGATGACCCCCGCGACCTCGTAATCAAGCCCGCTGAGCGTCACGGTTTGGCCGACCGGCTCGTTGCCCGCGAAGAAGGAGAGCGCCATGCGCTCGTCGAGTACGACGACGTTCTCCGCGCGCTTCACGTCCGCCTCGCTGATGAGCCGCCCGTCGAGCAGCGTTTCATGCGTCACGTCGAAATAGCCCGAGCCGACCGCGTAAACCGTCGCCTCCGCGCTCTGCGCCTCCGCGGAGAGATTGACCCCCTGCGCCCGCGCGCCGACCGCCCCGGCCGTGATCGAATCTGCGATGGAGGCCATCTGCTTCTGCGCTTCTTCGTAGAGCGCGTTCAGCTCGCCGCCCTCCTGCGTCGCCGCCGGCGCGGGCAGGATGTATTCCAGCCGCCCGCCGACGGTCAGCGTCAGCGCGCCGCCGCAGACCGTCAGCACGAGCCCCAGCAGCACCGCGAGCATGCCCCGGCGCTTTTTTTTATTCTCCATAGACCATGACCTCGGAACCGTCGCTGATGGCGCGATCCTCCATATAGGCCACGCGCTGACGGCTCAAATCATCCTGAATGGACACCGTGCTGCCGACCTCGGAGAGCACCTTCACATCCTGCTTTTTCACCTTGAGCACACTCTGGCCGAGCGCATTGCTTTCCTCGCTGACGATATAGACGTATCGGCTGTCCCCGCTGCCGCGAACGGCGCTGGCCGGGAGCAGCGTGGTGGAGCTGGACGCGCGATAGCTCGCCGTCATCTCCACCGCGGCGGAGAACAGCGCCGCGCCGCCGCCGAGGTTTGTGATGTCCTTGTCGGTCAGCTTCACGTCGATATAGCGCTTGCCCTCTTCGTTCACGCCGCTGTCCGTCACCTTTTTGGTCAGCGTCTTGTCGCTGTCGCGCTTGACCGTGACCTGCGTGCCCTTGTCGATCTTCTTTTCGATCTTGCTTGTGTCCGCGCGCAGCACCGCGTCGCCGCTTTCGCTGCTGATGACGAGCGCGGCGGTCTTGCCGTCGTAGCTGTCGCCCGCCTTGACGTTGATCTCCACGATATAGCCGTCGTGCGGCGCGGTCACCTGCCGCGCCTGCTGCGCCATCACATCCAGCGCGGTGATCTTCTCCTGCGTTGTGGCCAGCTTTTCGTTGAGCTGGCGGCTCTGGGTGATGTAATTGATGACGTTCTCGCTGATGCCCAGCCGGTTGGCGCTGTTGAATTTCTTCTGCGCCTCGTCCTGCGCGGCCTGCGCCGCATCGACGGCCTTCTGCGCGGCGGTCAGCGTCTCGTCCGTCTCGCCCGACGGCAGGCGGCCGCCCGAAAGCGTCACGCCCGCCAGCTTGGCGGCGACCTCGAGCTGCGTCTGCGCGGTCATGCAGTCGTCCTTGCTTTTCGCCAGCGCGTCGTAGGCCTCCACCCAGATTTCCTCGGTGCGCTTGAGCCGAACGTCGCCGTTTTTGCGCTCCAGCTCCATCAGCTCCTTCTGCGCCGCGTCGTATTCGCCGCGCAGGCTTTCCATCTCCTTGTCGTAGCCGGAAACCTCCGCCTCAAAGAGCACGTCGCCCGCCGCAACCTTGCGCCCCTTCGCCACGCGCACCCGCTTGATGGTCACGCTCTGGTCGGAAGCCAGCGCCAGCTTCACATCCTCCGTCTGTGGGAACGTGAGATTGCCGCTGAGCTTGATTTCCTCCTCCAGCTTGCCCTGCTTGGCGGTCACCAGCTTGACCTTGGCGGTTGAAATGGTTTTGATCGTGCCGGAAAAGAACATGCACAGGGCGACGACCGCCGCCAGCGTGACCAGTCCCTTGATGGCCATTTTTTTCATCGCTTTTGTCTTCCTTTACTTGAGTTCCGTGAGCTGGACGCCTTCCAGAATGTCATTCTGGAAATACAGATAGATCAGCAGCGCGGGCAGGGTATACAGCGCCGCGCCCGCAAATTCCACGCCGGTGCTCTGCTGGGTCAGCTGATTGAAGACCACGGAGAGCGGATAAAGCTCCGTGCGCGTGGTCAAATAGGTCAGCGGCTGCTCGACCAGATTCCAGCAATCCGCAAACGAGAGCGCCACCGCCGCGCCGAGAATCGGCTGGCAGACGGGCAGAACCACGTGGATGAAGCAGCGCAGCGTGCCCGCGCCGTCAATCTGCGCCGCCTCGATCATATCGCCCGGCAGGCCGACCATGTATTGCCGCAGCAGAAAGATGTAGAACGGCGCGACCGTCATCGGCAGGATGATCGCCCAGATCGTATCCAGCAGCCCCATCGCGCGCAGGGTGATGACGTTTGGCACCATCGTGACCTGAAACGGCAGGAGCATCAGCATGATGACGACGAAGAACAGCGCGTCCCGCCCGCGGAACCTGAAGCGGGAGAGCGCGTAGGCCATCGCCGGAATCAGCAGCGCCTGCCCGAAGAGAATCGCCGCGGTATACATCGCCGAATTGACGAAGTAGCGCAGAATCGTCATATCCTCAATCAATATTTTATAATACTGGCTGAGGGAAAACATGTTGGGCGAGAGCTTGATTTCCATCAGGCTCTTCGCGTCGAAGCTGCCGCGCGTCTGCATGAACGCCTTGATTTCGCCGGGCGAAAAGAAGGAATACAGCGCCGTCAGCACCACCGGCAGCAGGATGACGACCGCCGCCGCCGACAGCAGCAGCCGCGCCAGAATGTGCCTGCGCCGGATATGCGCCGGGCGAACCGTTTGTTTTTCCATCCGCCTCACCTCAATTCAGCCCGCGCGCGGCTCGCCTTTGCAGGAAGAACAGCGCGCCGAACAGCGCGAACACGATCAGGCCGAAGGAATAGGCCGCCGCCGTCACCAGCTGGTAATTCAGCTTGCCGAACATGTTGTTCATGTAGTTTTGCAGGGTGTACACCGAGTAATCCGGGTATGCGCCCGCGATGAAGTACACCTCTTTGAAGATCTTGAACGCATTGATCCACGCCAGCACGAACACCAGAAACGCCGTCGGCGTAATCATCGGCAGCGTAATGCGGAAAGCGCGGGTGAAAAAGCCCGCGCCTTCCAGCTGCGCGTATTCGTAGAGCGGCTGGGGAATGGATTGCAACGCCGCCAGAAAGATAATCAGGCAGAAGCCCAGATTCTTCCACAGGAACATCAGCACGACCGGCAGGCGCAGCGCGCCGCTGGTCAGCCACATCACCCGCGTCATCCCCATCGCTTCAAGCGCGCGGTTCACCGGGCCGCCGTAATCGAAGATCACCAGCCACACCAGCAGAATCGCGGAGGACGGCGTGAGATACGGCATCAGCACGCTCGAGCGGAAGAATCCGCCGAACGGCTTGATCGCGCTCAGCGCGCTGGCCAGCAGAAAGGAAAACAGCCACAGCAGCGGCGCGCAGATCAGCGACAGCTCCATCGTGTTTTTCAGCCCCAGCAGAAACATGCTGTTCTGCCACAGATCCCGGTAATTCTGCAAGCCGACGAACGTGTTTTTGTAGCTTCCGTCCGTCAGGCTGTAGCCGATGCCGCTGAAAAAGGGCACGATGTAAAAGATCATCAGCATCGCAAGCCCCGGCAGCAGAAACAGCCAGACGGATTTTTTCTTTTCAAACATGCGGGTTTAGTTGCCCTCCAGCTTCTGCATTTGCAGGGTCTTTTCCAGCGCCGCCGCCAGCTGCTGGGCGTTCATCGCGCCGTCGAGATACTGCTGCACCTGCGTCGAGCCCTCGTTCGTGTTCCAGATGAGGCTCTGCTGCACGGCCATGTTCTCGCCGAACGCGCGGTAGCTCGCAATCTGCTCCGGGGAGATTTGGTATTTGCCGCTCTTCTCGTAATCCTCGCGCCACTGCTTCATGGAATCCAGATTCGCTTGCAGCGATTCGCGGGTTTCCTCGTCCTCGGTCTTGTCCAGCGTCTTCTGCAAATCGGCAATCGAGTTGTCGATGTTCCGCAGGTTCTCCTCGTAATAGCTGTTGAGCACCGGCTCGTTCATCTCCGGGCTGAGCATAATCATGTCTTCCTTCTGCTCCAGCGCCCATGCGTCGGCCAGATATTCGGCGGCCTCGTCTCTGTGCTCGGAGAACGGGTTGATGAACGCAAACGTCACGCTCTGGCCGACCAGCGGCTTTTCGCCCTCCACAACGGAGAGCGCGACCGGCGTCGCCTGTTCTTCGTCAGCGCCGACATAGTTGTACACGCTCAGGCTCGTCCAATTGATCAAAGCGTCGCTCCCGTTGTACATCATGTCCTCGGTGTCCTCGTAATCCTCGGCCAGACCGAGGTTGTCCCAGTCAATGGCTTCAAACGCCTCGCACAGGTCGAGCAGCGCCTGCGTGCCGCGGGTCAGGTTCTCCTCGCTCGCGTCCAGCCAGGTGAAATAATCGGCCAGCATCATGTAGAACACCTGAGAACGGAAATCATCCTTGGCGTAGCCCGGTTCGGCGATCATCACTTCCGGCGTCTCCTCCAGCCGCTTGTTGTTTGAAATGTCGGCCAGAATCGTCAGCAGCCCCTTCCACGAGGTCGGTACCTCGTAGCCCAGCTTTTCAGTCAGCAGCTTGGTGTTCAGGCTCATCATATTGGCATAGCAGGAGAGCGGCAGCGCGTAGATGTGGCCGTCCTTCATCACGTAATCCTTGAGGAAGCCATACATGGCGTTCACCGCGTCGGAAATGGTCTGGCTGCCCTCCAATTCGGCCATAAAGCCGCGGTTCATCAGCGAGGTGAACGCGCTGCTCGTGCTGGGGAGGGTGTAGATATCCACGGAGGAATCGCGGTTCATCATGCTTTGCAGCAGGCTGTCCGTGTCCAGCGTCGTGGAGATGGAGATCATGTATTCCGGGTGCTTGTCGGTAAAGGCGTAATACGCCTTGTTGATCGAATCGACGTAGTCGCCGTTGGCGATGCGCATGCGCTGCGCGGGCAGCTTGTCAAGCGTCACGTCGCGGCCGACCACCGCATCGTAGCTGGCGAGCACATACAGATCGCCGTAAACCACGCCGTTGCCGTTGGCATACGTCAGCGGCATGTCGCCGAATTCCTCCGGCTCGCCGAGGCCGTCCTCGCTGACGTCGATGCGCCAGACGCTGCCGGAGAGCACGTAATACATCTTGCCGCGCGCCTCGTCATACGCCAGACCGGCGGGCGTTTGATAGCCGCTCGTCGGGAGCGCGCCCAGCTCGGCCGCCTCCTCGTTTTCAATGTCGTACAGCCAGAGCGTCGTGCTGGGCGTTTCGGTCGTATAATCGACGACGGTCATCAGCAGCTTGCCCTCGGTATACGGCGCGATGTTCTGCACGTCGCCATCCACATCGACCGTCAGCGCCTCCACGCTTTCATCCTCGAGGTTGAGCGCCAGCAGCTCCAGCTCCTCGCCGTAGGAGAGCGCGTAGAGCATGCTGCCAAAGGAGCAGGGGTTGCTCAGGGTGCGGGTGTAGGTGTAGGTTTCGTCGCCATACGTCTCGGCGACGCAGAGCGCGTCGCCCAGATCAATGATCTCGCCCAGCGACAGCGCGCCGTCATCCGCAATCAGCAGCTCGACGAGCTGGTTGCTCGAATTGCCGTCCTCATCGCTGATGGTCGCCATGCGGTAGAGCTTGCCGCCGACGGCATAGAGGTTGCCGTCCAGATAGGCATATTCGCCGTCATTCAGCTCCAGCGCGCCGGGGGTCTCGCCGTCCCCGGTCAGCACGTTTTGCAGCTTGTCATAGCCGTCCACAAGGGTCAGCTTGCGGCTGGTGTTGTCCCACGTGTAGAGCGTATCCCAACTGGACAGCAGCAGCTTGTCGCCGTAGACAATCATGCTCTGAATGTTGTCGTTGAAGTCGTTCATGCCCTGCACGGCGATGGTCACGTTGCCCTCCGCCAGCGCCGCCGCGCCCAGCATCAGAGCCAGCGCGAGAAGAATCGAAAGCATCTTTTTCATTTTGGTGTCCTTTCTTTGTTTACTTCTTACTCCTTCAGTCAGCCTTGTATAGCGCCCCCCGCCTCCCTCCTTGAGGGAGGTGTTGAGCGCAGCGAAACGGAAGGAGTTCGTTACTCCACATACACGATCACGGTCATGCCGATGCGCACGGTTTCATCCGGCGTGAAATCGACATAGGCGACATACTGCGCGCTTTGGCTCGCCGCGCCGTCGCTCTGCTTTTCGCTCAGATACGAGATGGAGGAAATCGTTCCCTCAAAGCGGCGGCCGCTGTCCGCGTCCCAGTTGAACTCGATTTCGGCCTTGCCGCCGACGGTCACATCCATCAGATCCGCTTCGGAAATGACCATCTTGATCTGCATGGCGTCGTTCGGGTAAATCGTCGCGATCTTCGCGTCCTTCTCGACGCTCGTGCCGTTGCCCGCGTCCACCGTCGCAATCACGCCCGCCGTGTCACTGACCACCTGCTTATCCGGCGCGTAGAGGCCGTCCAGCGTACCCGTCACGGTTTCAAACAGCAGCTCGCCGCGCTCCACCGTGTCGCCCGCCTTGACGTGCATTTTCAGCACGCTGCCCTCGGCGTTGACGGCGACGGTTTTCGTCCGCCCGACCGTGCCGCGGCCGATGCGGCTGGCGGAGGCATAATCCTCGCTGCGGTAGATGTCCACGGTTTCGCCCATGTAAAACTCGCCGCCCGTCACCTCGACGGTGAACTTGTTGTCTTCCTTCTCGTCCAGCCCGGTCACCACGCCGCGCCCCTGATGGCTGCCGTCCTTGGTGCACTTGAGAAACACGCTCTCGCCGATGTGGATGTAGCGGTTCTCGCTGGAATTATAGCCCTTCTCCGTGCTGCACTCGAGCGTATAGCGGTTGATCGGCTCGATATACACCAGCGCGCCGTATTGGGTTTTCACGCCGTCCGCGCTGTCGCCTTCGCGCGCAAACACGCCGCTGACCGTGCCATCCGTGGAAGCGTAGGTCTTGCTGGTCTCCACCGTGGCGATCGGGTCGCCGATCTTCACGCTGTCGCCCACGCGAACGCGCACATCCTCCACCAGACCGCCGTAGGGCGCGGCGATCACCTGCGTCGTCCCCGCCGTCACTTCGCCGGCGAACACGGTTTCCGCCTGCGCCGCGAGGGGCAGGGCGAGCGCCAAGAGAAGCGCGCCGAGGGTTGCTGTTTTCTTCATTTATGTGGCCTCCTTACCGGGCTGATAGCTTTCGTAGGGCTTCTTCATCATGTCCTTTGTGCCGATGAGCACGTTGTAGCGGTACATTGGGCTCTCCGTGCTCTCCTCGAGCAGATAGGTTTCGCCCTCCACCTGTACGCTCAGCGTCGTCTCGCGCAGCGTTTCATCCTGAATGAGCGTGTATTCGAACTTGCGGGTCGAAACGCCGCCGGCCTTGAGCTTGCCGTACTGCGTGCCGCCGGTGAAGCCATCCGTCGGGATGACGGCGATATACTCGCCGGAAGCGAACACCAGATACTCCACGCCGCTGTTGTACAGCAGCTTATAGGTCTCGCCGCCGAAGTGCCAAACGTTGGCCTGCGCGTCCGTCGCCGCGGTGAGCACGAGCGCGTTGGGCGCGGTCTTCGTCTCGCCCGCCTTCGTCTGCCACGTCGTCAGTTCGGCGGTGAACGGCTTGAGCTGCTCTTCCTCGGTCAGCGACAGGCTCAGCGCCGTGCCGCCGATGGTCAGCTCCGTCTGCGGCTGATCGGAAACATTCAGCTCCAGCGCGTTGTAGTTCGCCTTGGAATAATCCATCGTTTCCTTCACGTGGCGGATGGGCTTTTTGCCCGTTCCCGTGCCGTCTCCCGTGCCGGTGCGCTTCTTCTTGCCGAAGATGAAATCCTCGTCGTTCGAAGAGATGTTGCCCGCAAAGTCGCGCGTCAGAATCCAGCCCGCGTCCACCGTTTCGCCGACCTCGCCGTAGAAGGTCATGTTGTCCGTCTCCGGGTCGTTGCAGGAGAGCCACGTTTTGCCGCCGTCGTAGGAGATGCTGTCCAGCCCGCTCAAATCGTCATACGCTTCCACGTAGCAGACCTTTTTGTTCTTGCTGTCGCCGCTGAGATACGGCCCGTCCGGCGGGGTGAAATCCAGCATCGTGTCATATTGATCCGAGAGGGACTGCACGTCGCCCATCTTATCCAGAATGACGAAGCGGACGCTGGAGAAGCCTTCCTCGCTGGGCACATACATGTTGTTGCCGTCGGACAGCAGAATCAGCCGCTCGTCGCAGATAAACACGCCGTAAACGTATTCGGTACTGTCCTCCGGGATGCCGGAGAGGGTGAACATCGGCGGGGAATTTTTCCAAACGCCCGGTTCATAGTCCTCCGCCGTCACCTCGAGCACCGGCTTGGGCACGGGCGTAGGCGTCGGTTCTTCCGTCGGGGTGGGCGTAGCGCTCGGCTGCGCCGAAGGGGTCTGCGTCTCGCCTGTTCCGGGGGCCTGCGTCTCATTCGTTCCGGGGGTCTGCGTCCCGCCTGTTCCGGGGGTCTGCGTTTCGCCCGTTTCGGGGGGCTGCGTTTCGCCCGTTTCGGGGGGCTGCGTTTTGTTCGAGTCGGTCTTGTTCAGTTCGTCCTCGCGCAGCACCTGCACGCTGATGGAGAGGCGAACGTCCTCCATGTCCCCCGTCTCTTCCAGCGTCATCAAATCCTTGGAATCGAGCACCGCCACATATTCGTATTTCTCCATGTTGAAGCTGTCGCTCTCGCCATCCGGCTCGAAGCCCACGCGGCCCAGCAGATTTCGCGAAACGTTGTCCGCCGTCAGCACGTCCTTCGTGCGGATATACACCGTCGCTTCCTCGTCTTCCGCCAGATGATGCTCCAGCCACGAGAGCACATCGCCGAGCGCGCCCGCCGTGTGTTCGCCGTTTTCCAGTTCCGTCCAAGCGTCCCCCTGCGGCTTCCAGTCGTCCGCTTCCGGCTCTTGCTCGCCTTCCTGTACGGGATTCTGCGTTTCAGTCGGCGTGGTTCCGTCCTTCTGTTCGGTTCCGTCCTCCTGCTCGGTTTCGTCCTTCTGTTCGGTTCCGTCCTTCTGCTCGGTTCCGTCCTTCTGCTCGGTTTCGTCCTTCTGTTCGGTTCCGTCCTTCTGTTCGGTTCCGTCTTTCTGCTCGGTTCCGTCTTTCTGTTCGGTTCCGTCCTTCTGCTCGGGCTCGTCCTTCTGCTCGGGTTCGTCCTTCTGCTCGGGTTCGTCCTTCTGTTCGGTTTCACCCTTCTGCTCGGGTTCGTCCTTCTGTTCGGGTTCGTCCTTCTGCTCGGGTTCGTCCTTCTGCTCGGGTTCGTCTTCCATCAATGATTCGGTTTCACCCTCGTCAAGGGTTTGTTCCTCTTCTGTTTCTTCCTCTTCTGTTGGCTCATCTATGATTTCTTCTACGGTTTCTTCCGTTTCTTCCTCCGGCTGGCTGTCGTTCTGCGCGCCCGGCTGATCGACCGCCGGGGTTCCCTCTGTATAGCCCTCAGCCACTGTCAAGCCGGGCAGTATGGCCAGCCATGCTGCCAGCGCCAGCGCTGCTTTTCGGTTCTTGTTCATGCGTTTGCCCTCCTTGGTCGCCTGATGTCCGACATGAATTAGACGACGACGCCTCTCCGTTTGTGGACAGGTTTTAGATGTTATTTGAAACAAAACCACATCTTGAACAGTATATCACATTTTTCCGTGCTTTTGTTTGCGGGTTTCCTTTTATTAGACGAATGAGCGCAGGAAATTCTTTCATCCGGAGGCAAAAAAAATGGGCAGAGCCCGCCTTCCGTTCCGCCAAAGTCTGCAAAACGCCAAAAAATCCCGCGCCGCATCGTTCGCCCGGATGCAATAGCGCGGGAAAAATCTGTCCATACTGAGGAAAAAAAACGTTTAGCTGGCCATGTTTTCGGAGGATTCCAAAATTTCGCGCGCAACGTCCGCGATTCGCCGGCCGGAATCCATGCTCGTCTTCTGAATCTTGTAATGCGCTTCGGATTCGGTCAAATGGAACACATCCATCAGCTTGCCCTTCGCGCGATCAATCAGCTTGCGCTCCTCCAGCGTGCGCGAGAGCTTTTCGACCTTCGCGCGGAGCTGCTGCATGCGTATGCGGCAATGGGCGAGCGTTTTGACGCTCTGCACCAGCGCGTCCGCGCTGATCGGGTTGCGCAGCATGACGACGTTCTCCATTTCCTCGCCCGCGTAATCCTGCGGCACGATCATCACCACGTCGGCCTCCTCGCCAAGCTGGCGCGCCAGCTCCTCCCCGGTCATATCCGGCAGGCGATACGTCGTCAGCAGCATCGCCCCGCCCTGCGCGGCGCGCACCGCCTCCACACCCGTGTGCACAACGCCGCTGGGCATGATCTGCGCGGCGAGCAGCATGCTGCTGAGTTTGGCGGCCACGCCCTGCGGCGCGGCGATGTAAAAACGATCGGAAAATGACGCCCCCATTGTTTCATCCTCCATGTGATTCAAAGTACGGTTTGAGCAGCGCGATTGTCAGCCCGTTGACAGCCTGCGGTTGTTTTTGCGCGGCAAAGTCAGGAAATCCGGTCCTTTCTTCGTCTGTGGGGAAGGCAATTTGTCTACAATCCGATTATACCGTTTCTTTGCGCGGTTTTCAAGATGTTTTTGACCTTTTTCATTTCAAATCCTGCACTTTCTTCTTTTATTAAGCTCTTTTTATACAAGATGCGAATAAATTTTCATAAATTAAGCAAAATCGCCGCTTTGCTTTTTTTGCATAACGGCGATTTCTCTTTTTTATTTTTCCTGCGCCTTCAGCGCCGCGCCGACAAACTCGCGGAACAGCGGATGCGGACGGTTCGGGCGGCTTCTCAGCTCCGGGTGATACTGTACGCCGACGAACCACGGGTGGTTCGGCAGCTCGACGATCTCCACCAGATCGCGCTCCGGGTTCACGCCGCCGATGCGCATGCCGCCCTCGACGAACAAATCGCGATAGGCGTTGTTGAACTCGTAGCGGTGGCGATGGCGCTCGAAGATATTCTCCTCGCCGTAGGCGGCGAAGGCGACGGAATCGCGGCTCAGGCGGCAGGGATATTTGCCCAGCCGCATCGTACCGCCCTTCTCATCGATATGCTGCTGGTCGGGCATCAGGTCGATCACCGGGTACGGCGTGTTGGGGTCAACCTCGCTGGTGTGCGCGCCGGTCAGACCGAGCACGTGGCGGGCGTATTCCACCACGGCCATCTGCATGCCCAGACAAATGCCCAAAAACGGCACACCGTGCTCGCGGGCATACTGCACGGCGGCAATCTTGCCCTCCAGCCCGCGCTCGCCGAAGCCGCCCGGCACGAGCACGCCGCCGCAGCCTGCCAGCTTCTCCGCCGCGTTCTCCGGCGTTACGCTCTCGGCCGCCACCCATTCCACGCGCACCTTCGCATGGTGGGCGATGCCGCCGTGGGTCAGCGCCTCGACGATGGAGAGATACGCATCCGGCAGCTCGACATATTTGCCGACAATCGCAATGCGGACGTCCCTTTCCGGGGTCAGCAGCCGCTCGACCATGCCGCGCCATTCGATCAGGTCGGCCTCCGGCGCGGGGATACCCAGCAGGCGGCAGACACGCTCGTCCATGCCCTCCTCGTGAATCATCAGCGGCACTTCGTAAATGCTGCGCGCGTTGAGATTTTCGAACACGCAGTCCGCCGGAATGTTGCAGAACAGGCCGATCTTCGCGCGCACATCGCGCGTCAGCGCCTTTTCGCTGCGGCAGACGATGATATCCGGCTGAATCCCCAACCCGGTCAGCTCCTTGACGGAGTGCTGGGTCGGCTTGGTCTTCAATTCGCCCGCCGCGGAGATATACGGCACAAGCGTCACGTGGATATACAGCACGTTTTCGCGGCCGACCTCGTTTTTCAGTTGGCGCGCCGCTTCGAGGAACGGCAGAGATTCGATGTCGCCGACCGTGCCGCCGATCTCGGTGATGACCACATCCGGCGCATCCTCCCGGAGGGAGACCGCCAGCATGCGGCGCTTGATCTCGTCGGTGATATGCGGAATGACCTGAATCGTCGCGCCCAGATATTCGCCCTTGCGCTCGCGGGTGATGACGGTATCATACACGCGGCCGCTGGTGACGTTGGCCGCCTGCGTCAGATTTTCGTCGATGAAGCGCTCGTAATGCCCCAAATCGAGATCCGTCTCCGCGCCGTCGTCGGTGACAAAGACCTCGCCGTGCTGATACGGGTTCATCGTGCCGGGATCGACGTTGATATAGGGATCAAACTTCTGCATGGAAACCCTGAGCCCGCGGCTCTTGAGCAGCCGCCCCAGCGAAGCTGCCGTAATGCCCTTGCCCAGCGAGGAAACGACGCCGCCCGTCACAAAAATAAACTTGGTGTGCATCCTATACCTTCCTTCCGTCCGCGCGAACGCGATCATCAAAAAACTACCGACCTATTATAATCACCACGCGCCCGGATTTCAAGAAAAATTTGGGAGAAAAACAACATTTCCTTCAATTTGTTCTATTTTTTCATTTTATTCGCTCAAAAAGTGAAAGAATTTAACATTCATCTACCGTATAAGTCTCTTGCGCCATGGCCGGTTCTGAAAAAATCCGCCCTGCACGGCGCAAGGCGGATTCGAATTATTTATGATACAGGCTGTTCTTTTCATAGACGGGTTCGCAGGTCAGGCGCATGCCCAGCCGCTTGAATACCCCGTCGTCCACGGAGGAGAGGATGACCGTGGAATGTACCTCGCAGCACTTGAGCTTATCAAGCGCCTGCATGGCCTTCTGCGCGTTCGGGTCGCTGGCCGCGCTGATCGCCAGCGCGACGAGCATCTCGTCGGTGTGCAGACGCGGGTTTCGGCTCTTCATGTAATCGGTTTTGAGCGTCTGGATGGAGGCGATCACGTCCGGGGCGATGAGCTTGATCTCGTCGTCAATGCCCGCAATCGCCTTGAGCGCGTTAAGCACCGCCGCGGAGGCCGCGCCGAACAGTTCGGTCGTGCGCCCCGTGACAATCTGCCCATCCGGCAGCTCGATGGCGAGGGCGGGCTTGCCCGTGCGCTCGGCGACCGCCATCGCGGCAGGCACGACCGCGCGGCGTTCCGGCTCAATATCCAGCGTGCGCATCAGCAGCTCGATCTTGGCCACCTCGTCCTCGGCGTTCTGCCCCTGGCGGACGCGGCAGGCCGCCTGGAAGTAGCGGCGGATGACCTCCTGCCGGGAGGCCTCGCGGCAAACCTCGTCGTCCACGATGGAGAAGCCCGCCATGTTCACGCCCATATCCGTCGGGCTCTTATACGGACATTCGCCGTAGATGCGCTCAAAAATCGTTCGCAGCACCGGGAAAATCTCGATATCGCGGTTGTAATTGACCGTCGTAACACCGTAGGCTTCCAGATGGAACGGGTCAATCATGTTCACGTCGTTCAGGTCGGCTGTCGCCGCCTCATAGGCGAGGTTGACCGGGTGCTTGAGCGGCAGATTCCAGATCGGGAAGGTTTCAAACTTCGCGTAGCCCGCCTTCACGCCGCGCTTGTGCTCGTGGTAGAGCTGGGAGAGGCAGGTCGCCATCTTTCCGCTGCCCGGCCCCGGCGCGGTCACGACGACCAGCGAGCGCGTGGTTTCGATATAATCGTTGCGGCCATAGCCCTCGTCGCTGACGACCAGCCGCACGTCGGCGGGATAATTCGGGATTCGGTATTGACGGTAGACCTTGAGGCCGAGCGCCTGCATGCGCTTTTCGAACACATCCGCCGCGGGCTGACCGGCGTACTGCGTCAGCGCGATTGAGCCGACGTACAGGCCAAAGCCGCGGAAAACGTCGATCAGGCGCGCCACGTCCTTGTCGTAGGTAATGCCCAGATCGCCGCGGCGCTTGTTTTTCTCGATATCGCCCGCGTTGATGGCGATGACGATTTCCGCCTGATCGCGCAGCGCCAGCAGCATTTTGATCTTGTTATCCGGCGCGAAGCCCGGCAGCACGCGCGCCGCGTGATAATCGTCAAAGAGCTTGCCGCCAAATTCCAAATAGAGCTTGCCGCCGAACTGATTGATGCGCTCACGGATATGCTCCGATTGCAGCCGGATATACTTTTCGCTGTCAAAACCGACCTGATTCATCTGTCTCTCTCCATTTCTCGTTGTTCAAACCACTTCGACTGTTTAGTATATCAAACTCGCGGACGGCTTTCAAGCCGAAATCAGAGAAAGTTTTTGACAAAAAAAGCCCCGGCAAACCTGACTTCTTGACAAGCCTGCCGGGATAGCGTACAATGTAGTCAGGTAGGTTGCGCCCTACGAGGTATGCGGCTTCCGCCGCAACAGCTAATTAGGTTTGGTTACCCTATTCGCCGTCACGCAGTTGCAGTCTGCGGGGCGGCCTTTTTTATCGCTTGACTAACGCGATACCAAGTGCCACAGCACCAATCACGATACCAATCACGGCAAGAAGAGCGTTAAACAACTCTACGTTCGTCATTGCTATCACCTCCGCTTCTGTACGCTGTTGCGAAGGGATGCTTACCTCGTAGCCCTACCTGACTACGCTGTATATCATAACACGCCGCCCTGCTTTTGACAAGGCGGCGTGTTATCAGATTCTATTCGATTCAGAAATGAACGAAATGCTTACTTCGCGGTGGCAAAGCGCGGCTTCTGCTCGACAAGGTAATATGAGCCGTCGTCGATGGCCATCTTCATGTCTCCCATCGCTTCACAACCGGGAGAACAGACGCGGCGTTCCTTTGTCTTTAGCCCTTCACCGCACCGGCGATCACGCCGTCGATGATGTATTTCTGGCAGACGAGGTACATCACGATAATCGGCAGAACCGTAATCATAATGCAGGCCATCATCGGCCCCATCTCCACGCGGCCGTAGCTGCCGCGGAAATACTGAATCGCCATCGGGATGGTGCGGTATTTCTTGATATCCAGCACCAGCGTCGGCAGGAGATAGTCGTTCCAAACCCACATGGTTTCCAGAATCGCGGTGGAAATCATCGTCGGTTTCAGAATCGGGAACACGATCTTGAAGAAGATTTGCAGCGGGTTGCAGCCGTCGATCATCGCGGCCTCTTCAATCGCAATCGGGACGGATTTCATAAAGCCGGTGAACATGAACACCGCCAGACCCGCGCCGAAGCCGAGGTAGATCACGCAGATATTGAACGGCGTGTTGAGCCTCAGCGTGTCCGCCGTCTTGGAGAGGGTGAACATCACCATCTGGAACGGCACGACCATCGAGAACACGCAGAGCAGATACATCGCCTTGGAAATCATGGAGCTCACGCGGGTGATGTACCAGCCGCACATCGAGCAGCACAGCAGAATCAGCACGACCGAGGTGATCGTGATCGTCGCCGAATAGCCGAAGGATTGCAGGAAGTTGAGCTGGGTGATGCCGTAGGTATAGTTGTGCAGCCCGGCGAACGTCGCCTGAGTCGGCAGTTCGAACACCGTCGCGGTGGAAATCGCCAGCTCGTCCTTGAGCGAGTTAATCAGAATCAGCAGCACCGGATAGAGCCACACGACGCAGAGCGCCGCGAGCAGCACGGTCAGCAGCACGTTGACAACGCGGCGGGAGCCGGAAACGGCGCCATCATGGTATTTGGCCATTACTGCTGCACCTCCTTGCGACGGGTGAAATAGAGCTGAATGAGCGCGATGACGATGACCAGCAGGAAGAAGACCACGGCCTTCGCCTGACCGATGCCCTTCCACTGCGCGCCGCTGCGCTGGTAGAACGTGTCGTAGATGTTGAGCGCGAGCATCTGGCTGGCCTTGGCCGGTTCGCCGCCGGTCAGCGAGAGGTTCTGGTCGAAGAGCTTGAACGAGTTGGTCAGCGTCAGGAAGGTGCAAATCGTGATGGAGGGCATGACCATCGGCAGCTTGACCCTGAAGAGTGCCTGCGCGCCGGTCGCGCCGTCGATGGCAGCGGCTTCCAGCAGGTCGCCCGGCACGTTTTGCAGCCCCGCGATGTAGATAATCATCATATAGCCGATCTGCTGCCAGCACATCAGGATAATCAATCCCCAGAAGCCGTATCGCGCGTCCAGCGAGAGCAGCGGCCTGCCCAGATTGGTCAGAATGCCGTTAAGCAGAATCTGCCAGATATAGCCCAGCACGATGCCGCCGATCAGGTTCGGCAGGAAGAACACCGTGCGGAAGACGTTCGTGCCCTTGAGCCCGCGCGTCAGCGCCAGCGCGATGGCAAAGGCGATGACGTTAATCAAGACAGTGGAAACGACGGTGAATTTCGCCGTAAACCAGAAGGCGGAGACGAACGTGCTGTCCTGAAAGACCTTCAGGTAGTTATCCAGCCCAACGAACGTCGTCTTGCTGATGGTGGTGAACTTGTGGAAGGACAGGAAAATGCCCCACAGGAACGGCCACACGAAGCCGATGATAAACGCCGCCAGCGTCGGCAGCAGGAAAAACGGCCAATATTTTTTGATTGCTTTTTCCATATTTCGGTTCCTTTCGGAGGCAGGAATGGGGCAGCCTGCAAAGGGACATGGCGCGCATGCCGCTTTGAAGACTGCCCTTTTCGCGGGCAGTTTGCTTTTTTCAGTCTATCTCAGTTTGAAGAAGAAAAAGGGGAGGGCGAAGTGCCCGCCCCTTTTGGCGCAAGGTCAGTTAGTGGCTCAGCTTGTACTCGGTCGCCCAGCCGTCCACGAACGCGGTCTTCACAGCGTCCCAGTCGCCGGTGCCGGCAGCGTAAGCGGTCAGCGCGGAGCCGACGCCGTTCTTCCACTCTTCGGACGGAATGGTCGCGAAGTTCCAGCTCACCGGGAGCTTGCCCTCGGCGGTGTACTGCGCGTCAATCTGCACGAACGGGTTCGCGGACTGATATTCGCCGGTGAAGGTATCGAACGGGGCGACGAAGCCCATGTCCTGAGACATGCTCTTGCGGCCCTCGTCAGAGGTCACGACCCACTCCATGAACGCGAGGGTCGCGTCGATGTCTTCCTGCTTGGCAGTGCCGTTGACGCACCAGTAGTTCTCCGTGCCGGTGCACAGACCCTGATTCTCTTCGCCTTCCACGCCGATGTAGATCGGGAGCATGGTCAGGTTCTCAGCGCCGAGGGAGGAAACGTCGTTCCACGCCCAGGTGCCGTTCTGATAGAACACGGCCTTCTCGCCGACGAACTCAGCCACAGCGTCGTTGCCGGTCTTGCTGGCCAGCAGCTTCGGGTCGCAGGTGGAATCGGTGATGTACAGATCCCAGATCTTCTTGTAGTTGTCCAGATAGGTGCCCTTGATGGCCTCGGTCGCGCCGATGCCGTCCGCCTTGTACTCGTAGTAGATCGGCATGTTGGCCAGATGGGTCTTGAAGCGCCAGTCGGAAGAACCGTCCATACCGGCGGAGGTGAAAGCGCCGTCCACGCCAAGCTCGTCCTTGCGCGCCTGGATATCGTCGGCAACCGCCTTCAGGGTTTCAAAGTTGGTGATGTCGGAGGCCTTGTAGCCGGCCTTCTCCAGCAGCTTGGTGTTGGCGATCAGGCCGTAGGTCTCGATGACGTAGGCCACACCGTACACCTTGTCGTCCTCCTTGAGGGCGAAGGCGTCGGAGGTCAGGTGCTTGGTGATCTCGGCGTCCTTGAGATCATAGCAGTAATCCTTCCAGTTGGCCAGACCGACCGGGCCGTTCACCTGGAACAGCGTCGGCGGATCGTTCTTCTCGATTTCGCTCATCAGCGTGGTCTCGTAGTTGCCGGAAGCGGCCGTCACGACGGTCACCGGCACGCCGGTCTTCTCGGTGTAGAGCTTCGCGAGCTCCTGCCACTGCGGATCCTGCTCGGGCTTGAAGTTCAGGTAGTACACCGAACCCTCGGCCGAAGCGGTCACGGCCAGAGCAAGGCACAGGCACGCGGCCAGAGCAAAGGCGATGATTTTCTTCATAGATTGTTACCCCTTTCATTTGGTAGAGAGTTTTTATGGTCGAAGCGTCCTCCCGCTCCAAACATACGGTTTCACGACGTTGTTTGCGAAACACCGTGCAACGTCTATGCACCCATTATAGACCAACCTTTTCAGAAATGCAAGAGCCTTTTTGGAATTTATGAGCCTTTTTTACAAATCGTGCGCGACGTAAACCGACATTTTGCAGATTCGCCCTTCTTCCTTCTTCGGCTTCATCCTCCTTTGTTCGCCAGAATGTGCAACTTTGTGCAAATTTTTTGCGCAAATTGGGCGCACACGGTTGACAGCGCACCCATCCTCTTTTACAATAAAAGCAGACACGAGAGCGGGCTGTGTCACGCGCCGCTTTCCCCCTATCTTCTGCGCAAAGGAGCGTTTCTGTGGCCGTAACCATTCGGGATGTGGCGGCGCTGGCAGGCGTTTCGCCGTCCACCGTATCCAGAACCTGCCAAAACAGTCCCTCCATCAGCGAGGACACCAAGCGGCGCGTCCGTCAGGCCGCCAAGCAGCTCGGCTATGCCATGGGCGGCGACCCGGCGCAGTCCCCCGCGCCGCGCACCATCGGCGTCATCCTGCCGCCGAGCGCCAGAGAGGTTTACGAAAACCCCTTCTATCTGGAGATGATCCGCGGCATCAACCAGTTCTGCAACGCGCACCAATACGTCAGCACCATCGTCACCGGGCGCGACAACGACGAAATCCTCGCGGCGATTCGGCTGCTCGTCTCCACCGGCGCGGCGAATGCGTTTATTCTGCTCTATTCCCGTCAGGGCGATACCGTCATCGACTATCTGGTGCAGGCGGAGCTGATGTACGTGCTCATCGGCAAGGCCTATGCCTACGCGAACAAGACGGTCTACATCGACAACGACAACTTTCTCGCCGGGCAGGAGGCGACCGAATATCTCATCCGCCGGGGGCATCGGCGCATCGCCTATCTGGGCAGCGACAACGCCTATTTTTTCACCGCCGACCGCAGGCGCGGCTATCAGGCGGCGCTGGCACTGGCGGATATCCCCCTTCTGGAGGATTACTGCGTGGAAATGCCGACGCTGGGCAGCGACGACGCGGCCGTGCACGCGCTGCTCAGCCGCGCGGACAGGCCGACCGCCATCGTCGTCAGCGACGATCTGCTGGGCATGACGCTCGGGCGCGCCTGTCTGGCGCATGGGCTTTCCATTCCTAAAGATATTTCCATCATCTCGTTCAATAATTCGCTTTTCGCGAAATTGACCTCGCCCCGGCTCACGTCGGTGGATCTCAATTCCTTTCAGCTGGGCATCGAGGCGGCCAGCCAGCTCATCAGCCACGTCGAGCGTCCGGAATTGATGGCGACCAAGAGCATCATCCCGCACCGCATCGTCGAACGGGAGAGCTGCCGCGATCTTTGAGCGCGCGCCCATCGCTCATCAAGCCCGAATCGCTCCAAAACAAAACACGCTCCCTTCTGCGATAAAACGTCGAGAGAGCGTGTTTTCTGCTTTACAGAATACTTTGAAGCGTCATCGCGCAGAGCATTTCCCGCGGGAACGCGCTCAGCGTGCGCAGCGCCAGCGGCGAGAACGAGCCCTCGCGCAGCAGCACCTGATACAGGCAGGCAATCACCAGCCTGCGGTCGATCTGCGGCTTGGCAAAAAGCACACCGATCCGGCCGCCCAGCAGCGAGCCGAGCATGGATTCCGCCTTTTCAAGCGGCAAACGCGCGCGCAGCTCGTCCCGCAGCGCGGCGAACGTCAGCACCTGCGCCGGGTTGACCTCCGCCGCCTGCGCGCAAAGCTCGCAGCCGCGCAGGAAATAGTCGATGCCGTCCGCCTTTTCCGGCAGCTCCTCCTCCAGCAGGGAGAAGAACGGCGCGGCGGTCTCCCGCTTCCGCGTCAGCGCGTTGGAATGGGCGAACGCCATCTCCACCTGCGTCAGCCGGACGACGTAATCCTGCGCGCGGGTGTAGAGCGCCTGCGCGTCCACCGCGTCAAACGCATAGGATACGCCGCGCATGCGCCCGAACGCGCGCATCACGTCGTTATAGCCGAGGGTGCGGTTGCGCGCCGAGAGCGCGCTGTCCAGCGTCAGCAGGCCGCCCAGCGGCTGCGAGGGGCGGATGTAGGTGACGTTCGGCCTGCGGTCATACTGCGTGTGGGAGCGGTGCTTGCCGATGTCGATGGCGATGATATCCCGCGCGCCGCTGCGCACGGCCATCTCCACCGGCGTGTTGTCGCAGAAGCCGCCGTCGATATAGCGGTCGCCGCCGACCTGCTTCATCGGGAAAATCGGGAAGCAGGACGCGCTGGCCATCAGCCAATCGTGCAGCGAACCGGCCTCCATCTCCTCCAGCCGCTTCTCCACCATCGCCAGCGACGGGAAGCGCGTGGTGACCACGCCCAGACGAACGCCGCTGCGGCGAACCCTGTCCTCGTCGATCAGCCGGTGCAGAATCTCCATCAGCGGGGAGACGTCCACGCCCTTCCGGTGCGCGTAGCGGGTGATGAATTCCAGCAGCTTTTCCGGGTGATCGAAGATGTTTTCCGCGTCGTCCGCGATGGCAAGGCTTTCCTCGCTCACCACGTCACTCAGGCGGATGCTGCTCCACAATTCGGCCGCCGCGTCCATGCTGCCCTGCGCGTACATCGCCGCGTGCAGCGCGCCGACGGACGTGCCGAAGACGCTGCCCGCCTTCACGCCCAGCGCGTCCAGCGCGGCAATCGCACCGACCTCATACGCGCCCTTCGCCCCGCCGCCGCCCAGCACGAGCGCCGTTTCGGAGGGAATAAACGCGCGCATTAGGCGCGAACCTCGATTTTCGCCATATCCGCCAGCATTTCGGCGGTCTTTTCAATGCCCATCAGCCCGGAGTTGATACAGACGTCGTAATTCTGCGCCTTGCCCCACTTCTGATCCGTGTAGCGGAAATAGTGGTTGCCGCGCTCCTTGTCGGATGTGCTGATGGCCTTGAGCGCCTCCGCCTCGCTCAGGTTGTGGCGCGCCATGATGCGGTTGACGCGCACCTCGCGCGGCGCATAGACGAAGACGTTGATGGTGTTGTCGCGCCCGGCGAGGATATAGTCCGCGCAGCGGCCGACGATGACCGCGCTCTCCTTCGCGGCGATGTCGCGGATGACCTGCGCCTCGGAGATGAAGATGGATTCGCTCAGCGGCAGATACTGGCTGGAGAAGAAGCCGCTGGAATACGCGGCGCTCGCGGCGAGGTTCTGCATGAAGCCGCTGCGCACGCGCTGCTCGTTGTTGGCGATGAATTCGTCGGACAGGCCGCTCTTCTGCGCGGCCAGGGTGATGAGCTTTTTATCGTAATACGCGATGCCGAGGGTTTTGGCGACCAGCTCGCCGATCTCGCGGCCGCCGCTGCCATACTCACGGCCAATGGTGATGATTAAAGGATTCCTCATATTGATGACCTCCCCATCCTGTTTGTCGTCTTTATTATAACACATCCGTAAACCGCGGGACAAACTTTTTTTGCGCCTTCCGTCACGCCTGCGGCGTACCAACCTCCTCCTTCCGTCACGCCTACGGCGTGCCAACCTTCGGCGTTTTTCATCGTCTGAATCCGCCACAGGCGGCGACGATGGAAAACGTCCCTCGAAGAGGGAGGTCTGGATTGCAGATAAAAGCTATTCCTGCGAATAAAAAAGCAAGGAATCATAAAACGCCCCAAAGGGCTCCCTCCTTGAGAGCGTGGAGCTTGCCGCCCGCTGTGCGGGAGGCAGGCAAGCGGAACGCCGAAGGTCTGTCGAGCGCAGCGAGACTGAAGGAGTCCGTCCCCATTTGAAGTTTCCAAACGCTTGTGCTACAATAAAACCATAAAAAAACGACACAGAGGAGCGTCAACCCATGACCATCAGATTATACGACAAAGATGTGGATATGCTGGACTTTTCCGCCGTGGTCAAAACCTGCGCGCAGCGGGAAAACGGCTATGTCGTCACGCTGGATCAGACGGCGTTTTTCCCGGAGGGCGGCGGACAGGGCGCGGATCACGGCACGCTGGGCGGCGCGCAGGTGCTCGACGCGCACGACGTTCACGGCGAGGTGGAGCACCTGGTCAGCGCGCCGCTGACAATCGGCAGCGAGGTACGCGGCCATGTGGACGCGGCGCGCAGGCTGGACATGATGCAGCAGCACAGCGGCGAGCACATGTTTTCCGGATTGGTGCACGGCCTTTTCGGGTATGATAACGTGGGCTTTCACATCGGCACGGAGGCCGTGACCATGGATTTCAACGGCCCGCTGACCGAGGAGGACGTCCGCCGCGTGGAGCTGCTGGCGAATCAGGCCGTCTGGCGCGATCAGCCGGTGGAGGCGTTCGTGCCCGACCGCGAGACGCTGGCAAACATCGAATACCGCAGCAAAAAGGAGATCGACGGGGATGTGCGCATCGTCCGCATCGAGGGCGTGGATACCTGCGCCTGCTGCGGCACACACGTGCATACCACCGGCGCCGTCGGCCAGATCAAGGTCGTCGGCTTGCAGAAATACAAGAGCGGCGTGCGCGTCTCCATCCTCTGCGGCCGCCGCGCGCTGGCCTACGAAAACGCGATGCTCGATCAGGCCAAGGCCGCCGGTCACGCGCTTTCCGTACCGACGGAGGAGCTTTCCGGCGCGGTGGAACGGATGCTCGGCGAGCGCGACCGCCTGCGCGCACAGAACGACGCG
>ENA-ORTY01001522-ORTY01001522.1-human-gut-metagenome-genome-assembly--contig:-NODE-1522-length-25398-cov-8.345894_pt1 | contig 25398 bp, 26 predicted proteins | sample MGYA00241917_ERZ509198 | MGnify/ENA primary metagenome ERZ509198 (study PRJEB26280, sample SAMEA2338857) | human gut metagenome | biome: human gut; feature: human-associated habitat; material: faeces...
CAGCCGCCGGAGCGGTGCTTAAGCCGTAAGGCGGGAATTGTGCGGTGTTGCCTTAGATCAAAAGAGGAAAGGAAGAATAAAGGATGTTTGTAGGAACATGGTGGTCACTGATGCCGCCCGTTGTGGCGATTGCGCTGGCACTGCTGACCAAAGAAGTGTATTTGTCATTGTTTGCGGGGTGTGCCCTTGGCGCACTGTTGGCGGCAGAATTCCACCCGTGGATTGCGTTTGATACGCTGTTTAACACAATGATCGATAGTGTGGATTTTTCCATTCTGATGTTCATGATCCTTTTGGGCATGATCGTTATGCTCATGCAGGAATCCGGCGGCACCCGCGCTTACGGTGAGTGGGCCTCCGGCCACCTGAAAAGTAAGCGCTCCGCTTTGGTAACGACCTCTCTGCTCGGTGCGCTGATTTTTGTGGATGACTACTTCAACTGCCTGACGGTTGGCTCTGTCATGCGCCCTGTCACAGATAAGTACAAGGTTTCCCGCGCCAAGCTGGCGTATATCATTGATGCAACCGCCGCGCCAGTCTGCATCATTGCGCCGATTTCTTCCTGGGCGGCAGCCGTCAACTCTTACGTTCCGGCGGGCAGCTCCATGTCCGGTTTTGAGATGTTCGTTAAAACCATTCCGTTCAACCTCTATGCAATTTTAACCCTGTATATGGTGTTCTTCACCTCCATTGTAGGCTTCGATTTCGGCCTGATGAAAAAGCATGAAGAGAACGCGGCCAAAGGTGATCTGTTCACCTCCGGCGGGGAAGAGTTCCAGAACCAGGAAACAAAAGACCCGACCGAGGGCGGCAAATACGCCAAAGGCAAGGTCATCGATCTGATTGCGCCCATGGTCGTCATGATTGCAACGGCAATCGCAGCTATGATCTGGACCGGCCACCTGAACGGCGGCCAGAATCTGGTGGAGGACTTTGCCAACTGTTCTTCTTCGGAAGCGTTGGTGTTTGCCGGTTTGGTCACAGTGGGATTCCTGCTGCTTCTGTATCTGCCGCGCCGTGTCATCGGCTTCAAGGATTTTATGAATTCCGTTCCCGAAGGTGGCAAGCTTATGATGCCCGCCATCCTGATTTTAGTGCTGGCCTGGACTCTGAAAGGTATGACGGACGCCCTGGGTATCGGTACCTTTGTACGTTCGGCCATCAATCTGAATTCCAGCCTGATGAACTTTGTGCCGCTGGTCATCTTCTGCATTGCAATTTTTATTGCCTTTTCTTCCGGCACCAGCTGGGGCACCTTTGCTATTTTTGTGCCCATCGTGGTCAACATGTTTGCTGAACTGGACCCGACCATGATGATCATTTCTGTAGCGGCTGTCCTGGCTGGTGCTGTCTGCGGTGACCATATTTCGCCTATTTCTGATACTACCATCATGTCCAGCTCCGGTGCCCAGTCCAACCATATCAACCATGTGCAAACCCAGATGCAGTACGCCTTTGTGGTCATTGCCGTGTGTGCTGTTGGCTACCTGATCGCCGGCTTTACCGAAAACTGGTGGCTGACCCTGCTTTGCTCGCTGGTGATTTTGACCGGAGTGCTGTTGGAGATAAGGAAGAGGGAAATGTGCGGCCGATAAACCATACTGACGTAGCATCATCAAAAAGAACCTGTTTTGCACACTATATGGGGCACTAAAACCGGTCGTGTTTTACAGTTATATGAACTATATATGAACCAAAACGTCGAACTTTTGGCCCCTGCGGCACAAAATTGGCACAGCTTTTTCAGAAGTTTTGAGGAGATGGCGAAAAACAAGAGAAAACAATGAGAATCCATGAGTTTATCACCTACTTCGTAAAACTGTTGTTGAGTACCTGATACGGAGGGGCCGGTCTTCTTTACATGGCTGCCGAAGATGTTTGGTAAAAGAGTTGTAGTTACCGTCCATGGAACCTGTGAAATAATGTTTGTAACCAGAAAAAATCCTGATTTCATGCGGGTTTGCGCGGCTTGACCTTTTTTACCTTAACTTGTTTCTGTTTACCATGGTGCGTTGCGTTCCGGCGTGATTTCGGGGGTTAATGGCTTCTGGTTGCGCTCTATACTTAACCCACCACAGCGAAAGCTGATAGAGCAGAAAACAGAATAAGGAGGTACGAGGACAAGCCTGCGTATAGATTGTTGCTGCAATCTGTATACAGGCTTGTTGTCGTGCTATGAAGTAGGAAAGGTGAATAGTGAAAGACGAGCATGACAATTTAAGGAAAAGAACTGCTGGGATTGTGTATAAGCCTAGGACAAGAATAGAAACTATGGAATGACGGTTGGAGAGAAGTAATGGAAGAAAAAATCAGACTTGCGGTTTTCGGACAGAAACGTCTTTCGCGTGAAGGCGGGATAGAGATTGTTGTAAAAGAGTTATGCACCCGAATGGCACAGAATGGTTGTGATATAACTTGCTACAATAGAGCAGGCCATCATGTGAGCGGTGCAGAGTATGACAAAACCATTGAATACGCTGGTATCCGTCAAAAGGTTGTTCCGACCATTGAGAAGAAGGGGGCTAGAGATATAATAGGGTCAACCAAGAAAAACTACGATAAATAAAGGGTTTCAACGGCTCGACTCGTCCAACAAAAGTATTTATTTGCTGACAGGCTGCGGAGAAGCTGAAATCCAGAGGTTATAGGTGGGAGGCTTTGGTGCAGCTCTGTTTTGACCCACAAAATGAGCAGCAAGTAAAAAATTAAGGAGAACGAATCGAGCCTACGGTGGATTGCCATTGAGTAATCCGCCGTGGGCTTGTTTGTTTTTTATAAAATCAAAAAATAGTGAAGGAGAATAGAACTATGAGAAATTATAAAATCGCTGTGGCTGGCACGGGATACGTAGGGCTTTCGCTGGGAGTGCTTCTGAGCCAGCATCATCAGGTAGTTGCAGTCGATATTGTGCAGGCTAAGGTCGATATGATCAACAACAAGAAATCTCCGATTCAAGATGATTATATTGAAAAATACTTGGCAGAAAAGGACTTGAATTTGACCGCAACGCTGGATGCAAAGGCAGCATATAGCGATGCGGATTTTGTTGTGATTGCGGCTCCTACTAACTATGACAGCAAGACCCAGCACTTTGATACGTCTGCGGTTGAAGCTGTAATCAAGTTGGTCATGGAATATAACCCAAACGCCATCATGGTTATCAAGTCCACGATTCCTGTGGGCTATACGGCAAGTGTAAGAGAAAAGTTCAACAGCAAGAATATCATTTTCAGTCCGGAATTCCTGCGTGAATCTAAGGCTCTTTACGATAACCTCTATCCGAGCCGCATCATTGTCGGCACCGATTTGGCTGACGAAAGATTGGTAGAAGCCGCACATGAGTTTGCTGGTCTGCTCCAGGAAGGTGCGATCAAGGAGAACATTGATACCCTGTTCATGGGCTTTACTGAGGCCGAGGCGGTCAAGCTGTTCGCCAATACCTATCTGGCTCTGCGCGTTGCTTACTTCAATGAGCTGGACACTTACGCAGAAAGCAAAGGGCTGAACACCCAGCAGATCATTGATGGTGTCTGCCTTGATCCGCGTATCGGTAGCCATTACAACAATCCGTCCTTCGGCTACGGGGAGTGTGAAATAATATGGACAACCAGAGAAAATCCTGATTTCATGCGGGTTTACGCGGCTTAACCTTTTCACCTCAACCTGTTTCTGTCTGTCATGGTGCGTTACGGCTAGCGTGATTTCAGGTGCTAATGGCTTCTGGTTGCGCTCTATACTTAACCCACCACAGCGAAAGCTGATAGAGCAGAAAACAGAATAAGGAGGTACGAAGGCAAGCCTGCGTATAGATTGTTGCTGCAATCTGTATACAGGCTTGTTGTCGTGCAATGAAGTAAGCAGGGGATTCAACAAGAAATTGTGATGTAGGCAAGGGGAATTATTATGATTATTACACAAACACCGTTTCGCATGTCTTTCTTTGGTGGCGGAACAGACATGGAGAGCTTTTTTAGAGAGAATGGCGGAGCAGTTCTCTCTACAACGTTTGATAAATATTGCTATGTAAATGTACGTCATCTGCCACGCTTTTTTGACTATTCCACGGAATTATCCTATTCAAAAACTGAGCGCGTGACCTGCATTGAAGATATTCAGCATCCTGCAATTCGTAATGCAATGAAGATGTTGGATATGCACGAAATTCGGCTTACATATGAGGCAGACCTTCCGGCGCGCTCTGGTCTGGGCACTTCAAGTTCTTTCGCAGTTGGAATGTTGAATGCTTTTTATGCGCTGAAAGGGAAATATGCTGATAAGAAAAAACTGGCAGATGAAGCGATTTATCTTGAACGGAATCTGTGTCAGGAAGCGGGCGGTTGGCAGGATCAGATCGCGGCATCCTTCGGTGGCTTTAACCGTATCAACTTCAATGCAGACGGATATGAAGTACTTCCAGTAATTATCGCTCCAGAGCGAAAGAAGCAACTGAACAAAAACCTGATGATGTTCTTTACTGGATTCACTCGGTTTTCCTCAGATGTCCAGAAGGCAAACGCCGCAGGAAAAGTAGATAAAACAGCACAACTGAAAGAAATGCTGGCGTTAGTTGATGAAGCAGAGAAGGTGCTGGTAAACAAGGAACGGGATTTGGATGATTTTGGCAGAATGCTAGACCATACATGGAAATTGAAACGCCAGACGGGTTCAGCAGTTTCGACTAACAGCATTGATGAACTCTATGCCAAAGGTATTGCAGCAGGGGCGTTGGGCGGAAAACTTCTTGGTGCTGGCGGCGGAGGTTTCCTTGTGTTCTATGTGCAGCCGGAACGACAGGATGCTGTTCGCTGGGCAATGCGGGATCTCCTGTATATTCCGTTTCAGTTTGAAGATGGCGGTACGCGGGTAATTCATTATACCCCGGAAGACTATGTGCCAAAGGATTGAGTGTATGAAAGTTGTGATTATGGCAGGAGGAAAGGGAACTCGGATTTCCTCCGTAGCAAGTGATATTCCAAAACCCATGATAAAAGTTGAAGGCATCCCCGTTCTGGAGCGAGAAATCGAGTGTCTGAAGAATCAAGGATTTGATGACATTATTCTAACGGTAAGCCATCTGGGAAATATTATCATGGATTACTTTGGTGATGGCTCTGGAAACTCTCCGGTAACGGGCGAGCCGTTTGGCGTACATATTGACTACTATTTTGAAGAAGAGCCTCTCGGCAATGCAGGGGCACTGTTCAAAATTAAAGATAAACTGACATCTGATTTTCTTCTGTTAAATGCAGATGCGATGTTTGATGTGGATTTCAACCGCTTTGTTGCTTTTCATCAGAAACATGGTGGGCTAGTCACACTCTTTACACACCCCAATAGCCATCCCTACGATAGTGGACTGATTATTGCAAATAAAAACGGCTCTGTCGAAAAGTGGCTGGCAAAGGAAGATGAGCGGCCACAATATTATAGAAATCGAGTGAATGCAGGTTTACATGTTATCAACCCTAAAGTATTAGAGCTTGCTAATATTGATGCCGATGCAGTAGGTAAGATTGGTGCGAATGGAAAGCCTATAAAGGTTGATCTGGATCGCCAGTTGTTAAAACCGCTGGCGAGGACAGGGAAGATGTTCTGCTACGACAGCCCTGAGTATGTCAAGGACATGGGAACTCCCGAACGATACTATTCCGTTTGTAAAGACTGTAAGGAAGGCAGAATCTCGGCTAAAAATCTGAAGAAGAAGCAAAGAGCAATCTTCCTTGACAGGGATGGAACGATCAATAAATATGTTGGGTTCCTTAGAAATATAGATGACTTTGAATTGATTGATGGCGTTGCGGAAGCAATTCGTAAAATCAATGAATCTGGCTATCTTGCTATTGTTGTGACAAATCAACCTGTTATTGCTCGTGGTGAAGTTTCCTTTGAAGAGTTGGAAGAAATCCACAATAAGATGGAAACACTTCTGGGTAAAGAAGGGGCCTATCTGGATGCAATCTATTACTGTCCACATCATCCGCATAAAGGATATGATGGCGAACGCCCAGAGCTAAAAATTGAATGTGACTGTCGGAAACCAAAACCGGGGATGCTACTCAAAGCGGCAGAGGATTTTAATATTGATTTGTCAAAGTCATGGATGATTGGCGATGGAGAAAACGATGTTAAAGCAGGTATCAATGCTGGTTGTAAAACTGCATTGATTGGACAAGGCAAAGAAAATATAGGGCAACTTGTTTCAGAAAAATCACTGCTCGGATTTGTAAAAAATAATTTGCAGTAAAAAGTTGTGAGGGAAAATGGAAAAACGTGTTGAAAAGCAGCTGGAAATTTTGGTAAATCGCTATCCAGAACTTTCAGCAGTAAAAAAAGAAATTTCTGAGGCATATCAGATTTTGGAAAACTGTTATGCCAAAGAAGGAAAGCTGTTAGCTGCCGGAAACGGTGGCTCTGCTGCGGATGCTGAGCATATTGTAGGAGAACTGATGAAGGGTTTTAAGCTGCCTCGTAAGCCTGAAGCTGGTTTCGCAGATAAGCTGGTTAAAGAAAATGAGGAGCTTGGAACTGTTTTGGCTGAGAGCCTACAGGGAGCACTGCCAGCAATTGCTTTGGATGGGCATCCAGCTCTTTCTACCGCTTACATGAACGATTGCGAACCGCTGCTTTGTTTTGCACAGCAAGTCAATGGCTATGGGAAATCGGGAGATGTATTTTTGGGAATTTCCACAAGCGGAAATAGCAAAAACGTGCTTTATGCAGCAACGACAGCTCATGCAAAAGGCATGAAAGTCATTGGCCTTACGGGAGCAAAAAGTAGCAAACTGGAACAGATGAGTGATGTGTGTATCAAGGTTCCGCAGACAGAAACCTATATGATTCAAGAGTTGCATCTTCCAGTGTATCATTGCCTATGTCTGATGTTAGAAGAAAGATTTTTTGGGGAGAACAGTTGAAATGGAAAAGCAGGCATTGCTAAACACCTATATCAATAATGTAACGATGCCCGAAACGATTGCGGCCATTGAAAAAATGATTGCGGACAATAAGAAATCCTACGTTGTTGCAATCAATGTCGATGTGGTGATGAAAATCGAAAATGACCCATATCTCAAGCAGGTAGTTGATAATGCAGATATGGTTCTGGTAGACGGAAAACCTTTGGTGTGGATTTCAAAACTGCATGGAAAACCGCTGAAAGCGAAGATTTCAGGGTCTGATCTTGTTCCGCTTCTTTGCGAAGTTGCAGCGCAGAAGAACTATACGATCTTTATTATCGGGGGCAAAGAGGGTATTACGGAACAGGCAAGGAAACGATTGGAAGAAAAGCTGCCCGGAATCCAGATCGTGGGAACATATGCGCCGCCGCTTGGATTTGAAAGGGACGAAAAAGAACTGGATAAAATCAATCACATGATTTCAGATGTACATCCTGATTTGCTGGTTGCCTGCTTTGGCTGCCCGAAACAGGAAAAATGGATTTATGAGAATATCGAAAAGTATGACGCTAAAGTATCCGTTTGCGCAGGCGCAACTGTTGATTTTCTTGCGGGTAATGTTAACCGTGCGCCGAGATGGATGAGCGAGCATGGGTTGGAATGGTTCTACCGCTTTTTGCAAGAACCGAAGCGAATGTTTAAGCGATATTTTGTGGATGATGTGAAAATTATTGGACTGATTAAAAAGTACAAGTAAATAAACAAAGTGAGGTTGGAATGATTAATTACTGTATCATTCATAAATGTGAGGATAAATCGGTGGTGTTGGTGGACTTTTTTGATACAGTGATGTTCCGCCATATCCATTCACATCAAATGATGGGAAACTGGGCGAAAGCATTAGTAAGAAAATACCCTGAACTTGATGAGAAAAAACTTGTTGAGTATAGAAATAGGGGAATTTCGAACTGGGGGGGGGGACGAGTGTGCAATTGAATACCATGATTTGTTAGTTTCTATATATAAGATGTTAGAAACCAAAAGAAAAGTCGATTTGGAAGAATTTGAGAGAGTTAGTTATCAAATAGATTATAGCCTTGATATGGCAACACAATATCCGAATAAGGAAATATTAGATACATTAAGGCATTTGCGGCATCTCGGAAAGAAAATCTATTTGGTGACAGATTACTACTTGCCCGGAAAGTGCTATACATCTTATTTAAGGCCGTATGGTCTTGAAAATTTCTTTGATGGTATCTTTTGTTCATCTGATTACAAAAAGACAAAACGCAATGGAGATTTATACGATGAAGTGATCAAAAAGCTTGCGATAGAAAGCTCCTGTATGTGCATGATTGGTGATAGCAAGTATTCTGATGTGATAAACGCAGAAAAGAGAGGAATTTTAGGATATCATTATTTTCCAATGCTACATAAGATACGGACAAACATACGAAAAAGAATAGCATATCCGTATGAGAAAACAATTTTTGCAGACATCTTTAAAACGACTTTTAATGAAGGTGGAGAAACCTTTGGGGATTATGCGCTGAATCTTTTCTATTTTACACGGGAGCTTGATCGAAATGTGAAAGAAAAGGGGATTTCTAGAATTGGTTTTTTGGCGCGTGGTGGATATTTTTTGAAAGAGTGCTTGGACCGTTACGAGCAAATTCTAATGCCAACGGAAATGAATACCTATTACGTGAAGAATTCGAGAAAAGTTAATCGAATGGCTGAAAAAAGCAGAGATGACGAGATTCTTCTGAAAAAATATTTGAAACAATTTTCCGATGGAAACTATTTGTGTCTTGTAGATGAGGGATGGTACTGCTCAAGTCAAATCCTTATGCAGAAAAAATTGGGATTTGATATAGACGGATACTATCTTGGAATTATGGGACGAAAAAATGAAGATGCTGATTGCAGGAGAAAAGGCATTTTATTTGATACAGATGGAAACGGGCAAAGCCCACTATTTGGCGTGTTCCGAACGAATTGTACTTTTTATGAGCAAATTCTATCAGCACCCCATGGGAGCACAGTAGCCTACAAAGAAGTCAATGGGAAAATTCAGGCAGTTGAGAAGTGGCATGAAAAGGAAAAAGAAAATTATGAGGAACGAATCAATAAGATACAGAATGTTATTTTGGACTATTTGACAGGGATCACTTCTTGGGTGGGCCAAGGAACGACATTGACAAAGTATACACTTGCATATTTTGTTCTCAGGCAATTGATGTTTGGAAGCTCAAAACGCATTTTAACGGAAAATGAAATCTTGGGTAGCTGGTATGATAATGCAAATGATACGGCAGATAAAAAATTTGCCTCAATAAAAAATGTTCATGTAAAAATGGATGTTTTCTATAGACCAGAAAATTATCTCCGCTATTTCTGTAAACTTAAAACGCTGACTTTGAAACATCCTGCAATGAAAATAATATACCCAGTATTGGGTAGAGCTATTTACTTGTATTGCAGAATAAGCATTTTCTTTAAGTATAGAAATGTAAGGTGATTGTAATGAAAGCTACGATGTATATAAAGAAAATTATAACAAAACTCAAATGCTGGAAGTGTGGAATAAATTCGGGGGGGGGATGGATACATCCGCTTGCGGAAATAAAAAAGTATGAAAATGGCGAAATCGCTTTTGGCGAAAACGTTATTTTGCATAAGGGCGTTCGTATTGACGCTACCGGAAAAATTATTCTTGGGATGGGCACTGATGTCAACACATACACTAGAATTGAGTCGGCAAGCTTGGTTGAAATAGGAAAAGATGTTCTCATTGGGCCAAATGTATACATATCTGATAGGAGCCATCAGTACAAAGACGTAGACGTGCCTATTAAGATGCAAGGATACTATACCAGAGGAAACCTTAAAATTGGGAATGGAACATGGATAGGCATACATGCGTGTGTGATTGGGAATGTAGAAGTGGGTAAAGGCTGTGTTATAGGAGCTAATGCGGTTGTAACAAAAAATATTCCGGATTACTGTGTTGTCGTGGGAAATCCGGCGCGAATTGTAAAACGATATGATTTTAAAGAAAAAGAGTGGATCAAAATGGATGAGAATAAAACGATATGACAAAATTTTTCTAATAAGAAATAGGAAGAATTGAGAAAATCAACTTTTGAAAGTAAAGAAATATGGTTTGAAGAATGAGTTTGAAAGAAAAAAATGTATTGTTTATTGTCCGCACAATGGGATTAGGTGGTACAGAAAATGTTGTGCTTCAATTATGTGAGATACTCTCGGGAAAAGTAAATAAGATTGTTGTGTGTTCTTCAGGCGGTGCCCACGAAAAAAAGCTGCAAGAAATGGGAATTAAGCATTATATGATCCCGGACATTGCAAGCAAAAATCCGATGGATATGCTGAAAAGCTGTCGTTTAATAAAAAACGTTATAGATAAGGAACAGATTACTATCGTCCATTCTCATCATCGAATGGCTGCTTTCTATGCGGAACTTGTTGCACCAAAGAGTGTCGTAAAAGTTGCGAATGCACACAACACATTTACTGACAAAAAGAAATTAACTCGACTGGCATACCGAAACACAAAGGTTATCGCTGTCGGTGAAATGGTCAAAAAAAATCTGATGGAGTATTTTGAAATTCCTAAAGAGCAGGTCTGTGTTATCCATAATGCGGTTAAGCCGTTTGATAGCAACATTATGCCAATTAAAGTATTATATCAGGAGCATACAAATGGAAATGTGCTGATTGGAAATATTGGAAGATTGTCCGAACAAAAAGGCATGACGTACTTTATTGAGGCTGCGGAAATTACCGCAAGAACACATCCAGAAGCACGGTTTATTATCGTAGGTGAGGGTGAGGAAAAAGAGCAGCTTCATGCGCAAGTAAAGGCTAAAGGATTACAGGGTAAGATTCTGTTTTTGGGATATCGAAGTGATATTCAAAATGTAATGAGCCAATTGGATTTTGTGGTGCTGAGTTCACTTTGGGAAGGACTTCCGCTTACTCCGATTGAAGCCTATTCGGTTGGCAAAACAGTGATTGGTACGGCAGTAGATGGAACACCGGAAATTATTCGTGATGGCATAGATGGCTATCTAGTAGAGCCGCGTAACCCGATGCAACTGGCCGAAAAGATGAATGAACTAATCGAAAATTCTGAGATGCGAGAGAGCATGGGGATACAAGCAGTGAAACGGTATCAGGACGAATTCTCTTTTGAGAAATTATCCGAAAGATATGTAGCTTTTTATGAGGATTTATAAAATGGAACATACAAAAAGCCTAGGAAATCAAATGTCCAAGCCTGTTAAGTGTATTTACTATGCTGTGACATTGTTTGGCAATGCAATCTGGAATAAGATTCCGAGCCGCCATCTGCGTAAATGGTTTTATCAGATGCTTGGCGCAAAGATGGGTAAAAACACATTCCCGTGCCGCCGTGTGGAAATTCTTCTGCCGCAGGGACTGAACTTGGGTGACGGTGTTGCTGTGGGCTGGTTTGCGGAATTGGACGCACGTGGGGGCATCACCGTTGACCACGATACCAATATTTCAAGCCATGTGAAGATGATTACAGGAAGTCATGACATTGATGATCCGGACTTTACTGCGGACTTTAAGCCCATTCATATAGGACATCATTGCTGGATCGGAACGGGTGCTACGGTTTTACAGGGCGTGAATATAGGCGATGGGGCTGTTGTAGCAGCAGGGGCGGTTGTTACAAAGGATATTCCTCCTTATGAAATCTGGGGGGGGGGGTCCCCGCTAAGTGCATAAGGAAAAGAACGGACGATCTCAGGTACAAAATTGGAGCACCGCCTCTGCTTCATTAAGAAATTTTGTAGAGAAAAGCTGTAAGAGATTGTTCTTGGCAGCAAAATCTGTATGGATTTATGTGACGTTGCATATCCGTTATGGTACGAATATTGAAATGAGTGCAATAAATTCAATCAAAGGGAAATTTACCGTTGAACTTCTTCCGAAGAGCAGTTTACAGGTAGGAACATTTTTGATGAGTGCGGGGCCCTGCTATATAAAATGTACCGAAAAAGCACGGTGTAGAATTGGTAAAAAGGTTTTTATGAACCATAATTGTTCTATCACCTGTGCGGAAGAAATAACGATTGGCGATGCTTGCAACATTGCCAACAATGTTGTGATCGTTGACCATGACCATCGGCTTGGCAAAGTCGGTGTGGAAAATGGTTTGGAAAGTACCCCTGTGCATATTGGAAGAAACGTGTGGATCGGCGCAAATGCGGTGATTCTAAGAGGCGTTTCTATTGGAGATGGAGCCATAATTGCTGCAGGAGCAGTTGTGAACCATGATATTCCTGCCCACGAAATTTGGGGTGGAGTTCCGGCTAAGAAGATAAAAAATTTGGGAGATAAAAAATGAGCGCATTGGTAAGTGTAATTGTGCCCGTGTACAATGTTGAAAAATATTTGAGACAGTGCTTGGACAGTCTACTGGAACAAACATATAAAAATATTGAAGTTGTCATGGTGGACGATGGCTCTAAAGACTCCAGTGGTAAAATATGTGATGAATACGCAAAGAAATATGAAAATTTCTACGCAGTACATAAAGAAAATGCTGGTCTTGGAATGGCGCGTAATACTGGTTTCGAATACATTAATGGAGAATATGTAACTTTTCTGGATTCTGATGACTATCTGGAAAATGACTGCATTGAAATTTTGTATAACACGCTCTTAAAGCAGCGGGTTGATATGTGCAAAGGTGGTTTTAAGCGAGTTACAGATTCTGGTGAGGTTATTTCCAAAAGAGAGTATCAGAATGAACTATTTAAAGGCGATTGCGCAAAAATGGAGTTGCTGCCGCGAATGATAGGAAGTTCACCATCTCGACACGATAGTGTCGAGATGTGTGTGTGTGGGGCAATCTACAAAGTAAGTCTGATAAAAAAGTATAATTTGCAATTTCCGTCAGAGCGCGAATTGATTTCAGAAGACTTAGTATTTAATATTGACTACATGCAATATGCTGATGGTGCATGTACGATTGAGGAAATGGGATATAATTACCGTATCAATTTAAAATCGTTAAGTACGAGTTATCGACCTGATCGATTTGAAGCAAGTGAGCACTTTTATCTGGAGATGAAGAAGAAACTTAAAGAATTGGGCTATGGCAAGGAAACAATGCTTAGGCTCGATCGAATGTTCTTTGTGTATCTGAGAATGTGTATAGGACAAGAAAAAAATGCACAATCAAAGAAGACGGTAATGAAAATCAATGGTATTAGGAATATATGCGCAGACTCTATATTGAATAATGTAATAAAACAGTATCCGACGAATGAGTTGGGAATAAAACAACGCGTCTTCCTGAATCTTGTTCTTCATAAGCATGCAGCACTATTGTATGCGCTGTCCTGTGCTAGGGTTGTTTGAATAGAGGAGAAATAGATGAGCAGAAAATGGGATATCATAGATATAACAATACTTTGTCTAACATTCTATGAACCACCGCTTTTTCCACATGGGATTTTTTTGGCATTTAAATATTTAACAATTCTTTTCCTGCTTGTGAAATATGGAATAGAAATTAACAACATTTGGAATGTGATTTTGCCGGCAATGCTATATAGCCTAGTAACATTGACTTCTACGATGATAAATAAAATGGCAATGAACACAGTGGTGGCATCCCTTATGTATGGCATCCAAATTGTAACAGTATTTCTTGTTACATACAAAATGATTAAAAGAAATGGTGTATATGTATTTGCAGACTGGCTAGCTCATATATTTGGATGTCTTGCAGTTTTGAGTGATTTACTGATGCTCTTTATTCACTATGACTTTTCGAATCCAAGCGAAGAATATTTGATAGGAAATAAATTCGTCATAGCATATATTCATTGCTTTTGGACAGCATTAGTATTTTATAAATATAAGATGCTGGATGTACCGCTATTAAGAAATGGGAAAATTAGCTGTAAGAAGTTAAAATATGCAATCAAAGGTATTGCAACGGCAATTCTTTCATTCGCTATATGTATGAGGGTCACTACTTCTACAGGAATGATTGCTGTTACAGTGCTAACCCTTTTGATGATAATGCCAATTGGTGTACAGAAAATTCTATCGTCTAATTATGCGTTGATTGCAGCTGCAGGAATTATGAATATTTTGAATTTTGGAACAGCACAATTGATGAACAATGCTTATGTACAATATTTTATTCATGATGTGTTAGGTAAGCCATCAACTCTCAGCGGAAGATCGCAAATATGGGCGATTATATTTGGCTTTATCAGAAAAAAATTATTCCTCGGATATGGATATTATAACGGAATGATTGAAACATACCTTGGTTATGGAAACCCACAAAATGGAGTCTTAAAAATACTATTGGATACAGGGGCAATTGGCCTATTGCTTTATAGTATTCTGGTGTTTGTTGCTTTGAGACCTCTGAATGATAAGAATTTTGTGCCTAATTTTTCAATGATCGCTTTTTTATATGCTATGATTGTTGCATCACTAGTTGAAATTAATCTTACACATATGATTGTTTTTATGGCGTTGGCAATTGTTGCATTTGGATGTGAAAGAAAGGGAATCGATTCATGATAGTTGGTATTTTATCAATGCAAAGAGTAATTAATTATGGCTCTTTTCTTCAAGCGTATGCACTAAAGAGAAAACTCGAAAATTTGGGAAATGAGGTTAGATTTATTGACATTGAAAGCAATAACAAATCTAATATAAGCAAGAAAAATCGAGTTGAGAATATATTAAGTAAGTTACACTTGATTGATCGTTATTTGATTCGAAGAATTGTAGATAGTAGAAAGAATCGTGAACTGGATAAGACAATCCTTTGTGCACAGGAAAAATACCTTGGTCTGGATAAGTCAACAATGAGGAGCGTGGAGTGTAAAGCTGCAGTAATAGGAAGTGACGAAATTTTTAATTGTGATTCAAATAGTATTTGGGGAATTAAGGGACAGCGATTTGGAGATATAGCGAATGTTGATTTCTGTGTAAGTTATGCCGCTTCTTGTGGATATACTGGAATAGAACATATTCGAGCGGAGGATAGAAAAACTATAGAGAATGGCCTTAAAAAGCTTTCGCACGTTTCAGTGCGCGATAAAAATACATTCGACTTTGTTAAGAACGTGTCTGGGAAAACTGCAAATTATAATTTAGATCCGGTTTTAATCTATGACTTTTGTAAAGAAGTAAAGCAAGGAGAAAAAGAAGGAATTCCAATTGAACCATATATGGTTGTGTATGCGTATCATAATAGAATAGATGATAAAGAAGAAATTAAAAGTATTAAAGATTATGCAAAGAATAATGGCCTTAAAACTATTGCAATTGGAGGATCGCTGCCATGGTGTGATGAATTTGCAGTATTGACACCTTTTCAAGTTCTTGCATATTTCAAAAATGCACAGTGTATAGTCACAGATACATTTCATGGAACGGTTATTGCTGCAAAATTCAATAAACCGGTTGCTATTATAATTAGAGATAGTAATTATAATAAATTGTGGGATCTTGTTGAACGTCTTCATATACAGAAACATATATATTGTAAGGGAATGGATATTGCTTCAATTTTGCAAAGTAGAGATGATTATGATTTATGTAATAAAGAAATTAAGAAGGGAATAAAAGATGCCGATGAATACTTGAAAGAGTGTGGATTTTAAAGAATATGCTATATAGCTGTTCAATATTATAATATAATAAGTGAATAAAATCACTTCTATTAAAATCTGTGAAATTTTCGAGTGCGCTTACGCTATAAATCGATGAATATAGTTGGATGAGGAGTGAGTAAATAGAGAATGGCAAAAGACCGAAATAATTATTTGATAAAAAACACAATTATATTTACTTTAGGAAGCTTTGGGTCAAAGATTATATCCTTCTTTTTAGTACCATTATATACCTATGTTCTTACGGCTTCTGAATATGGTGTAGTAGACCTTGTTGTAACTGTTGGAACAGTTGCGATTCCAATCCTGACATTAAATATTTCCGAAGCCGTTATGCGGTTTGCATTGGATAAAGATGCTGACAAAGAGAAAATAACACAAATAGGAACAGGAATACTGCTAATTGGAATACTGGTTGGGCTGTTGATATTCCCTGTATGTGGATTCTTTAATAAGATTTCTCAGTATTCAGCGTACATTTACTTTTATGTTATTTCTCTGGCAACAAGTCAACTTTATTTGTGTGATTTGCGAGGGAAAGAGCTTTTAATTTATTATTCAATCGGCAATGTCTTAAACACCTTTTTTATAGCAGTACTGAATATAGTGTTTCTTTTGGTACTTAAAGAAGGAATTGAAGGATATTTAAAAGCGTATATTATTGCTAATGCGCTTACTGCTATATATGCAATTATAGCAGGAAAAGGGTATAGGTCATTCTACCCTTTAAGAATTGACAAGAAACTATTGCTTCAAATGGTAGAGTATTCCATAGTGCTGATTCCCAATTCATTTATGTGGTGGATTATGAATTCATCTGATCGAATAATGGTATCTGGTATGGTAAGTGTGGCGGCTAATGGTATTTATGCTGTTTCGTATAAACTCCCTACATTAGTATCTACTCTAACAACGATTTTCAATCAGGCATGGAGCTATTCTGCGATTCGTGAAGAGGGAACAGCTGATGAGGGTGAATATAATAATAAGATATTTAAAGCTCTAACTGGAATGGTTATGTTGATTGGAATAGGGCTGTTAACATTTGCAAAACCCTTTTTGAGCGTATATGTATCAAAAGAATATTATGCTGCGTGGAAGTATATGCCGTTTTTAACAGTTGGTTGCGTATACTTGACAATGGCAAGTTTTATGGCTACCAGTTATACTGTCCATAAGGATAGTTTTGGCTACCTTTTTTCGGGAATGTTTGGAGCAATATTTAACGTCGCAATGAACTTTGTTCTGATTCCTTTAATAGGCGTTTATGGAGCTGCAATTGCTACGTGCATTAGCTATATACTTGTATTTGTGTTTCGTCTTTTCCATACAAGAAAGTATATTCGATATAATATATATAATAAAGAATTCATAGTTGGAAGTACGATTTTGATATTGTCTGCATGCATGATGTTTATCAATAACCGAATTGGTTTTATGTTGCAACTCATACTTCTAGCCGTTACAGTATATTTGTTTTCGGATGTCTGGCTACCTATAATGGAAAAAATGGTGAAATTAAAAGGAAGACAATGATATGACTACAGTATGTGAAAAAGGAAAATGCACAGGATGTATGGAGTGCATTGATATTTGCCCTAAAAAGGCTATAAAGATAATTGATTCATGGACGGAATATAATGCGGTAATTGATTCAAAGCAATGTATTCAATGTAATGCGTGCCATGATGCATGCCAAAATAATGTTAAACAAGTATTAACTAAACCGATTTATTGGAAACAGGGATGGGCGCATGATGATCGCATTCGCATGAGTTCTTCATCCGGAGGAGTTGCAGCAGCAATAGAACAAGCTTTTATAAAAAATGGAGGGCTAGTTTGTAGCTGCACATTTAATGTTGGAAAATTTGAATTTGATTTTGCCGAGTCGGAAGATGAAGTAGGCAAATTTACGGGTTCAAAGTATGTAAAAAGCAATCCAGAAGGAGTATATAAGAAAATTTTAGAAAATCTTAAATTGGGGAGAAAAGTGCTTTTTGTAGGTTTGCCGTGTCAGGTTTCAGCGGTAAGACATTATACAAGAAATTATCAAAATTTGTATACAGTTGATTTGATTTGTCATGGAACGCCTTCACCAAAAATTTTAGACAGCTTTTTGTCAGACTATGGAATTCAATTAACAGAAGTTCAAAGTATAAGATTCCGAGAAAAAGATAATTTTAAACTAGAACAGAATGGAAAACGTTTTGCAGCTCCAACAACTACTGATAATTATTTGATGACATTTTTGAACTCGACAACATACACGGAAAATTGTTATCAGTGCCAATACGCTAAGATTGAAAGGCCTGGTGATATTACCCTTGGAGATTCATGGGGAAGTGAACTTGAAAAAAGTATCCAGGATAAGGGTATTTCCCTAGTGCTTTGCCAAAATGAAAAGGGAAAAGAACTTATAAATCAAGCAGATTTAACTCTTGTAGATGTTGATTTGAAAAAGGCAATAGAAAGCAATCATCAGTTATATCGACCTTCTCAGAAACCTAAGCAACGTGAAGTGTTTTTTAAGGAATTGAAAAAAGGCAATGGATTTAAGAATGCTGTAAAAAAATGTTATCCTATAAAATATTTAAAAAATACCATAAAAACCTCGCTATATAATATGAAATTTATGGGGGGGGGCAAAACCGCTATCAAGTAATAGTCGTTATGGATATAAATGGCAATGCGGAATAAATATTTCCAGCACTAGAGAAACGTATGCACGGCTGAATTTTAAGAATAAACTTGAAAATGCAAAATGTGAATTTTCTGTAGTTGACAGTCATTTTTGGAAGACAACTTGTTATGACCTCACTATAAAATGTCTTGATTTTTATAAGTTGAAATATGCAATTTGTGAAACTAGAATCCAATTGGTTTGTTAGGATTTTACTGTTTGCAAATATATCTTATGAAGAAAGAGGCATAATATGGAAAAAGTAGTGAGCGTTATTATACCTGTGTATAATGTAGAAGAGTTTATTTTTAAGACAGTTAAATCGGTAATGGATCAGGACTATAAGAACATAGAAATTATTTTGGTCGATGATGGATCGCCAGATAATTCGGCAAAAATAATTGATGAACTGGCGAAGAAAGACGATAGAATTATCTACGTGCATAAAGATAATGGTGGCGTTTCGTCCGCAAGAAATGTGGGACTTAGAATGGCTTCAGGTGAGTATGTGACATTTATTGATGGAGATGATTGGGTAGAGCCAAATTATATTTCATATCTATTAAATCTTGTGGAAAGTAATAAATGTCAAATAGGCATGAATAAAAATAATTATTCGGATTATAATATGAATTCCAGCGAAAAAGAGTATGTTGTATCAGCCGAAAAAGCTATTGAATGGATATACTTGGGCGATATTTTTGTTGCAGTCTGGAATAAAATTTATAGTATGTCGTTTCTAAGGAAAAATAATATTCTTTTTGATGAAAAAATTTGGTATGGTGAAGGAATGCTGTTTAACATAGACTGTCTTCAGTTCGTGGATAGTATTGCCATAGGAGAAAAAAGTGTTTATCATCAAGTAAGCAATCCAAATTCGGCTATGCGAAAATTCAATGTTGACAGCAACCTTTGTGGAATCAGGTCACTGGAAATTCAAAAGGAACATTGGAAAAAATCAAATCCGGCGATAGTAGATGCTTGGAATTATCATAGGAGAGCATTCAATTTATCAATTGTGAGAGGACTTTTAAAGAGCAATATGGAGCAGGAATATCAGGAATTGTACGACTCCTGCATGTGCAACTTGAAAAGACAACTTTGGATTAGCTTGAAAGTGCCGATTTCATTAAGAGAAAAGCTATCATATATTGCATGGGCAATAATTCCGGGTTTTATGACAAAACGCTGTAAAAATAAGGCTAGAATTAAAATAAGGAAGAATTAAAAATGTCAAAATACTTTGGAACAGACGGCTTCCGTGGAGAAGCCGGAATTACATTAACCGCAGACCATGCATATAAAGTGGGTCGCTTTTTAGGCTGGTACTATAATATGCTCCGTGAGCGTAACGGTGATACCGAACCCGCCCGCATCGTTATCGGCAAAGACACTCGTCGTAGCTCCTATATGTTCGAATACAGTCTGGTTGCTGGCTTGACGGCTTCTGGCGCAGACGCTTATCTGCTCCATGTCACCACTACTCCATCTGTGGCTTACATTGCTCGCGTAGATGATTTCGACTGCGGCATTATGATTTCTGCCAGCCATAACCCGTATTATGACAACGGCATCAAGCTAATTGACTGCTACGGTGAGAAGATGCCGGAAGATGTTCTGCTGCTGGTAGAGGATTATATTGATGGCAAACTCCATGTGTTCGACAAGGACTGGCCGGAATTGCCCTTTGCTCACCGTGAGCACATTGGCTGTACTGTGGATTATGTGGCAGGCCGCAACCGCTACATGGGCTATCTGATTTCTCTTGGCATCTACTCCTTCAAAGGTGTCAAGGTTGGTTTGGACTGTGCCAATGGTTCCAGCTGGAACATTGCAAAATCTGTTTTTGATGCCCTCGGCGCAGATACCTATGTTATCAATAATCAGCCTAACGGTTTGAACATTAACCTGAATGCTGGTTCTACTCACATTGAGGGCTTGCAGAAGTTCGTGGTGGAGAAAGGCTTGGATGTTGGCTTCGCCTACGACGGCGACGCCGACCGCTGCCTGTGCGTGGATGAGAAGGGCAATGTCATCACTGGCGACCACATTCTGTATATCTATGGCTGCTACATGAAAGAGCGCGGCAAGTTGCTGACCAATACTGTGGTCACGACTGTTATGTCCAACTTTGGTCTGTATAAGGCTTTTGACGAAAAAGGCATCGGTTATGCTAAGACTTCCGTGGGCGACAAGTACGTCTATGAGTATATGGCTAAGAATGGTTGTCGCATCGGCGGGGAGCAGAGCGGACATATCATCTTCTCCAAGTATGCAAGCACTGGCGATGGCATTCTGACAAGTCTGAAGATGATGGAAGTTATGTTGGCTAAAAAGAAGCCGATGAGCGAATTGGCGGCACCGCTGAAAATTTATCCGCAGGTGCTGGAAAATGTCCGTGTGACTGATAAGAAGGCTGCTCAGAATGACCCTGCCGTGCAGGAAGCAGTGACCAAGGTGGCCGAAGCACTGGGAGATACTGGTCGTATTCTGGTTCGTGAATCCGGCACAGAGCCTGTGGTGCGTGTAATGGTGGAAGCACCTGACCACGACACTTGTCAGAAATATGTTTCCAAAGTTGTCGATGTGATTCGTGATAGAGGATATAGTTTGTAAATAAAATGGGCTGTTGGAAACAAGCATTTATCAGGCCCAATATTGAAACAGAATTGCCAGAGTGCTATACTAAAACTACTATAATTTTCTGGAGGTTTTATTATGCCCAGAACAAAAGGTAGCAAGAATAAGCCGAAAACTGTGACTGCCGATTTTGCATCGAAAATTGCTGAAAAGCAGTCTGCAAGGGAAGCACTCTCTGCTGAAATCGCATCCATCACCGCTAACGTTGATTCTCTGAAAGCCGACCTGAAAGAGAAGAAAGCATCGCTGAAAGTCATTGACAAGGAAATTGTCAAACTGGAAGCGAAGAAAGAAAAGGCAGATGCCAAAGCTGCAGAAGAAGCGAAAAAGGCAGAAGCGGAATCCGTTCTGAAAAAACTGCTTGCCGAAGGCATGAGTGCCGATGAAATCCTCGCAAAACTGAAATAACAGCAAAGCCCACGATGAACAGGCACACTGCCTGCTTATCGTGGGCAATCTTATTTCTATAAGTATATATTTTCAAACGGCCCGCGGCGCATCAAAACGGAAATGCGCCGGGAGATGGAAGCATTCAATATAGGCATGGTGCTGATCGTAGTAGTGACGGAGATCATATCCCATGCGGTACAGCTCCAGCAGTTTGACAAGAACCAGATTGGGATGAATCCGCTTCAGGGCCGCAATCTGCACAGCATCCAAGCTACGCTTTGTGAGGTTATAAATCTCGTTGCTGTCTAGCATCAGGTGAGAGGTGAAGGCATTCTGCTCATGCAAGATGATGTGCTTGTCCTCGATTGCGATGAACTTTTTCACAGAGTTCAGACCGGAGTGCTCCAGATAATGTCCGACGGCATACCCACACACCATCTGCTTTGTGTACTTGTCAAGGCGCTGGTTAATAAAGACCATGTGGTTCTGCCACTGGAAAGCAAATAGTCCAAGCAGGTCATGGAAGCAATCGGTTTCGCTGATCTCCATACCGACATGCAAGGCAATCTTTTTGATGTTTCTTGTTCCTAAATTCTGAACGAGATCGTTGGCCTGTTGATGAATTAAAAGTGAATCCATACAAAACTCCTTTCGAGGAATCTGTTACAGTGGGCAGCAGATAGGTCATTCGGTCTGGCCGCTTTGGGTGTGGGTTCTTTCCGCTTCTTTTCTTAGTTTCTCTTCCTTTTGTTTGAAATAGGCTTTCTGCATTACAATCATAATGCCGTCCATATCCTCATCGGATAGTTCCCCGGATGCGAACAGTTCGGACAGGTCCAGCGCAAGCTGCTGGGCTTCCATTCGTCCGCGCTTTCCGAAAACTTCTCCGGCCTTGGCGATGAACTCATCAGAAGAAGTGTTCTCGGTATACAGGTAATTGAGTGGGACCTGAAAGATTTCAGACAGCTTCTGGTAGATTTCTCGCTTTTTGGGATAACGATCTTCCTTCTCATATCCGGCAATCGTTCGGGTAGTGACACCCAACATTTTTGCTAGTTCCACCTTGGTGTAGCCATTTTTTTTCCGCAAATCATAGAGCTTTTCTCCAAATTTCATGTAATTGCATACCTTTCTGGTGTGGTGTGTGTTTCATCAGAGCGTTGGGGATATGCAGCGGAATCTCAGTTAATGATTGTAGAAAGTAAGTTTCCAACTGATTCTTGACAAGATGCCGTCAAATGCATATAATATCTATATTCTGACTTTAATATTCGTATTATATCTGAAAAAGTCAGGAATTGCAAGTCGAAAGGAGAATGTTTATACAGAACATATAGGAAAGTTAAGTTCCGAAAAAGTCATACAATAGAGAAAAAGAGAAACGAAACCAATAAAAGGAGGATGCAGTTTGGACAAAGAGCAGTTTGTTGTCCGCACCGATGGTGGAGTGCGGATCGGAACCAGTGGAATGATTGATGGCAAGGTCGTACTCCATGTGAAGCAAGGAAAGAAACAGGATTGCATCCTGCTGGAACGGCTGATAGAGAAAATTCATCATGCGGCTGTAAATGATACAGCCTTCAGCGATGAAGTAAGATAGTAACAGGCAGCAGATGTGCTGTTGTGGAAAGCTAGGTGGGCACTGTGCGTAGCTGACCAGTTCCGCAAGACGGCATCTATGTCACAAGAGAATAAAACTGTTTGATAAGAGCGATACCGCATGACGAGTATAGGCCGGGACAGAATGAGCGAATGCAGAAAAGTTTACATCTGTCAGCTTGATATGCAAAGTGTTTTATGGTAAGATGAAAGCACAATAGGGGTAGTATACGCTCCCGTTGAACCTGCTGTAAGGAAGTGAATGCCGATGGAAAATCAGCTTGCTCATGCGATAACGCAGACGGAATATGATTCGAGTTATGATAAGGCTGCCAAGAAGCTGCTTGCCAACAAACAGATTCTGGCACAGATTATGAAGAACTGTGTGAATGAGTACAGTGCCTGTTCCGTAGACGAAATTGCAGAGAAGTATATCGAAGGAACGCCGGAAGTGGGCACGGTTGGCGTTCATGTTGATGATACAAACAGACCCCAAAAAACTTCTGACGTAATTGTCGGAAGCAATAATGAGGATTCTACGCTGACGGAAGGAACCATCAATTATGATGTCCGGTTCGATGCAATCGCACCAACATCAGAGGTTTCTACTGCATCGAAAGATGTGATACGTCTTATTATTAATGTGGAAGCGCAGACTGCTTTTAATCCGGGATACCCGTTGACAAAGCGAGCAATCTATTATTGCAGCAGGATGATCTCCGCACAGCATGGTCCGATATTCACGAACTCGGAGTATGGGAAAATCCGAAAAGTGTACTCTATCTGGGTTTGTACACACCCAACCAAGGAGTTCCAAAACACTCTGATTCGTTATTCTATCCGACCAGAGCAGTTGATTGGAAACGCGGTTGAAAAATCGGAAAACTACGATTTGATGAGTGTTGTAACGATTTGTCTTGGAGATCCTGGTACGGAAAACTATACAGGTATTGTGAAATTTATGGATGTGTTGCTCTCTTCTTCCAGAGCAGCTACTGAGAAAAAGAAAATTCTTGAAGAAGAATTTGGCGTTGCAATGAACGAAGAGCTGGAAAGGGAGGTGCTTGTTATGTGCAACCTTAGTCAGGGCGTAAAGGCCGAAGGCATCAACATTGGTGAGATGCGGATGTTGGTGCAGCTTGTTCGAGACGGTGATTTAAAAATAGAGCGCGCTGCTGAAAAGGCAAAAATGACAGTGGAGCAGTTTAAGAAAGTGATGGAAAACACTCCGCTGCAGGCAGTCTAAGATAAAATCATATAGAGTAACAGTTAAGCCCTACAAGGCTCAGAGCGGTTCGATACCGACTGAAAGCCTTGTAGGGCTTATTTTTTTGCTTTTTTTCAAATTTATTTGTAAAAAATGTTGTCCAAGACTTGACATCGGCCGGCGGGTATTGTCTGCCCAAGGACACCAAGCAACTGCTGGCAAACTATGCCGATGTGCCGGAGAACCTGATTGAAGCAATCGTGGAATCCAATCGTACTCGTAAGGACTTTATTGCAGACCGCGTTCTGAAGCTGGCTGGCTACTATGGATATGATGCAGAGAACGAATTTGACGAGGACAAGGAGAAATCTGTCACGATTGGCGTTTACCGCTTGACCATGAAGTCTAACTCGGACAATTTCCGTCAGAGTTCTATTCAGGGTGTTATGAAGCGTGTGAAGGCAAAGGGAGCAACGGTCATTATCTATGAACCGACTTTGAAGGATGGCGAAACATTTTTTGGTTCCGTAGTTGTCAATGACTTGGCGAAGTTCAAGGAAATGAGCAACGCTATCATTGCAAACCGTTATGACAAGTGCCTGGACGATGTGAAAGAGAAAGTTTACACAAGAGATATTTTCCAGAGAGACTAATTGAAAAAAGCAAGTGAGGGAAAGGAAAAGTTAAGATGTACGATTATTTGGTAGTTGGCTCCGGCCTGTATGGTGCCATTTTTGCACATGAAGCTAAAGCGCATGCAGGACATTGAGAAAAGGAATGTCAACTGCATCATCGTCAAGGATCTTAAAGAATGGCTTGACCATGTATGGATCGTAGATTTTGAACAGGTAGAAGTGATCCTACAAGAAAGTAAGTGGAAGGGATTCTTCCCGGAAGAATGGCTGAATAACGGAGAGGAAGATTGTAATGGCAAGAAAGAGTAGAAAGAATCTGATGCCGCAAGCCGCTGTGCAGGAGGCCGTACAGCAAAACGAAAAAGAACTTCTGCGCACGGCGGCGTATGCGCGGCTGTCGGTTGAGAACGGTGGGCATGAAACAGAAGATTCCCTGCACACACAGATTTTGCAAATTCATAATTATATCAGGGAAAACCCGGAACTGACGCTGACCGATACCTATGCAGACAACGGTTTTACGGGAACACGTTTTGACCGACCAGAATTTGAGCGTATGATGCAGGATGTACGGACAGGCAAAATTCAGTGCATGCGTCCCTCCGTTTTCTTTGGCGTGTTCTGTTTCCAAGGTGCTTGTCCATCG
>ENA-ORTY01001527-ORTY01001527.1-human-gut-metagenome-genome-assembly--contig:-NODE-1527-length-25354-cov-4.878928_pt1 | contig 25354 bp, 26 predicted proteins | sample MGYA00241917_ERZ509198 | MGnify/ENA primary metagenome ERZ509198 (study PRJEB26280, sample SAMEA2338857) | human gut metagenome | biome: human gut; feature: human-associated habitat; material: faeces...
ACCCCAACTTGGGTCTGGGCATCTGCGGCGAGCACGGCGGCGACCCCTCCAGCGTGGAATTTTTCCACAAAGTGGGTCTGGACTATGTCTCCTGCTCTCCCTACCGGGTGCCTATCGCCCGTCTGGCTGCCGCCCAGGCTGCCATCAAGTTCCCCCGGAACTGATTTATCCTTCAACCGAAAAACCCGCCCCGGACTTGCTGTCCGGGGCGGGTTTCTGTATAGGCAGCGCTGCAAATTTTCTGTGACATTTTTCGCCGGTCGTGCTATACTCACCTCGTAAAAAAACTCTATCATCGGGAGCGATGCAAGATGCACGACACCATTCTCATCAGACCCTATACTCCGGCAGATCTTCCGGAAATGATTGCCATTTGGAACGAAGTGGTGGAAGAAGGCGTTGCCTTCCCCCAGGAATCGCCGCTGACCGAAACAGACGGCCCGGACTTTTTTGCACAGCAGACGCACTGCGCCGTGGCTGAAAACACGGAGAACGGCTCCATTCTGGGCCTGTATATCCTCCATCCCAACAACGTGGGGCGATGCGGCCATTTGAGCAATGCCAGCTATGCGGTATCCAGCCGCTGCCGAGGGCAGCACATTGGGGAGAAACTGGTGCAGGATTGTCTGATTCAGGCCAAAGCGCACGGATTCCGTGTGCTGCAATTCAACGCCGTGGTCGCCTCCAACCTCCGCGCCCGCCATCTGTACGAACGGCTGGGATTCCAAGCGCTGGGCGTCGTTTCCGGCGGATTCCGGCTGAAAGACGGGCGCTATGAGGATATCTGTCTGTATTACATCACGCTGTAACGAGCAAAAAAACAATGGCACGGGAACTCCCGTGCCATTGTTCGTATTGTCCTGCAAGTCAGATTTTTCTGCTGAGTTCCGCAGCCTCCCGGATGGCATCCACTGCAAATCTCGGCTGTTTGGCGTCGCCCAGAACATCCCAGGAAATGCCCAGTCGTTCTGCCGCCGCAATCAGGTCCTCCGTGGGGTTGGAAACCGTACCCACAGCACACACGATGGTGTCCGCCTCGATTACCTGGCGCTCGTCCCGCACCACAGTGGTCTCCTTTGTCTTGCGGTCGGTCTTTTTCTCCACAATATGCAGATGCACCTTGCCCGGCTCCAGTTTCTCCACCGTGGCATTGGTGATGACCTGAATCTGAGGATGCTCCTCCATATATTTCTTGAGCAGAATGGAGCGGCCATGGCTCAGTCCTGCGCCAATCTGGGGCGCCATCTCCACGATGGTCACCGGCAATTCCCGCAAATCCAGGTATTCTGCCACTTCAATGCCGGTGAATCCGCCGCCCACAATGACGCACTTGCCGAAGGCGCGGCGGCGGTTGGCCAAAATATCCGTGCAGGCCACAGCCAGTTCCCCGCCCGGGATGGGCAGCGCACGGGCATGACCGCCCACGGCGATGAGCAAGTGATCCGGGTGCAGCTGTTCCACCAGCTCCGGGGTCACCGGTGTATTGACCCGAATCTCCACTCCCGGCTCCAGAGCAGCCTTATGCTCCATCCAGTCCACCGTGGCCGCAAAGTCCTCTTTATCCGGGGACATCCCCGCCAGACGGAACTGTCCGCCGGTGGTGGGTTCCTTTTCGCACAAAATCACCCGATGGCCCCGCTGTGCCAGGGTGCGTGCGGCCTCCAGGCCGCCGACGCCGCCGCCGGCAATGAGCACAGTTTTGGGCGTTTCCGTCGGCACCAGTTCCATTTCCCGCTCCAGACCCACACTGGGATTCCGCAGGCAGGAAATATGGTTCATCTCCGGGTGATGATACGCCTCGGCACAGGCCTGGTCGCAGCCGATGCAGTAGCAGATATCGTCCACCCGATCCTCCCGGGTCTTCTGCACGATATAGGGGTCGGCAATATGGGCATGGCCCCAGCCCACCAGATCTGCGCCTTCGCCCAACACAATATTGGCCAGTTCCGGACGGCCCAAACGGCCCACTGCCATCACCGGAATGCCGGTCTTTTCCTTGAGATACAGGGCGTTGTCCTTATTGAATCCGAAGGGCACGCCCATGGCGGGCACTTCAAAAATATTGCCCTGCTGGAAGTTGCCCCGGCTCACATCCAGTACATCCACACCGGCAGCATGGGCGCGCTTGCAGAATTCTGCCATATCGTCCAGCGTCAGGCCGTCAAAGTTGCCCTCCCGGTCATAGGTGTAGTCGTCTTTGGCGACGATCCGCATGAACATGGGTTTCTCCTCCGGGAAATTCTTCCGCACCTGCTCGATGCATAGCAAGGGGAATTTCATGCAGTTTTCCAGACTGCCGCCGTATTCATCTGTCCGCTTGTTGAAATGGGGGGACAGGAACTGATGGAGCAGATAGTTATGTCCGCAATGGATCTCAATCACATCAAAGCCGCACTCCGCCGCCCGCGCTGCCGCCCGGCCGAAAGCTGCCGCGATCTCGGGGATCTGCTCCTGGCTGACTGCCGGCCACCGGCCCCCCAGCCGCTCCACCGGGCCCATGATTTTCAGTTTTTTCACATCTGTGTGCCCGTTCATAGAACCTTCTGCCGGCTCAAACAGTTGGGCGCCGATCTTGCCGCCCACCGCATGCACTGCATCCACCAGTTTTTTCAGACCGGGGATAAACTTGTCATCCGAAATGCCCGGCTCAAATCCCGGGGTGTTTTCCGGGAGCACTGGAGCGCATTCCATCAAAATCAGCCCCGGGCCGCCTTTGGCCCGCTCCACATAGTAATCGATCATTCGATCCGTCACAAAGGAATTTTCATCTGCCATCAGGGTGCCCATGGAGGGCATGACGATCCGGTTTTCCAAAACACAGTCCCGCACCTGAAACGGCCGGAAAATATTGCTGTACCTCATCATTGTCACACTCCGTTTTTTTACTTCTGTTTTTGGGGTCTCCAGTTCCTTTTTTCCTATTGTTCCTATTGTTCTAATTGTACCCACCAAAACAGCCCTTGTCAACAACGTCCATTTCCGAGAAAATTTACGGATTCGTTTTCCGAAAAAAGCCAGTCCCGAACCGATGGGTTCGGGACTGGCTCCTTTTCTTCCTATTCAATCCGGTTTTTCCAGGCAAACCGGCGTACTTTTGATTTCCGGATACCGGATGCCCAGCTGTTCCGGCCGGGCAATCAGTTCCTCTTTCTTCGATCGCGGAAGGCGCTTGACTGCCCATTCCAGACGGGAGGCCGCCGCGCGATCCGCCACGACCCAAGCCGCCGCCAATTCCGTCGGGGGATGGGCGGCCGTATACTTTGCGCCACCGGCCAGTTCTCCCCGGTGCTGTTTCATTCGGCGGTCAAGTTCCGTGGTAATCCCGGCATACAGCGTATTCCCCTGACAGCGGAGCAGGTAAAGATAATACATATAACCGCCCACTCAGACAGACTCCGCCGGAGCCTGTCCCTCTTCCGGGGTGAGCGGCTGCACCGCCCCCTCCTGCGGCACCGGCTGTTCCGGTTCGGGGTCTATGACCTCTGCGTTGGGGTCTGTAACTTCCCCGTTAGGGTCTGTGACCGCCCCGTTGGGGTCTGTGACTTCCCCGTTGGGGTCTGTGACTTCCCCGTTGGGGTCGGTGACCTCTCCGTTGGGGTCGGTGACCTCTCCGTTGGGGTCTGTGACTTCTCCGTTAGGGTCTGTGACCTCTCCGTTGGGGTCTGTGGATTCCTCGTCTGTTTCCTGTTTGTCCGTACCGTTCCACTCTTCTTCCGTGATCCAGGCAGAGGTATCCACCACCACAGAATCCTTGCCAAAGACAAAGTTGTAGTAGGCCGTATTCAGCACAGAGGCAGAAATCGTAAACTTATTTTTCACCGTTCGGATCATGTTGTCCAGATAGTTCGGCTCCAGTGTGCTTTCGTCTACCTGGTAGACCGCAGTGTTGGTATTGGCGTCAAACCAGACCTTGTCTGTCAGGAAACTCTGATCGGCCAGAACGGCCATGTGGGTCCCCTCCGAGAACACATCCGTTCCCGCCAGCAGCCGGGAATCGAAGTCAAAGCCCCACAGATTCAAAATCGTTGGCAGCACATCCATATTGCAGCAATACTCATCCACCACAATCGGCTCTTCCAGGCCGCCTACCCAGAAGATCAGGGTATCTTTATATCGCTCAAAGTAATCTGTCTCATGGCCGATCAGCTCATCGTACTCCCCATTGGTCAGGCCATAGGGGAAGTGATCCCCTGCCAGAACAATGGCCGTCCGGTCTGCCACCCCGGCCTGTTCCAGCTGCTCCATCAAGTAGGCCATGGCCTTTTCCAGTTCGATATTGCAGCTCAAATAACACTTTGCCGGCTCGGAATAAGGCAGATCCCGCACCGCGTCATAGTTCCGCACTGCCATGGGGTTGACCGCCGTGTTGTATTTGTAGTGGCCGGAGAACGTCATGTAATAGGCATTGAACTGCTCCTGGGACAGGTAGTCCGGAAGGGACTGCTCCATCATCTCCAGATCCGAGGCAGGCCAGGAAGTGGTGAAGTTCATACCGGCCCCGGCAAATTTCATTTTGTAGCCCATATTGGGATGTGACAGGTATCGGCCGTAATAGCTGCCCAGATAGTTATGGTATCCGTAGCTTTCCACGCCCCGCTGCTCGGCAAAAATGTTCCCCAGCGCCATAGGCAGATAGCTGTTGCGGGAGGCATAGAAACTGGAGTCCCGCTTGCCCCGCCCGGTGTCCGGCATCAATCCCATACACAGGGCGTACTCCCCGTCGGTGGTGGTGTTGGGGAAGGTGTTGTAATAATTGTTGAAGACGATGCCCTCGTTGGCCATCCGGTACAGCGTGGGCGTCAGTTCCGGGTCGATGGCGGCGCTGGAAAACGACTCCGCGCACAGCACAATCAGATTGTAATCCTCCAGCATCCCGGTGTATTCGTTTTTCTGGGTGCCGGTAAGACTGGCGCAGTAATCGTTCAGCGCCTGGATGCGCTCATCCTCTGTTTTGGCAGACAGGGCATCAAAATCAATGTCCAATACATTGTATCCATATACCGTCTCCTGCACTTCCGCCTGCCCGGTGGGTTCAAAATAGTCCGTTTCCGTTTCCCGCCCGAACATTTTCTGGAACTCCAGACGGAAGGTGGTCAGCAGACCGAAACTGTCTGCCGACTGGTCGGTGGTAGCGTCGTCCCCGTGGTAGTAGCTGTAAACGGTGTAAAATCCGGTACCGCCAATCCGCAGGGTCAGCAGCATCACCACCTGCAGCACCGCTGCCGCCGCCAACAGGATCAGCCGGGGTCTGCGCAGTTTTCCGAACACCGTTTCCCCCGCGAATTTCCGCAGCAGGCATGTAACCGGGATGGGCAGCAACCCCATCAGCAGCGGAAAGAGATTTTCCAGAATAGACAGCATCATCTCTTTGAAAAAACTGGTCACTGCCTGGCCGCCCATGCCCATCATCGACAGGGAATACATGGAGCCAAAAATGGCATGATACACGATCTGGGAATCATACAGCACGCACAGGACGCATACCACGATCAGACTGACCAGTCCGTTTCCCCGCCGGTTTCCCTGCGTCAGGCCGGAAAAGACCATTCCGATCACCACAGTGAATCCGATCAGGTACGGATACCGGGCAGAAATCCCACCAAAGACCGCCCAATGCAGCACGGTCTCCAGATACAGCAGCGTCAGCACCCAGAACAGGGCGTTTCCTGCCAACGGTTTCAGAATCTGCTTTCTCTCCGGTGTAAAAAATTGCTTGCGCTCCAACGCAGAGCCTCCTTTTTTGCTCTTGCCCCAAGGGCCATTTTTATCAATTTCCTGTAAAACTTTCAACAGAACATTATAATCCCGGCACTATTAAAAAACAACCAGATTTTGTTGTATTCTGTCGAAAAAAGGGGAAAAGCCTTGTGATTGCTTTCACATCGTGGTATATTGAACTTGAATAGAATTTTATGACGAGAAAGGTTTTTTTCATGCAGACTACGGAGAAACGCCCCGGCGTTGGCAAACGCATTCTGGCCGGGTTTGGAAAATTTCTGACAGTCCTGTTGGTCACTGTGCTGCTGCTTGCAGTGGCCCTGTATGGGATCATGTTCATTTTGTGTAAAGGCCCCAGTCCCGCCGCCCGGGATCTGTTTGTGATGAGCGTTCGGGAAACCAGCGCTGTGGGCTGGCTGGCCAATCTGTACCTGTCTCAGGAAGAGATTGATGCCATCGAGGCCGGGAAATACACCGAGACGGAAATCGAGGAAACGGATACCTCCCTGGTTCAGATCGGCAATGGCGAGGAGACCGGCAATGACTACGGTCTGACCGACGAGGACGGGGACGGCATTATTCTGGAAACCGTCACCGGCGCCGGATATGTGGGATATATGATGGTGGTGCTGGACCCCACCCGCATCATGATGGGCACCCCTTCTTCCTTTGGCGGCACGGGCCTGACGGTGGAACAGATGGTGAAAACCTATGATTGCATCGCAGGCGTCAACGCCGGCGGATTCTATGACCCCAACGGTCAGGGCACCGGCGGCATCCCCGAGGGCATGACCATTGTAGACGGCGAAGTGTTTTATGCCAATGAGGGCACGGCCTATCCCTTTGTGGGCTTTGACAGCGACGCTATTTTGCACACCGGCAATATGACCCCGGAACAGGCCCGGGAGAAAGAGATTCAGTTCGGCTGCACTTTCGGCCCCACACTGGTGGTCAACGGCGAGCCCAACGATGCCAGCACCCTGGTTTCCGGCGTCAATCCCCGCACCGCCATCGGGCAGCGGGCAGACGGCGCAGTGCTCCTTCTGGTGGTGGACGGCCGGCAGGCTCACAGTCTGGGCGCCACCTACAACGATCTGGCTGACATCATGCTGGAATATGGCGCGGTCAATGCCTGCAACCTGGACGGCGGTTCTTCCTCCATGATGTGGTTCGGCGACGGATATGTCAACCGCTGCGCCTCCGTGGTGGGCATCCGACCTTTGCCCACAGCATTCTTGGTAAAGTGAGGTGGCCCAAATGGATACAACAACTAAGAAACACCGGTTTTGGAAAGGGCTGCTGATCTATGTGTGCGTGGCGCTGGCGCTGATCGCCGTGGGGCTGTTTTTCTTCTGGAAATGGACGGCAGCCTATGAACTTTCCCGCACAGACGGCGTGATGGACGCCTATCTGGCACAGCAGGCTCCGGCAGATCTCCGCGCCGAGGCAGAGGAATGGGCATGGGCCAAATCCAACGCCTCCCCCTTCGAGTCTGCAGAAGAGATCATCGCCGCCATTGCGGAACTGACGGAAACGCAGGAACTGACTTTCCGAAAGACCGTGGGGGAATATACCCAGGAAACTCCGGTCTACACCCTGCGCTTGGATAAGCGGGAGGTGGGCACCGTCCGCCTGGAACGGGGCGAGCCCCGGCTGCTCAGTTTCGGCTTTGACACCTGGCAGCTGCGGGATGTGACCTATGATTTCACCGCCCTGGGGCAGGCATACACCCTCACCGCCCCGGAACAGGCCGTTCTGGAAGTCAACGGCGTGCCCCTGGACGACTCCCTCCGCACCGGCATCGGTCTGTATGCCGAGTTGGAGCCTTATGCGGACAGTCTGCCGGAGATGGACGGCGCCGCCACCTATGACCTGGGTCTGCTGTTCCGGGAACCTCAGGTTCACCTCTCGGACAGTAGCCGCTATCTGGTAGAATCCAGCGAGGGGCATATTTCCGTCATCGAACAGTGCCCGGCAGCGTTGGAACAGCAGCTGACGGACTACGCCCGGCAATTTCTCACCGCGTACTTGACCTTCACCTCCAACGCCTCCGACGGCCCTGACGGGGTGAAAGCCTATCTGATTCCCAACAGTATTTTGTCCCAGCGGATAGACGCCGCCATGGACGGTCTGAGCTGGGTTCACGGTGTGACCGCCACCACAGGGGACATTTCTCTGGAAAATTTCCGGTACTTCGGCGATGCTGCCCTGTGTGACGCCTATTACACGCTGCATACTGCCACCGGCGACACGGAAAACCAGATGCATATCCTGTTGGCCGACACAGCCAACGGTTGGCGGGTAGCAGAAATCGCCATGTTCTAAGCGGTGCGGACAGGCACAGCACATTGTATTTTTTGATTGGAAAGGGATGTCTATGGCAAACTATTTGACGGACGTGACCATCGTCCTGCCTTCTCTGGACCCGGATGAACGGTTCCTGCAAGTGGTACAGGGTCTGGTACGCGCCGGATTTGCCGACATTCTGATTGTCAATGACGGCAGCAGTCCGGATCGGCTGACCTGGTTTGAACAGGCCGCGGCCTACCCCGCCTGCACCGTTTTGACCCATGAGGGAAACAAAGGCAAAGGCAGAGCCTTGAAAACCGCATTTTCCTATATCTGCCAAAACCGTCCCCATTCCCTGGGCGCCGTCACCATCGACGGAGACGGGCAGCATCTGCTCAAGGACATCATCGCCTGCGCCCAGGCCATGCTGGAGCATCCGAACAAGGTGATTCTGGGCTGCCGGGATTTCAGCCTCCCCCAGGTCCCGCCCAAAAGCAAAAGCGGCAACAAATTCACCTCCGCCCTGTTTCTGTTGGGCTGCGGCATCCGCCTGTCGGATACTCAGACCGGCCTGCGCGCCATTCCCCGGGACTATCTGGAGGGATTCTGCCAAATCAGGGGCGAGCGGTTCGAGTATGAGACCAATATGCTTTTGACCATGAAACGGCAGGGCATCGACTTTCTGGAAGTGCCTATCGAAACGGTCTATGAGGGAAAAAACGAAGGCACCCACTTCCGTCCCATTCTGGACTCTTTGAAGATCATGAAGCTGATTTTCGTGTTCATGTTCTCCTCTTTGTCCGCCACATTGCTGGATCTGGCCGTGTTTTTCACCGCCATGCACCTGATTCCGGACGGGCCTTACGCCGTGCTCCTGTCCACCGTCATCGCCCGAGTTCTCTCCTCGTTCTATAACTTCAATATGAACCAGAAAGTGGTGTTCCGCGCCCAGGTCAGCTATCCCAAAGCCCTGCTGCGGTACTACTGTCTGGCAATCCCGCAGATGCTCCTGTCCGCCGGACTGGTCTCCCTGTTGGAAAACGCTGTGGCCCCGGGAAAAGATCTGCTTTTGACGGTGCTGAAAGCCCTGGTGGACACCGGACTGTTTTTCCTCAGTTTTATCATTCAGCGAGAATGGGTGTTCCAGCAAAAAAAATAAAAAAATCGTTGACAAACCCCCGTTCACGGGTGTATCTTATTGCCATCAATTCAAAGGAAGTCCCTGTATGAAATTCGTATCTTTCGCATTTGCATACTTTACCTACTATTACTTTACCACCAAAAAAGTAATAGCGACTTGTGCTGCGTAAAATACGGATACTAGAATCAGAATCAAACTCGGAAGCCGTACAGCATGATCGCTGTACGGCTTGATTTTTTATCAGGAGGAAACTGACATGATCGTAGTTCTCAAGAAAAATGCATCCGAAAAGCAGATTGAAAATCTGAGCAACTGGTTCCAGGCAAAAGGTGTGGAACCGGATATTTCCCGGGGTACCGACATCACCATCATGGGTCTGGTGGGCGATGTGAGCAAGATCGACACCGAGCTGATCGAGGCGCTGGATATCGTGGAATCCGTCAAGCGGGTGTCCGAGCCGTTCAAACAGGCCAACCGGAAATTCCACCCCGATGACACCGTGATCACCCTGGAAAACGGCGTGAAGATCGGCGGCGGCAACTTTGTATACATGGCCGGCCCCTGCTCCGTGGAAAGCGAAGAACAGATCATCTACTGCGCCCAGCGGGTGAAAGCCGCCGGAGCACAGATCCTCCGGGGCGGCGCTTTCAAGCCCCGCACTTCCCCCTACTCCTTCCAGGGCATGGGTGAGGACGGCATCCGGCTGCTGCTGGAGGCCAAAAAGGAGACCGGCCTGCCCATTGTCACAGAACTGATGGACATCAAGCACCTGGATATGTTTGCCGATGTGGACATTATTCAGATCGGCGCCCGGAATATGCAGAACTTTGAACTGCTCAAGGAAATCGGCCACTGCCGGAAACCCATCCTGCTCAAGCGGGGTCTGGCAAACACCATTCAGGAATGGCTGATGAGCGCAGAATACATCATGGCCGGCGGCAACCACGATGTGATCCTGTGCGAGCGCGGCATCCGCACTTACGAAACATACACCCGGAACACGCTGGATCTGTCCGCCGTGCCTGCAATCCATGAACTGAGCCACCTGCCCATCATCGTGGACCCCAGCCACGCCACCGGCCTGTCCCGGATGGTGCCGACTATGGCCATGGGCGCTGCCGCTGTGGGCGCCGACGGCCTGATGATCGAAGTCCACAACGATCCTCCCCGGGCAAAATGCGACGGCGCTCAGTCCCTGACCCCGGATCAGTTCGACCAGGTCACCGCCAGCGTCGGCCGTATCCTGGCCGCCATGAGAGGGTAAGCCATGGAACAGGACTTTCAGAAACTCACTGTCGGCATTGCCGGACTGGGACTGATGGGCGGCAGCTTTGCCAAAGCCTACAGCGCCGCAGGCCATAAAGTACTGGCCTGGAACCGCAGCCGGGACACCCTGGAGCTGGCGGAAATGAACGGCGTGGTATCCGGAGAACTGGACAAGACCACCATCCGCCAGTGTGATTTGGTCATCATTGCACTGTATCCTCAGGCCACCATCGACTATCTCCGGGAAATGGCCCCCTTTATCGGCGCTGACACTGTGGTCATCGATACCTGCGGTGTCAAGCGGACGGTCTGTCAGGCCTGTTTCCCCATCGCCCGGGAACACGGTTTCCGATTCGTCGGCGGTCACCCCATGGCCGGCACTCAATTCTCCGGCTACAAATACAGCCGCCCTACATTATATAAAGACGCCGCCATGATCGTCGTCCCGGAATCCTTTGACGACATCGTCTTTTTCGACCGGCTCAAAACCCTTCTGGCGCCATGCCGGTTCGGCCGGATGACCATTACCACCGCGGAAAAGCACGATCAAATGATCGCCTTTTCCTCCCAGATGGCCCATGTGGTCTCCAACGCATTTATCAAAAGTCCTGCCGCCCGGGAGCACAAAGGCTACTCTGCCGGCAGTTACAAAGATCTGACCCGGGTCGCCTGGCTGAACGAAACCATGTGGACCGAGCTGTTTTTGGACAACCGGGATCATCTCCTGAAAGAGATCGACACCCTGATGGAAAATCTCTCCCAGTATCGGGACGCCCTGGCAGACGGGGACAGTCCCCGTCTGGAAGGCCTTCTGCGGGAAGGCAGACTGATCAAGGAAGAAGTGGACAACATTGACTACCGTTCCCGTTAATACCAATCCCCCTTACCAAATCCTCATCGGCAGCGGCCTGCTGGAACAGGTCGGTTCCCTGCTGCGGGACCTGTGCCCCTGCCAGAGCGTAATGCTGGTCTGCGGCGATATCGTAGCAGATCTCTATGCCCCCCGGGTGCGCCAAGCTCTGGAACAGGCCGGTTATCAGGTACACCAGTTTATTTATCCCCACGGAGAAGGGTCCAAGACGCCGGAGACCTACCTGTCCCTGCTCCGCACCATGGCCCAGTGCGGCATGACCCGCACCGACGCTGTGGTGGCTCTGGGCGGCGGCGTCACCGGTGATCTGGCAGGCTTTGCCGCCGCTACCTATCAGCGGGGCGTGCCCTACATCCAGATTCCCACCACCTTATTGGCAGCCGTGGATTCCTCCGTAGGAGGCAAAACCGCCATCGACCTGCCGGAAGGGAAAAATCTGGTGGGCGCCTTCTATCAGCCCCGGCTGGTGCTGTGTGATCACGACACACTGGATACCCTCCCACCGGAAGTCTTTGCCGACGGCTGCGCCGAAGTGATCAAATACGGCATGATTCGGGACGCAGACCTGTTCCGTCAGCTGCACGCCCCCATCCGCCCCCAGATTGAAGAAGTGATCGCCCGGTGCGTGACCATCAAAAGTCAGATCGTCCAGGAGGACGAACGGGACACCGGCATTCGGGGTCTGCTGAACTTCGGCCACACTGTGGGGCACGCCATCGAAAAATGCTCCCACTACGCCGTTTCCCATGGCAGCGCCGTGGCCACCGGGATGGTTCTGGTCACCCGGGCCGCCTATCTGGCGGGACTGTGCGGACAGGACTGTCTGGAGGGACTGACCGCACTGGTGCGGCAGTATGAACTGCCCGTCACCACCCCATTTTCCGCCGACGCGCTGCTGTCCGCCATGGCCAGCGATAAAAAGCGGGACGGCGACCGCATTTCCCTGATTCTCCCGGAGGAGATTGGGAAATGCCGCATCGAAAAACTGCCGGTGCAGCAGATGCACGCACTGCTGCGCCCGGCTCTGGAGGATCAGACATGGATATGACCATCACCCCCGGCACCTTGACCGGGCCGATCACCCCACCCCCCAGTAAATCCCAGGCGCACCGGCTCATCATCGCCGCGGCCCTCGCCAAAGGCGAAAGTGTGCTGTCCAACGCCGCTTTCTCTCAGGACATTACGGCCACCCTGTCCTGCATGGAACAGCTGGGCGCCGAATGGCAGGATCTGGGCGACGGCCGGCTGCAAATCCGCGGCATTCCCGGCATCGGTTTCGGAGAGATGCCCCGATTTGACTGCGGCGAATCCGGCTCTACCCTGCGCTTTCTCATCCCCATCGCCCTGGCCACCGCCGGAGGCGGCGTTTTCACCGGACGGGGGCGGCTCATGGCGCGGCCGCAGCAGCCCTATTTCGATATTTTTCAGGAGCAGGGCATTGCCTATCAGCAGACCGATACCGCGCTCACCGTCACCGGGAAACTCCGCCCCGGCACATTCCGGCTGCCGGGCAATGTATCCAGTCAGTTTGTCACCGGTCTGCTGTACGCCCTGCCTCTGTTGGAAGGCGACAGCACCCTGCTCCTCACTTCCCCTCTGGAAAGCCGGGACTATGTGGCCATGACGCTGGATGTTCTGGAAAAATCCGGCATCCGGGTGGAGCAGGAAGATTTTCGGCAGTTCCGCATCCCCGGCAGACAGCAGTTTTTGCCCGGAACCGCCGCCATCGAGGCCGACTGGTCCCAGGCCGGGTTCTGGTATGCCGCCGCATTCCTGGATCACCCCATTCAGATTCAGGGCATGGACCCGGATTCCGCCCAGGGCGACCGGGTGGTTGCCCGGCTGTACTGGCAGCTGGCCAGACCCGGAGAAACGGAAATCGATGTTTCCGGCTGTCCGGACCTGGTTCCGCCCCTGTGCGTGATGGCCGCATTCCGCAGCGGTGTGACCCACATCACCAATGCCGCCCGGCTGCGCATCAAAGAGAGCGATCGGCTCACCGCCGTGACCCAGACCCTGCACGCCATGGGCGCCCATATCCAGGAACTGCCAGAGGGTCTGGACATCACCGGAATCCCCTCGCTGGCCGGGGGCGTGACAGTGGATGCCTGTAACGACCACCGCATTGCCATGATGGCCGCCATCGCCGCCACCCGCTGTCAGGCTCCGGTAACGGTGCAGGGCGCAGAATGCGTCCGAAAATCCTACCCCAATTTCTGGCAGAATCTGGAAAAACTGGGCGGAATCTTGGAGGAACAGCCATGAATTACACCATTTTCGGCGAAAGCCACGGCCCCGCCATCGGCGTGGTGCTCACCGGCGTCCCCGCGGGACTGGAACTGGATCTGGAGGCCGTAGCCCTGCAAATGGCCCGCCGCGCCCCCGGCTCCACCCCCACTGCCACTGCCCGGCGGGAGGCCGACCGGGTGGAGATTCTCTCCGGTCTGTTTGAGGGAAAAACCACCGGGACGCCCCTGGCGGCGGTGATTCGAAACACGGACACCCACAGCAGCGACTATTCCCAGCTCAAAGACCTGCCCCGTCCCAGTCATGCAGACTACACCGGCACCATCCGTTACGGTGGACACAACGACTATCGGGGCGGCGGCCACTTTTCCGGCCGATTGACGGCGCCTCTGGTGTTCGCCGGGGCAGTGGCACAGCAGCTGCTGATTTCCAAGGGAATCACCGTACACAGCCGCATTTCCATGTTAGGCGGCGTTCCCGACCCCACCCCGGAGCAGGCCGAAACCGTCATTCTCGCCGCCAAAGCAGAGGGTGACAGCGTGGGCGGCTCCATCGCCTGTGAGGTGCGGGGCATCCCCGCCGGATACGGATCCCCCGACCTGGGGGAAAATGCGGAAGGCATTTTTGCCAAGCACCTGTTTGCCGTCCCGGCAGTCAAAGGTCTGGCCTTCGGCGCCGGATTCGCCTTTGCCTCCATGCGGGGCAGCCAGGCAAATGACCCCTTCTGCATGGAAGACGGTCAAGTCCGCACCCACACCAACCACTCCGGCGGCATCAACGGCGGCATCACCAACGGGATGCCCCTGTGTTTTGAGGTGGCCCTGCGGCCCACCCCTTCCATTGCCCAACAGCAGCAGACCGTCAGCCTCAGCCGGGGCGCGGAAGAACCTTTGACCATTCACGGCCGCCACGACCCCTGCATCGTGCAGCGGGCTCTGCCCGTCATCGAGGCCGCGGCAGCCCTCGCCACTTGTGAACTTTTAGGAATTTAAGGGAGGAACTATCAATGGATATCAATCAGTTGCGTACCGAGATCGACGGCGTAGATCGGCAGCTCATCGAGCTGTTCCGGCAGCGTATGGACATTTCCGACCAGATCGCAGCATACAAACAGTCCGTAGGCAAGGCCATCCACGACCCGGAACGGGAGCGGAAAAAACTGGTGGAAGTGGCCAATATGGTGCCCCCGGAGCTGAGAACCAGCGCCGTTATGCTCTTTTCCACCCTGTTCGAACTGAGCAGCACCCAACAGATGAAGGCCATGGACAATACCACCTCTCTGGCCGACCAGATTACCGCCGCCATTGAAAACACCCCCAAGCAGTTCCCCCAGTATCCCATCGTGGCCTGCCAGGGCGTGGAGGGCGCGTATTCCCAGATTGCCTGCGAAAAGCTGTTCCGCACCCCCAACATCATGTATTTCCAGAACTTCGAGGGCGTGTTCTCCGCCATTGAAAACGGCCTGTGCGAGTACGGTATCCTGCCCATTGAAAACAGCACCGCAGGCTCCGTCAACCGGATCTACGACCTGATGGCCCAGCACAACTGCTATGTGGCCCGCTCCGTGCGTCTGAAGATCGATCACAGCCTGCTGACCAAAAAAGGCGTGAAAAAAGAGCAGATCCGGGAGATTTTCTCCCACGAACAGGCCATCAGCCAGTGCGCCGAGTTCCTGAAAACCATGCCCAATGTGACCGTCACCGTGGTGGAAAACACCGCCGTGGCCGCCAAAATGGTGGCAGAATCTTCCCGGGACGATGTGGCAGCCCTGTCCTCCCATTCCTGCGCCAGTCTGTACGGTCTGGAGTGCCTGGCGCCCAGCGTCCAGGACAAGGGCAACAACTACACCCGTTTCATCTGCATCTCCAAAAATCTGGAGATCTATCCCGGCGCCGACCGAACCAGCATCATGTGCGTGGTGCCCCATCGCCCCGGTTCTCTGTACAAAGTCCTGAGCCGGTTCTTTGCCCTGGGCATCAACCTGCAGAAACTGGAAAGCCGCCCCATTCCCGACCGGGATTTTGAATATATGATGTATTTCGATTTCGACACGCCGCTGTACTCCCGTGAATTTGTCCAGGTCATCAGCGAGCTGGAGACCATGTGCGAGGACTTCCGCTACTTCGGAAGTTACTCGGAGATCGTGTAAGGAGGAACCATCATGGGTCGCTACGGACTTCTGGGCGAACATCTGGGACACAGTTTCTCCCCTCAGATCCACAAAGCCATCGGCGGATATGACTACGACCTGTTCGAGCGCAGTCCCGACCGGTTGGAATCCTTTCTCCTCTCCGGAGAATTTGACGGCATCAATGTGACCATTCCCTATAAAAAGGCTGTGATCCCCTATTGCGCCGCGCTGTCTCCCCAGGCCCGGGAGATCGGCAGCGTCAACACCATTCTCCGCCGACCGGACGGCACCCTGTATGGGGACAACACCGATTATTACGGCTTTCTCTATACCGTTCGGGCATCCGGCATCGATGTGACCGGAAAGAAATGCCTGCTGTTCGGGGACGGCGGCGTGGCTCCCACCATCCGCACCGTCCTCCGGGATCTGCACGCAGGGCAGATCGTCACCGTTTCCAGAAAAGGGGAAGACAACTTCTCCAATCTGGACCGGCACTATGACGCACAGATCCTCGTCAACGCCACCCCTGTGGGAATGTATCCGAACAACGGCGTTTCCGTGGCAGATTTGGCTCCATTCTCCCAGTTGGAGGCCGCCTTCGATCTGGTCTATAACCCCCATCAGTCGGAATTTCTCCGACAGGCCGCAGAAAAAGGCGCCATCGCCGTCAACGGTCTGCAGATGCTGGTGGCCCAGGCCAAGCGCGCCTCGGAACTGTTCCAGGGCAAGGTGTTGGACGACGCCATCATCGAGCCTATCCGGGAGGATATGGCCAAGAGCAGCATGAACATTGCCCTGATTGGCATGGCCGGCTGCGGAAAAAGTACCACCGGCAAGGCGTTGGCCGCCGCACTGGGTCGGGAATTTGTGGACTGTGATGACCTGATCCCCCAGTATGCCGGCAAGTCGATTCAGGACCTTTTTGCCCAGGACGGCGAAGAGACTTTCCGCCAGATTGAAACCGCCGTGCTCCGGGATGTGTCCAAGGGCAGCGGCCTGGTCATCGCCACCGGCGGCGGTGTGGTCACCCGGCCGGAAAATCTCCCCCTGCTCCGGCAAAACAGCGTGACGCTCCTGCTCCACCGTCCCGTGGAGGAGCTTCCCGATGACGGCCGCCCCCTGTCCCAAACCCACGGCGTGGCCGCCCTGTACGAGGCACGGAAACCCCTGTACGAATCCTGGGGAGAGCACCGTTTTGAATGCTGCGGTGTGGAAGAAACCGTGGCCCAGATTCGGGAGGTGTTGGGACTATGAAAATTCTGGTCATCAACGGCCCCAATATCAACATGGTGGGCATCCGGGAACCGGCAATCTACGGTGCGGAGACCTACGCCGATCTGTGTCGGCTGATCGATCAGACCGGCGAGGAACTGGGCGTGGAAATCGAACGCTACCAGTCCAACACGGAAGGGGACATCGTCACGAAAATCCAGCAGGCCTATGGCGTGTTCGACGGCATTGTCATCAACCCTGCCGCCTACACCCATACCTCTGTGGCCATTTTGGACGCCCTGAAGGCGGTGGCGCTGCCCGCCGTCGAAGTGCATCTGTCGGACATTGCACAGCGGGAACCCTTCCGACAGCTGTCCTATCCGGGAATGTACTGTGAAAAGACCATTAAAGGCCATGGGTTTGCCGGATACCGGGAGGCCATTGCCTATCTGGTGGAGACTTACGGAAATTAAAACAATACGCGGCGGTCTGCCTAAGGCAGACCGCCGCGTATTTCGTTTTTTCAGTTCACTCTTCCCGGGGACTCAGGATGGGGAATCCCACAGAATCGTCGTATTTCCGCTCCATCTGGATGCCGTCAAGCTCTGCAATCACCGCATCCACAGTGATCAGCACCTTGGTTCCCTCTGTCAAATGACCGCCGAAGGCATTACCATTGGGGTCACTGAGGCTGATATGTACATGCAGATTCAGCTCCCCGTTCTCCTCGTGGCAGATCACGCCCGAAGCGCTGAGCAGTTCCCAAGGACCATGAAGAATCTGGGGCATTCCGTAACCATAGCCCATTTTGGTGCCCGGCTGCTCCGTGGGGTTGCAAATCGACACTCTGGACAGGCTTCCCAGGGCGCTGACAATCACTCCGTTCTTGATTCCGGCCTCCTCACAGGCAGCCTGCAGTCCCAACAGTACATCCGTCCCCGGTTTCAGGCGCACCACCAGCACCCGGCCCATACCGCCTTGTGCCATTTCCCATTCCACATTTTTCATAGCCAAAACTCCTTGCGTATGTAACATATTCCAACGCCCTCACAGAGAGCCTAAGTAGCCTTCCAACATCAGGGACGCCGCCACAGCGTCCACATTTTTTCGGTGGTCTTTCTCCTTGCGCCCGTTGGCATGGAGAATGGCATGGGCCTCGATGGAGGAGCGCCGCTCATCCCACAGCACCACTTCCAGGCCCGTTTCCGCCCGGAGCAGCTCCGCAAACTCCCGGCTCAGCGCCGCCCGCTCGCCCTCCGTGCCGTCCATATTCTTGGGCAGGCCCAGCACCAGTTTGCCGATGTTCCGTTCCGTCACCAGTTTGCCGATGCGTTCGACCGCCCGTTCCATATTCCACTCATTCATGGTCCAGGCATCGCCCACCAGAATGGCCCGCTCATCCGAAACGGCCAGTCCGATGCGCCGATCCCCGTAGTCAATGGCCATGATCCGCATTCAATCCCTCCCGAAACAGCGGCGCACATCCGCTGCCATGTACAGAGATCCGCAGGCCACTACCACGCCGCCGGTGACTTTCGCCCGTTCCAACGCCCCGGTCATGCCGGTGTGAATATCGTCTGCCACGGACACCCAATGCTCCCGATCTGTCAGGTACCGGGCCAGGCGCACGCCGCCCAGTGCCCGGGGGGAATCCGGCGTCACTGCCACGAAATCCGTGGCAACGGTTTTCAGCCGGTCCATCATGGGTTTCCAGTCCTTATCCGCCAGCACGCCCGTCAGACAAACCACCCGACGGCCGGGCAGATACTGCTCCACCGCCGCGCACAGGCTTTCCATTCCCTGCACATTGTGGGCGCCGTCTACGATTACCAGCGGGTCCTGACTGAGCACTTCAAAGCGTGCCGGCCAGCGGGCGGCAGCCATTCCTGCGGTCAGCGCTTCGTCCGAGATTTCCCAACCCCGTTTCCGCAGGACTGCCACGGTTTCCAGTGCCACAGCGGCATTTTTCAGCTGATGCTCCCCCAACAGCCGGATGCTCAGTTCCGGGAAGGTCTTGTAACGGAACCGCTGCCCCTCCAAATCGGCAGACAACGGCGTGATTTTGGAGAAGTCCGCGATATGCAGCACAGCCTCCTGCTCTTTCACCGTGGAGCGAATGGCCTTCATAGCCTCCGGCTCACTGCGGTACGCCACCACCGGTGCCTCCTGCTTGATGATGCAGCTCTTCTCCCAGGCAATCTGCTCCAGAGTGTTCCCCAGATATTCCGTGTGGTCCATGCCGATGTTGGTCAGCACGGCGCATTCGTCCTCTTTGATCAGGTTCGTAGCATCCAAGCGGCCGCCCAGACCGGTCTCCAGTACCACGATATCGCATTTTTGCCGGGCAAACCACAAAAATGCCGCGGCAGTAATCACTTCAAATTCTGTAGCGCCGTCGGGCAGGGCATCTGCCACGGGGCGGACTGCCTCCACCACCTCTGCCAGTTCCTCGTCGCCGATGGGCACACCGTTGATCTGCATCCGCTCGTTAAAGCGCATCACATACGGAGAAATGAACAACCCCGTCCGATACCCTGCCGCCGTCAGAACAGACGACAGCATGGCCGACACAGAGCCTTTTCCGTTGGTTCCTGCAACATGGACAAATTTCAGGGTATCCTGCACATTGCCCAGCTGTTCCATCATGCTGCTGATACGCTCCAGACCGGGTTTGGAACCCCGCCAGGAAATGCTGTGAATATACGTCAATGTCTCTTGATATGTCATATTTTTCTCCAAATCAATACCGGCCCGGTGGATACCGCGCCTTCATTTTGAGATAGATTATAGCATCATCTGCGGGAAATGGCAAAGTAAATGAGAAAAATTTTTACTGTTTTTTGCCGATATGAAACAAAAGCCTGATAAGATGGATATATATAGCAGAATCACACTGAAAGGAGCGACAAAATGTGGAATCATGAAGAATTCAATCAATTTCTCCAACGCCATATCCACACCGTTTACCGCACTGCCCTTGGGTTTCTGCGCAATCCGGCCGATGCAGAAGACATCACCCAGACCGTCTTTCTGCAGGCATTTCAAAAACACCCGGTATTTGAAAACGAGGCCCACGAAAAATACTGGCTGATTCGTGTTACCATCAACGCCTGCAAGAAACTCTGCCGATTGCCTTGGCGGCGGGAGGTGCCCACGGCAGAGCTGACTGGTACATTTGTTTTCGACTCTCCCCGACACTGTTCCTTGTTTGAGACCGTCATGGACCTTCCCCGACTTTATCGGGTTCCCCTCCTGCTTTTCTATTATGAAGGGTACTCCACCCGGGAGATCAGCGAAATACTGAACATTCCTTCGGCCACGGTACGCACCCGTCTGGCCCGTGGCAGACACGCACTGAAAACAATTTTGACAGAGGAGGCTACATCTGATGAATCAACATTTGTTTCGTGAAACATTCCAATCCGTGCAGGCGCCGGAACAACTGGAAGGGAAAATTCTGGAACGCTGCACCACACCGCAAAAGAAATCGCAGTTCAAACGGTTTCCGTTTTTGATTGCAGCCGTACTGATCGTCACCCTGTTGGCTTTTACCGTCACCGCGCGGACACCGAAAGAATGGGTATCCGAGGATACCGTAATTTCCGCTGCCAACAGAGAAATGGAGACTTTGCGGCAGGCAGGACTTTTCCTGCCCGAAATTCAATTTCAGGAAGGAGACGCCCACCGTCCGGTTCAAATCAATCATTTTCTGTGGTTCTCTTGGAAAGTAGACAACACCTTTACCCTCAACACCCGAGTGACCAACGGAGACGATTCCTATCTGGTTCACGCCACATTGGAGCCCATCACCGGAAAAATCACCAGTCTCAGCATTACAGCCAGTTCCTACGCAGTGAGTCAGCCCGCAGATGCCAATTACTCTGATTACTCTGATCGGTTCGACGCCATGATTTCCCCGACATTGACCCTATCCGATTATGCCGACATCTGGAAATCCTATCTGGGGTATGCCGATGTGCTGCTGCCGGAATCCGCTGACCCGACACAATCCGTCGTAGACACGCTCCGGCAATCGGTATCATCGACCCTCACATTTTCCTGCTTTTTGCCGAAAAAATCACCTGCTGATCCCATCTATTTGTCCGGTCTTAAAACCGCATCCGGCCCAATCGTCACCTTTGGAACGGTTCCCCCTCACGGCTGATCCTTTTCTCGTTTGATTTACCCAAAAACTTCCTCTCAAACCCTTGAAAAATCAGGGATTTTCCGTAAAAAAAGGCTTGACCGCAGGGGTCGCGTGTGGTAAACTAATTCTACCTGTCAGCAGATGGGTTTCATTTTTTGCGCCCATTCGCAAGAAACAGGGAGGCAACGGTTCCCGCAGGGAACAAATTCTATAAGGAGGTGCCGCATTTATGGCTAAAGCAGGAGCACGCGTCAAGATCACGCTCAGATGCAACGAGTGCAAGCAGCGCAACTACGATACCATGAAGAACAAGAAGAACACTTCGGATCGTCTTGAACTGAACAAGTATTGCCCGTTCTGCCGCAAGCACACTGTGCACAGCGAAACCAAATAAGTCTTTCGAAAGGATGTTTCCAAATGGCTGAAGAACAGAAGAAAGCCGGTGCTCCATCCCAGCCCACAAAGCAGGCCGTCAAAAAGGGCGCTCCCGCCCAGGCCTCTACCCAGGCTGTGAAGAAAGGCGAGGAACTGACTACTTGGGGAAGAGTCAAGAAGTGGTTCCGGGATATGAAGGGCGAACTGAAGAAGGTCGTCTGGCCCACAAAGAAACAGGTGCTCAACAACGTGATGGTCGCGCTGGCAGTAATGCTGGTATGTGCCGTCTGCATCTGGGGCTTTGACCAGATCGCTCAGATGGGCGTGAAAGCCCTCATCACCTTGGTGGGCTGACATGGCAGAAGAAGCAAAATGGTATGTGGTTCACACATACTCTGGTTATGAAAATGCAGTTGCGGCCGCAATCATGAAGGCCGCAGAAAACAGACGGATGCAGGACCTGATCCAGGAAGTCAACATCCCTCTGGAAACCGTCACGGAGGTCACAGAAAAAGGACCCAAAGAGATCGAGCGGAAAGTGTTCCCCGGTTATGTCCTTGTGAAAATGATCCTCACCGATGACAGCTGGCATCTGGTCCGCAATGTTCGCGGCGCCACCGGCTTTGTCGGTTCCGACGGAAAAGCCGTCCCCCTGACAGACGAGGAGATCGTCGCTCTTGGCGTGGAGCGCCATGAGGTCGTGGTGGGATTTGAAGTGGGCGATACGGTGAAGGTCACAGACGGTCCTCTGGCCGGGTTCTCCGGTCTGGTGGACGAGCTGGAACCCATGAAAAACCGCGTCCGCGTGGTGGTCTCCATGTTCGGCAGAGAGACCCCCGTCGACCTCGAACTGGATCAGGTCGAGGCTGTAAAAGAATAATGAGAAAGAGGTGCTCAAATTGGCACAGAAAGTAGTTGGATATGTCAAATTCCAGGTTCCCGCAGGTAAAGCAACTCCGGCTCCTCCTGTAGGTCCTGCTCTTGGTCAGTACGGCATCAATATCGGCCAGTTCACCAAAGAGTTCAACGAGCGTACCAAGGGCGATATGGGCATGATGATCCCTGTCGTCATCACGGTCTATTCCGACCGCAGCTTTTCCTTCATCACCAAGACCCCTCCTGCAGCACTGCTGATCAAAAAGGCATGCGGCATCGAGCACGCTTCCGGTGTGCCCCAGAGAGATAAGGTCGCTACCATCAGCAAGGAAGACGTCCGCAAGATCGCAGAGCAGAAGATGCCCGATCTCAACTGCACCGACATTGACTCCGCCATCAGCATGATTGCCGGCACCTGCCGCAGCATGGGCGTCGTCGTCGGAGACTAAGCTGCACCCCTAACGTGGGAGGAATCAGCTTCCGCAAACCACAAAAATAGGAGGAAACAAAATTGTTCAGAGGTAAAAATTACAAAGAAAGCGCAAAGCTTTTCGATAAACAGACTCCCTACGCCCCCCAGGAGGCATTCGACATCGTGTGCAAGGCTTCCAAAGCCAAGTTCGACGAGACCGTGGAGCTGCATGTGAGACTGGGTGTTGACGGCCGTCACGCTGACCAGCAGGTCCGCGGCGCCATCGTTCTGCCCCATGGCACCGGTAAGACCAACCGCGTGCTGGTGTTCTGCAAAGAGGATCGGGTTCAGGAAGCTCTGGACGCAGGCGCAGATTACGCCGGCGGCATGGATCTGGTGGAAAAGATCCAGAAAGAGAACTGGTTCGAGTTCGACGTGGTCATCGCTTCTCCCGACATGATGGGTACCGTTGGTCGTCTGGGTAAAGTCCTGGGCCCCAAGGGTCTGATGCCCTCCCCCAAGGCTGGCACCGTGACCCCCAACATCGCTCAGGCTGTCAAAGAGTCCAAGGCTGGTAAGATCGAGTACCGTCTGGATAAGACCAACATCATCCACTGCCCCATCGGCAAGGTCTCCTTCGGCGCTGAAAAGCTGTACGAGAACTACGACGCTCTGATCACCGCCATCATCAAGGCAAAGCCCGCTGCTGCAAAGGGCACTTACATCAGAAGCTGCGTCACTGCTTCCACCATGGGCCCCGGCGTGAAGGTCCTGGCAAAGCAGACCGTGAACGGCTAATCCATCATTTTGGATTTCAAAAAGACCATCGGAATTTCCGATGGTCTTTTTTATTGGGACATTCCCCAGTCCTTGACAGGCGGTGCGGGAGTTGCTATAATCACTCAGAGATTCACCGGAGGGTGAACCATCCCAGGAAGATGGCGCACCGGATAAGGGCAGGGCTGCGGCCGTTCCTTATCCGGTCTTTTTTATTGGAGGCATTCAAGATGGATCTTCTGCATGGCAATGTCAAACAAGCCTATTGGAAATATTTCAGCGCCGCTTTCGGCAGCGCACTCATCAGCTCCATCTACTATATCGTAGATACTGCCGTGGTGGGACAGTATCAAGGCCCGGAGGGCACTGCCGCGCTGGCGGTGGTTGCCCCTATCTGGAACCTGATCTACAGTCTGGGACTGCTCACCGGCATCGGCGGTGCCGTGCTGTGCAGCACCTCCGCCGGCAAAGGCGAGGAGGCCAAGCGGCAAGAGTATTTCTCCGCCGCGCTCCTGCTCACGGCCTTTCTGGGGTTGCTGAGTTGGGGGATCGTATCCCTTTTCCAGACCCCTCTTCTCCGATTTTTCGGCGCAGAGGAGACCCTGCTGCCCATCGCGCAGGAATACATCCGCCCCATACTCTTCGTGCTCCCTCTGTTCACGGTGAATCAAATGCTGGCGGCTTTCCTCCGCAATGACAATGACCCGGGTCGTGCCACGGCTGCGGTAATCATCGGCAGCGTGTTCAACATCATTGCCGACATCGTATTCGTTTTTCCCATGAACATGGGGGTTTTCGGCGCCGGTCTGGCCACTGCCATGGGCTCTGCGCTAACCACGGTGCTCATGCTCCCTCACTTCCGCAGTGTCAAAAACACCTTTCATCTCCGCCGTCCTACCCGAATCTTCCACAAACTGGGGCAGATTTTGGCCACCGGATTTCCCACATTTATTGTGGACGCCGCCATGGGCATCCTCACCATTCTCTTTAACCGTCAGATTGTCCATTGGCTGGGCACCGACGCACTGGCCGTCTACGGCGTGGTGGTGAATATCAGCACCATCGTCCAGAGCTGCGCCTACAGCGCCGGAGAGGCCGCGCAGCCCATTATTTCCATCAACTTCGGCGCCGGATACGGAGGACGCATCCGGGAGACATTGCAGCAGGCCCTGTGTACCGTGGCCTTTTTCAGCCTTGCCTGGACTGCCGTAGTCTGGCTCTTTCCCAACGGGTTCATCCGGGTATTTATGGATGCCACCCCGGCGGTTTTGGAGATTGCCCCGGCCATCATGCGCGCCTACGGCATTTCCTTTTTGCTGCTGCCCCTGAACATTTTCTCAACCTTCTATTTTCAGGCAATCCTGCGTCCCTTCACCGCCCTGGGTGTCTCTGTATTTCGGGGACTTCTGGTCAGCGGCGCATTGATCCTGCTGCTGCCCGTGCTGCTCGGTGCAAATGCCCTGTGGTTCGCCATGCCCATCACGGAACTGATCGTGGGCGTGCCGGTAATCCTGCTGACCCTCCGTTCTGCCCGCAGTATGCAATGATCTCCTGCGACTCAAACGCCCGTACCAAAAGGTACGGGCGTTTGAGTCTACTGGATATGGCGTTTCTTTCATCAGCCTATCCCCTGTTTTCTCTGCATGAATGGATTTCTTTCAAGGAGTAGCATCCGGCATCTCTCATTCATTTTTATAGAAAAAGGCAGTGCCTGTGGGCACTGCCTTTTTCTATAGGGTTCCCCGGCGGCCGGAGCCGCCGGAGCGTCTGGGAGAGAACTTACTTCTCAGCCAGCTTTTTGTATTTCTCGTAGCGCTTTGCGCACTGGACTTCTGCCTCAGCGAACAGCTTTTCAGCAGTCTCGGGGAAGGTGCGGGTCAGGGAGGCGAAAC
>ENA-ORTY01001533-ORTY01001533.1-human-gut-metagenome-genome-assembly--contig:-NODE-1533-length-25334-cov-3.857431_pt1 | contig 25334 bp, 24 predicted proteins | sample MGYA00241917_ERZ509198 | MGnify/ENA primary metagenome ERZ509198 (study PRJEB26280, sample SAMEA2338857) | human gut metagenome | biome: human gut; feature: human-associated habitat; material: faeces...
TACGCTCTCCCAGCTGAGCTACGCCCCCAAAAATCATTATTTTCATTATAGCACAATTTTTTCGTTTGTAAAGATTGCAATTACGAAAAAATTATGTTGATTAAATCTCTCTTTTGTAGTAGAATACCAGAGCGGCGATTGACAAGGCTGCACTAGTCGGGGAGCCAGCGGTGCCCTGTAACCTGCAATCCGCTACAGCAGGGATGAATTCCTGTTTTAGGGGGTGCGTAGTGTCGTTTGCCCATGGCGGGCGGCGTTGATGATCCGGTCTCGAGCAACGGAAACTTTCGAACCATGTCAGGCGGGGAACCGAGCAGCATTAAGGAAGACCTTTCGTGTGCCTTGAGGCAGCCGGATCTGAGCAAGCCACCTTGGTTAGCGGGCATGGCGCATTTTCGACAACAGGTGTGCAGTCTTGTCAATCGCCGTACTTTTATATTCAAATGAAATGGGTGAGCAAATTGTATCAGGCATTATACCGCAAGTATCGCCCCCGCGCCTTTGATGACGTTGTGGGACAGGAGCATATCACGGAAACGCTGAAGAATCAGGTACGCGGCGATAAGCTCAGCCATGCTTATTTGTTCATCGGCACCCGAGGCACCGGCAAGACCACCTGCGCCAAAATTCTGGCCAAGGCTGTCAACTGTGAGCATCCGGTGAATGGAAACCCCTGCAACGAATGTCCTTCCTGCCGCGGAATCGACGACGGCACCATCATGGATGTGGTGGAGCTGGACGCTGCCTCCAACAACGGCGTGGACAATGTCCGGGCGCTGCGGGACGAGGCCATCTTCACTCCCGCAGGGGCGAAAAAACGGGTGTATATCATTGATGAGGTGCACATGCTTTCCACGGCGGCGTTCAATGCGCTGCTGAAAATCATGGAAGAGCCGCCCGCCCATTTGATGTTTATTCTGGCTACTACGGAGCTGAAAAAGGTGCCTGCCACCATTCTTTCCCGCTGCCAGAAATATAGCTTTAAGCGCATCGATTCTACTGTGGTGGCAAACCGGCTGCTCTATGTAGCCGAACAGGAGCATCTCCATTTGGAGCGGGATGCGGCAGAGCTTTTGGGCCGTCTGGCCGATGGTTCCATGCGGGACGGATTGTCTTTGCTGGATCAGGTTTTGGGAGACGGGAATATCACTGTGGAGTCGGTACTGTCCTGTACCGGACTGGTCGGCAGCCTGCAGACAGTGCAGCTGTTGGAATATGTGGCGCAGGGGGATGCCGGCAATGCGTTGGCGCTGTTCGGAAAACTTTGGCAGGATGGAAAAGACCCGGCTATGCTGTTGGATGAACTGTCTGATTTGCTGCGGGATGTACTGCTGTTTCGTGCGGCTCCCCGGACTTGCGGACAGCTTTTGAGCGGAAATTATGATACCCAGGCGTTGGGGCGATTTGTAGATCTGCTGTCTCCGTCGACGCTGTTGGCCGATCTGGAAACGGTGCAGAATGCCCAGGACAAGCTGCGGGATAGCAGCAACGCCCGTATGGTGGTGGAACTGTGTCTGATTGGACTGTGTGACCCCACCCTCAGCGATAGTTTGGCGGGACTGCGTGCCCGGATTGAGCAGTTGGAACGACAGATTGCCGAGGGCGGTGTTCCTGCCGGTGGAAGAGGGACTGCGGATGCTGCTCCGGTGATGCGGGGACAGACTGAGCCCCGGACGGCAGTGCCCAGGGTGGAACAGCGACCGTCCTATGCGCCTCCTGTCTCCAGACAGGAGCAGGATCTCCCGCCATGGGAAACGCCTGCACCGTCCTACGAGCCGGAAGAGGAACGGCCGCCTTTGCCGGAAGAGCCGCCGATGCCGGAGAAACGGTATCAGGAATCCTATGCCGTCCGGCGGACACCGGAGAAACAGGCAGGCGCGCAGGACGACCGCTGGCAGGCTTTTCTGTCGGCATCCCGCGGAATTTTGGGGCCGGGCCCCAGCGGACTGCTGTATCAGTGTTCTGCGACCTTTGAACCGGACAGTATGACCATTGCAGCGCCTGATTTCCCCTATATGCAGCTGTCCTCTCAAACCAATTTGCAAAAACTGAAAGCTTGCGGAGAACAGGTGTATGGAAAACCTGTTCGGGTGGAACTGATTAATCAGGAGGTGGATGCACCTCGCGCCACCCGCAGCTTGGATGAACTGAAAAAATTTGACATTGTGAAATTTCAATAAACAGGAGGAAGATGACTTATGGCAAAAAGACCCCAGTACCGCGGCGGATACGGCGGACCGAATATGAATCAGCAGGCCAGTCTGATGCGTCAGGCACAGAAAATGCAGGAAGAACTGGTAAAAGCACAGGAAGAACTGGAAAACAGCACTTTTACCGCAAAAGCAGGCGGCGGTGTGGTTTCTGCAACGGTCAGCGGCAAGCATAGTCTGATTTCCATTGAGATCGATCCCGAGGCAGTGGATCCCGATGATGTGGAAATGCTGCAGGATCTGATCGTGGCGGCAGTCAACGCTGCCAACCAGATGGTGGAAACCGCCTCTGCGGAGACGATGTCCAAAATCAGCGGCGGTCTGAATCTGGGACTGTAATTTTTGAAAGAACGGAAAGGAACTTGGTTCCTTTCCGTTTTTTGCTTATACCGAGAAATGACAGGGCTGAGACTTTCCTTTCTGTGGGAAATATGGTATGATTTGAATAGAAAGAGCCCAGTCCATGGGGAAAGGAGCGGCCTATGAAACAGTATCAAAGTTTCATTGTGAAGATCGTGGCGATCGCACTGGTTATCAGTGGAGGATGGTGCATCTGGCGAGCCACCAGAGTGGTTCCCGAGCTGGGGGCGGAGGTATCTGAACCGGTCAATCAGGCGGAAGGAATCACATTGGACATTATGGGACAGCAATCTTCTGTCAGAAAGGGTTTGGTGATTCGGTGGGAAGTCCACGCAGAATCTTCCCAGGTCTATACATTTGGCGGTGACGAAGAATCCTTTGTATATCTGGAACGCTGTGTGGATGGAAAATGGTATCGGTTGGAAAAAGACCCGGAAACACCAACGACTCACCGGGATAAAATTTGCGTTGGCGGAGGGGAGAATACCGGAATGTACGCAAATTTTGTGCAGAAGTACGATGGCTATGGCAACCATCTGGAAGATGGGCAGTACCGTCTGACTTTGGAAATGAAAGATTCGGATGGGAACACCTGCTATTTGGCGGCAGAATTTTCGGTGGATTGATAGCAAGAAACGACGATAAAGAGGGGAAAGACGATTGATCAAAGAAGTGACAGATCTTAGCAGTCCGGAATTGGCACTGTTTTCACAGTTGACGGAGGGGCAGCTGCGGCGCAGGCAGGAACCGGAACAGGGGATTTTCATTGCGGAAAGTGAAAAAGTGATTTCCTATGCACTGGAGGCGGGGTACGAGCCGGTGGCGCTGCTGATGGAGAAGAAACATCTGGCGGGAAAAGGTGCATCGCTGATTGAGAAATGCGGGCAGATCCCGGTATACACCGGGGAAAGTGCGCTGTTGGAAGGACTGACAGGATACCGTCTGACCCGGGGGATGCTGTGTGCCATGCGCCGGAGAGCGCTTCCCAGTGTGGAAGAAGTCTGTGCCGGAGCGCACCGGATCGCAGTGCTGGAGGGAATCGTGGACCCTACGAATGTGGGGGCGATATTCCGCTCTGCTGCGGCGCTGCACATGGATGCCGTACTGGTCACGCCGACCTGCTGTGACCCATTGTACCGCCGGGCAGCCAGAGTGAGTATGGGAACGGTATTTCAGATTCCATGGACCCGAATCGGACAGCGGGCAGAGGATTGGCCGGAGCAGGGACTGAAACGGCTGAAAGAACTGGGATTTCGGACGGCGGCCATGGCACTGCAGGGGGACGGCGTTTCCATCGATGATCCACGATTGATGCAGGAGGAAAAACTGGCGATCATTTTGGGGACGGAAGGGGATGGCCTGGCATCGCGGACCATTGCAGGCTGTGATGACACGGTCTGTATCCCCATGGCCCGCGGTGTGGATTCTCTGAATGTGGCGGCGGCCAGTGCAGTGGCATTTTGGCAGCTGCGGTATCGGTAAAAACTGGAAGTTTTGGAAACTTTTTGGCGCCGGAATTCGTCTGTGTCAATAAAGGCAGACGAAAATGCATAGCTATACAGCATAGAAAGGGGCGCTTAAAATGAAAGAAAAATGGATTGCATGGATGTTGTCAGGAATACTTATGGTTGCTGTTGCCGGCTGCGGCGGGCAGGAGCAAACAGACCCGAATACGCAACAGCCCCCCGAAACGGAACAGACAGCGCCGCCGGAGATTCCAGCGGAAGAAACGGAAACATTACACGCATTGCTGAGCCACATTGCAACCGATGTGCAGCCAGGGGCTGCCGGCACCAGTCTGCGGGCCGTGCAGGTGGCCGTGGAAATGATGGAGTGGAGCACAGAAACGGCTTTGACCGCGGAACAGGCGGAGAGACTTGCAGATGAGTGGCTATTGCAGCAGACGGAAGAAACCCGGGCGAATTTTTCGGTAAGCGTGACCAGCGTCAAAGAGGCCTGCGAACAGCTGATGACTGAAGGCAATGAGGAACTTTTGGAATCTGCGGGATGTACGGAAACGGAGTATCCCTGGACACAGGAACAGGGCGGTTTGGCGATGTCACTGCTGGAAACACTGGAACAGAAGTAAAATATGAAAAAAGAGGAGTTGGTTTTCCAACTCCTCTTTTTTGTTTTAAATGAATGTGTGCTTTCTGTTCCAATTAGGCCCAGACGAACCAGATGAACAGATACCCGGCGGTGACGGCACAAAGGGTGAAAGGCAGTCCGATGCGGACAAAATCGGAGGTCTTGACCTCGTATCCCACTTTCCGCAGGATGCCGATGGCGGTGATGTTGGCCGAGGCGCCGATGGGGGTCAGGTTGCCGCCCAGGGTTGCACCGGACAGCAGGCCGAAGTACAGCACCATGGGATCGATACCGATGGTATTGGCGATACTGGTGACCACAGGCAGCATGGTGGCTACATAGGGGATGTTGTCCACAAATGCGGAAACCAACACAGAACCCCAGACAATAATGGTATACAGCAGGAAGAGATTGTCTCCGCCGACCCGGACGAACAGGGCGCTGATATCATCAATGATTCCGGCTTCAGTAATTCCGGCAATCACCATGAACAGGCCGGCCAACAGGATCAGGGTCTGGAAGTCCACATCCCGAATGGCCTGACGGAAGGTCTGCATGCTGTGGGTGCGGATGATGGAGCGGACAGCGCCGATGGCAAAAATGACCAGGCAGATCACACCATTGGTAATGTCCGGTTTATTGGGAATAAAGGAGGCGGCAATCAGGAGCACCACAGTTCCCACCAGGAGAACGGTGGGGAAATAGTCCGTGACTTCCGTGCGGTCCGAAATCGAAACTTCCTCCCGCTGATCCCGGAATAGGAACATGATAACAAAAACGGTGGCCAAGGCACCCAATTCCACGGCGAAGAAAATGCTGGGTTTTCCATCCATGAAGAAAAAGTCCGTGAAATCCATTCCGGCGTAGCCGCCCAGAAGAATGGAGGTGGTATCACCGACCAGCGTGGCAGCACCCTGCAGGTTAGAGGAAACGGCAATGCAGATGAGCATGGAAATGGGAGAAATGTTCAGCTTTTTTGCCACGGCCAGACCCACAGGGGCGATCATCAGCACCGTGGCCACATTGTCCATAAAGGCGGAGATCACGCCGGCAAACAAGGACATGGCTACCACGACCCACATTACGTTGGGGGTATGCTGGAGAATGATTTCTGCCAGGCGGTTGGGCATTTTGGAACCGATGAACAGTGATACGGTTCCCATGGTGCCTGCCAGCATCATGAGCACATTGAAATCAATGGCGCCGATCGCCTGGCCAGCCGGCAGGATACCGGAGAGAATAAAAATGACCGCACTGACAACGGCTGTCAGAGGGCGGTATTTCGGCAGGGCGATCATAAGGACATAGGTGACAATAAATAGAGATAGGGCGAATACTTTCATAGACATCGGACTCCTTTTTGTGTTCTTTTTGGCAAGAAAAAAGACCTCTATCGCAGAAATGCTGCGATAAAAGTCTCGTTACAAACAGGTTCTGTTTGCGTAGGCCCGGCTCGAAAGAGCGGAATGACGGACCGCACGTCACGGAATTTCGTGTTAACTACTCCCTTTTACGTGTCCCTTATTATATCTGGATAGTCGGGCCTTGTCAATGGTGAGCTTTGAATTTTTCATATTTGTGAAGGAATACTTGCAATTCCGATGCAGTTGTCGTATGCTGAGAAAAATCTGTAGAATGAGGCGGAAACTGTATGATTGAAGAAATTTTGGAATATAACCGGAAGTTTGTGGAGCGGAAAGAGTATGAGAAATTTACCACCAGCAAGTACCCGGATAAGAAAATTGCAATTTTGACCTGCATGGATACCCGGCTTGTGGAACTGCTGCCGGCGGCGTTGGGGATCAAAAATGGGGATGTGAAACTGATCAAAAACGCCGGCGGAATGATCACAGGACCCTTTGACAGTGCCATGCGCAGTTTACTGGTGGGCATCGTTGAACTGGGCGTGGAAGAAGTGATGGTCATTGGGCATACCGACTGCGGCGTGGCGCATATCAACGCGGAGATGATGATCCGGCATTTGATCGAGCGGGGCGTGTCCCAGGATCATATCGACATGATGCGCTATTGCGGTATCGATTTTGAATCCTGGCTGAGAGGATTTGATTCCGTGGAATGTTCCGTGACGGAAACAGTGGAACTGCTGCGTAATCATCCGCTGATGCCTGGGGATGTGGTGATCAAAGGATATGTGATCGATACGGAGACGGGGAAATTGACGCCTCTGGACTGAATAGAGCATAAAAAATCCGGCAGCTGATGCTACCGGATTTTTTTGTAAAAATGTGCAACGATTTGGGTAGCTTTTACGAATAAGAAAGTGAAGGAAAAGTGAGGTGGAGAGATGGACCAGGAACATAAATGGATACGGGAGATCGTGCGTCATGGGTCTCGCTCCGCCTCGGACGCGCTGGTGCGGCGATATTACGATGAGGTATATGCCTTCATCTATCGGCAGGTCCGGGACAGGGAGGATGCCTTGGATCTGACACAGGAGAGCTTTGTTGCAGCGCTGCGCGGACTGCCGTCGTACGACCGGAAAAAGGCCGGATTTCGAACCTGGCTGTTCAGCATTGCGGCTCATAAGGTCATCGATGCACGCAGACGGGCGGGGCCTCTGACGGTGGAACTGGAAGAAGTGACGGTGACAGATCAGCGGGACTTTGTGCAGGAATTGGAAAATCAGACCCTGTTGGAGGAAATCGAGGCCTATGTCTGTACCCAGAGTACAGCAGTACAGGAAACATTTCGTCTGCATTTATACGGCGGCTATGATTTTCCGGAGATTGCGCGGCTCACCGGGCGGACGGAAAGCGGCGTGAAGGCCGGGTATTACCGGCTGCTGAAACGATTGCGAAAGGAGTTTGAAACATGAACGATATGACGATTCCTTACCCGGAACCGGAGGAACGGGAGGAACAGATCCGACAGATTTTGGACTTGGCTGCTCCCGCGCCCTGGCGCCTTTCGACCGCACTGCCGGAATTGTTCCGGGCGCTGGGGATGCGGGGACTGTTTTTCGGTGTATGGGACTGCCTGCTTTTGGGGACGCTGCTGGCACTGGTGCTTTGGGCCTGGCCTTTGGCGGCCTATCGGGAGCATGGCGGAGCGCTGACGGTAGTGCTGTTTTTCCTGTCGCCCCTGTTATATGCGCTGGTACATTTGCTGATCTGCTGGAAAGAGCAGATGGCAGGAATGTTGGAACAGCTGCAGGTGTGCCGATATAGTTTGTGGCAGGTCAACTGCCTGCGGATGCTAATCTGCGGGGGCGTTTCAGTGGTCATTCTGATCGGGGTGAGTTACTTGCTGTCCACCGCGGGGAGCGTTTCCATACTTCGTCTGCTGGGGGTGGCGTTTGCGGGACTGTTTCTGTTTGCGGCGGCGCAGCTCGCCGGGGAAAATCGGGTCAGCGGTGAACTGGGCCGGCTGATTGCGCCTGCAGGATGGATTTTGGCGGGGGGAGGCTGTCTGCTGATTGGCCCGCGGAGCGCGGCTTTCCTGGAGCAGATCCCCACAGCGGTTTTTTGGGTCGTGACTGCAGCGTGCGTCGGATGGTTCCTGGGGGGACTCCATCGTTATTATTTCCAGAGAAAGGAAGGAGGAGCAGGATATGCTTTCGGTTGAACATGTGACAAAACGATATGGAAACTTCACTGCGTTAGAGGAAATCGATCTGACCTTCGAAAAAGGGGTGTATGGATTACTGGCGCCAAACGGTGCCGGAAAAACAACACTGCTGAAATTGTTGGCCACGCTGTTGTTTCCGACGGAAGGTGTTATCCGGTGGGAGGGAGAAAATATCCTCACCATGGGAGCGGCGTACCGGGGACTTGTAGGGTATCTGCCGCAGCGCTTTGGATACTATAAGAATTATACACCGGTCCAGTTTTTGGAGTATATGGCTGCGCTGCAATGTATGGAGCGGCGGACTGCCAAAGAACGAATCGAAGAACTTTTGGAACAGGTCGGACTGGGGCAGGTAAAACATCAGAAAATGCGCCGGTTTTCCGGCGGGATGCTGCAGCGGGTAGGAATTGCCCAGGCGGTGCTGAACGACCCGAAGATTCTGATTCTGGACGAACCGACGGCGGGATTGGACCCCCGGGAGCGGGTGCGGTTTCGGAATCTGATTCGGGGATTGGCGCAGGATCGGATTGTGCTGCTGTCCACACATATTGTGTCAGATGTGGAGACCATCGCCGACTGGATCGTGATGATTCGGCAGCACAAAGTCCTGTGCTGCGAGAGGCCGGAAAAGGTGAGCAATGTGCTGCAGGGACGGTTGTTTGAAACGCCTGAGGGGATAGCGCTCCCGGAAAGCTGCCTGGTTCTGGGACAGATTCAGTCGGAGGGGATGGTCTGGAACCGGGTGGTGTCGGATCGTCCGCTGCCGGAAAGCAGAGTGGCGGCGCCGACGCTGGAAGATACTTTTTTGTATCTCTATCGGGATGGTGAGACATGAGTGGGCGGCTGCTGCTTTGGGAATTGCGCAAACTCTGGACGATGCCCATGCTGCTGATATTTTTACTGCTTTGTCTGGGATTCAACACGGCGCTGCTCACGGGAGTGAGCGGCAGCGCGGACTATGGTCGGTATGTGGCGGAGGCGAGCGACATTATCGGGACGCGGATGGGCCGTGAATTTGCCTGGCAGGCGGCCCGTTTGCCGGAAGATCCCCGTCGGGCACGGCTGTTGGAGGAAACTGCCGGTGCAGAGGATATTTTTGAATCCTATGATACCGGCGAGACACTGGAACGGTTTACCGTGAATTTTTTCGTGACAGGAATCCCGGCACAGCGTTTGGAGCGGAAATACCAGTGCCTGCAGCAGGCAGTGGGCCGTTTGGCTGAGGAGGATGCCGCCATGGATGTTCTGGCTGCGGGGGCAACGGCGGAGATGATGAATGTCATGCTGCGGCGGTGCGCTATGACGGTGCAGGGGGAAGGTATGGTGCTGGGGAGTTTGCTGGCGTTGTATGTATGGGGTGTCGAGCGGGTGTTCGGTACACAGGACGCAGTTTATACTACCCGCATTGGGCGGAAGATTGGAACAGTAAAGTTGTTGGCGGCTTGTCTGTCCGGGCTGGCAGGATATGCCCTATTAGCAGTGGGCAGCACGGCGGTGTTTGCCTTGGTGTGGCAGCCGGGACCAATCTGGGCAGAATCTATCTCAGGACAGTTCCACAGGGTGGCGCTGTATGGGGTGTCTCTTCCCTTTCTCACCTGGAAGAATTTTACAGTGGCTGGATATTTGACGGCGCACTTGCTTTTGGGCGCGGGATTGGTATTGTTGTTTGTGCTCCTGGGTGCTGCCTCAGAGCTGCTGACAGGCAGTACAATCGGTGGGGCGGCGCTGATGCTGATGGGGACGGCGGTTAATTTGGAAGTGCTGCTGTTTTCCGGAAACAGTCGGTTATGGGGACTGTATCAGGCGGCGCACTGGACGCCGCTGGCCCTTTGGCAGACCGGGAGAACCTGGTTTTCGGACGCGGGAATCGGCGGGATTGTCCCTTGGCAGGAATGTTGGTGTTTGGCTGTTTGGCTGGCGTTCAGCGCAGGGACTGTGTGCCTGGCATTCCGGCGGAGAGAAAGAAAGGATGTGCTGTGAGATGTTGTGGCAGGAACTGAAAAAGATCTGGCGGCCCGGGATGGTGCTGATGCTTTTGGTTCTGGGATTTGTGTTTTACGCCATGTATCTGGAGGGGAACATTACATATTTTCCCGCGGATGCTTATGGGGACGGGGAGCTGCGGGTAGCAGCAGACTGGATGGACCGCTACGGCACAACGATCTCCCCGGAGGAAATGGCGGAGATTGAGGCCAATGTGTCTGGCCTGCTGCGAGAGGCAGATGAGGCCATCGCTGCCAATCGGCTTGCGCAGGAGATTGGTCTGAGAGATTGGAAAGATTACCAGAATTACCTGGATACCTGGTATCATACTGCCTCCGGAACCCTGGAGGGGGAGGCGTGGGAGCGATATACGGAATGCTGTCAACTGATAAATTATGTCCAGGGGGAGGAAACCGGCAATATTGATGGCCGATTGTATGCAACACAAGTTTTATCAGAGCGCTACCGGTGCTGGCAGCGGGAGCAGATTCATTTTCACACGGCAGAATACGATCAGGGATATTCTTCAAGGGAGTTGGAGCATTTTACACAGTTCTTTGCAGGCGATGCCTGGCAGAATATCCTGCCGGCTCAAGTGCCGGAGGTCACGTCTCGCTATTTTGCATATCTTCTGGTGTGGATGGTGCTGTCTGCTGGTTTGCTGGTCTCCGTTGTGCCGGTACGGGATCGGCTGAGAGGAATGACGGAAACGCAATGGAGCAGTAAACGGGGGCGCAGATGGGAGCAATCCCGATTCGGAGCGGCCATGCTGTCGGCTTTTGGGCTGACCCTTGGGAATCTGGCCATCTTTGGCGGAATTTTTCTGACCAATGGGACATTACAGTTTGGTCAGTGCAGGCTGTTTTCCTTTATGGATACAGGATTTTCCTGGGCAAACTGGACTTATGGAAACTGGTGGATGATGTTGGTGCTGATGTGCCTTGTTATGACGATGGCTTTTGCGGCGCTTGCATACCTGCTCGCCCGGGGCAGCGGAAATTATATTGCCATGCTGCTGAAACTATTGCCGCTGTTTGTGGTTGGCGCTTTGTGCAGTGTTGCGACCATAGACCGGGCATTTTATGTCCAAAACAGTCTCTATCAAATGACACACTTGCCCTATATCGAGGGGATGGTCACGGGGGTGATACTGGGAATCGCAGGAGGGTGCTGCCTGATAGGATGGCGGCGTGTACGCAAGGCAGAGCTAAATACATGATCGATCAAACTGGGAAGAAAAACTCCGCCTAACTTTTGAGTCAGGCGGAGTTTTTCTTGGGAATTGCGTATGGTGAATCGCTATTTTTATTATTTGGGGGCGTGAATGTCCAAAAGAATCACCCCAAAGGGACTTTCCCGTTGGCAGACATCCAACGGCTCTCCATCCATGGCCAATTGGTAAATCGACTCCAGAACAGCGATTTCCGTTTCCATACCGTTGTCCAGCACAATGGTCAGCTCGTAGTTGTCATCCTCCACTTCCGGGTCATCGGCGTGGCTGTCTACGATGACGGCCGGATAGTGCCGGGCCGGGCCGCACAGTGCTGCATTCACATAGTAATGCAGGCCGACGGCCAGGAACAGTCCGACGATTCCCATATAGATTCCCGCTTTCAGCCGCATTCGTTTGGGCGTGCGCAGAATCATCAGCACGGTTAGAACGGCGGCAATGACCATGACCCGAACCAACCATCCCAAGCCACTGTCAGCCTCCTGAAGCAGCCAGCCGCCCCAAAAATATCCAACCTGGCCGATATAGAAAAGACCAATCAGCATCAAGGAGACAAGGGGCATTTTGACATGCATTGCATTCCATTCCGGAGTGGCATTTTCCGGACGATCGTCAAAGAGCAGCACCGGGGCAAAGACCAGACAGAATGCGATGAACGGGAGCGGAGCAAGAGCGGCAATCGCCATCACGGTGTGGAATTTCACACCGGCATAGAGAAACAGCGGAATGGGGGCGATGGTGCCGGCAGCGAACAGAATCATGACTGCCCATAAACCTGCCCGGATACCCTTGATATGGTCATGCCAACGGGTGCGGTATTCCTCTCTCCATTGGACGACAGTTTCTTCGTGCATTTCCCGATCGGCCTGTTTTTCCATGGCGGAAGTCAGCGTGGCAGTGAGGTCGATGCTTTCAATCCACTCAACAAAACGGGGAATGCCCTGCATATTGCTCTCTACCGAGGCGAGTTTTTTCCCGTTTGCATCCAGCAGATGGATAGAACGGTTGGCGGTCAGGCGCACAGAGCTTATTTGCCTTGGCAGGAATTCCCGCTGCCTGCCCCAACTGGAGATGTACAAAACAGAATGATCACGGAATACGAACAAACAGCGGTTGCGCCCGGCCAGCAGCATCCATGTTCCCAATAGGGCGAACAAAGCGCCGGGTAGGCCGATTACGGCGGAGATTCCCACTTCAAAGGTGGGGGCACCTGCCAAAAAAGCAGCGGAAATGGTAAAAAGCAGTCCCAAAAGCCATATGGGGATTCCTAAAAAAGTAACGATAGACCGCTCCCGAAGGACAACAATCGGTTGGCGCAGTGCGTCCGGTTCGGTATGGCGGCAAAGCAGCATTGCCAGACCAAGGCCGACCAGATAAAGGAGCAGCACAGCAGCGGTTCCCTTTCCTATGGGGTCCAATGGTTCGTCCGAAACAAGCAGTACGGTAAGCAGGAACATGGACAGAGCGGCGGTGATGCTGCCTACTAACAGGCAGGGCCATTTTTTGCCGGGACGCGGCAGGTCATCTGTGGGTTCCAGCCGCTGTTTGGGCAAATCATTTTCCGGATGGATGGGTTCTAATTCCGGCGCTGTTTCCAACACCTGTCCGCAATGGGGACATTGGGGCACATACGCCATCTGCGGGGAAAGAAATTTTTTGGTCAGAGGAAGAGGCTGCCCGCACGCTGGACAGACCCAGTATTTCCGGAAGATCATTTTGCGGATCAGTGCCAGGGGGATCAGAGAAAATGCCGGGATCAAAAAAATCGGCACGCCCCACCAGGGATTTTTTGACAGAAGGAATGCGATGACGCAAACTGCGAGAACGGCACTTGTGAAGAGCAGAAAGTGTGTACCGAATCGCGAAGCTTTTTCGTAGGCGGTGCAGTAGGTTTCGTTTCCCTGCTCCATGCCGGCATGCTGAAGATCCATGAGAAAGGCCTCAATCAGTTCATAAAGGTCGTCAGGATCTTTGACTTCTTCGCTGCTGAATTGATCATACAATTCTCCGTTGACATACAGTTTCGCACCATCCCGGGTCACCTCTGCCTTGCCATGAAGGCGTGTCACGGTCAAACAGCCTTCTGAAAAAGACAGATCATAGGGATACTGGATTTTCAGACGCTCATACAGCGTTTTGAGTTCTGTTTCACGATACATCCGTAAGGCCTCCTTATCTTCTCTCTTTGGGGGATGGCGCTGGCAAGTCTTCATACATTGCACGGAACAGACCGGACAAAAAGGCACTGTCTTCCACTTCCTGCACCAGGAGCATTTCTTTTGCGCCCTCATAGGGCAGTTCATACTGGATTTCAGGCATAAATCCAACGGCAGACTTTACCGGCTTTACAAGAAGTCTATCGTCATAGATCCCGCCCACGATTTTACCACGGTAGTAGAGGAGAAATTCACCCATCATGGCGCGATAGGAAATATCCTCTAAGTCTGATAACTGGTCTAAAATAAAATTCAGGTATTCCTGGCTGGATGCCATCACTTCACCTCATATAAAAGTCGAAATATTAACAACGTGTGGAGGATTATACCACATATTCCGGGAAAATGATAGATAAAACATCTTTTGGAAAACCGTATTTTTTACAGGAACTTTACACGGGGATACCTTTCAGAGTTTTAATAAACCGTGTATAATGGTGAAAAATGAAGGGGGAATCATCATGACGGCAAAGATTTTTCAAAATATGGTATTGGTCAGCACCTTGGTGTTTGCCCTATGTGTTGCGATTTTTATGGGGACGGTGTATGAATACTTTGAAAACCGGGTCTATGATGAACTGCAAAGTGAAGCGGAACTGGCTGTACAAGGAGTGACCCACGGCGGGGAGAACTTCTTTGAGGGACTGCAGATGACAGACCGGCTGACCTGGGTGGCGCCGGACGGGACGGTGCTGTTTGACAGTGTGGCGGATGCATCCCAGATGGAAAACCACGGCGACCGGGAGGAAATCCGTCAGGCACTGGCAGAGGGGATGGGACGCAGCGCCCACTATTCCGAGATCTATCTGGAAAAGACCCTGTACTATGCGCTGCGGGCGGCGGATGGAAGTGTCGTTCGCCTTTCCTGCACCCAAAATACGGTTCTGACGCTGCTGATGGGAATGATGGGGCCAATTTTGTGGATTTTTTTCCTGGCGCTGATTTTAAGCGGTGTATTGGCCTCTCATCTGTCCAAACGGATTACCCAGCCGCTGAACGACATTTCGCTGGATAATCCCGGGGAGCGGCCCATTTATCCGGAATTGCACCCCCTGCTGCATCGACTGGAAGAGCAAAACCGTACCATTGGACGGCAGATGGAGGAATTGGGGCGCAGACAGCGGGAATTCACGGCTATTACGGAGAATATGAGCGAGGGATTTGTGCTGATTGATAACCGGGGCTTGGTGCTTTCTCACAACAGTGCGGCAGCGCACATCATTTCTCTGGGGGAGGACAACACCCAGCGGCTGCATTTGGAGGATTCAGAACAGTTCCGGCAGGCGGTCAATACGGCGCTGTCCGGCCAGCACTGGGAGACTATGCTGGAGCGGGATGGACGGCTGTATCAAGTGGTAGCGAACCCTGTAACGGCCTCGGGGCAGGTGACAGGCGTTTTACTGTTCATGATGGATGTAACGGAAAAAGAGCAGCGGGAACAGCTGCGCAGAGAATTTACGGCCAATGTCTCTCATGAACTGAAAACACCGCTGACCTCTATCTCAGGTTTTGCGGAATTGATGAAGGATGGGTTGGTTCCGCCGGAAAAGACCCGGGAGTTTGCAGGAGATATTTATCGGGAGTGCCGCCGGATGATTGACCTGGTGGGAGATATTCTGAAACTGTCGAAATTGGACGAAGGCGGACAATTTGAGACAGAAACGGTGGATCTGTATGAACTGTCCATGGAAGTGGCCGATCGTTTGGCGCCAGAGGCTGTGCGCCATGGAATTCACATTGATGTTTCCGGAAAACATTGTGAGATCGTAGGCGTTCGGCAGATTCTGGAAGAGATGATCTACAACCTGTGCGACAATGGTATCAAATACAATGTGCCCGGTGGAAATGTACGGATTGATGTGCGCTCGGATCGCCGCCAGACACGGGTAACGGTGTCCGATACAGGCATTGGCATCCCCTATGGAGATCAAAGCCGGGTGTTTGAGCGGTTTTACCGGGTAGACAAGAGCCATTCCAAAGAGGTGGGCGGCACTGGTTTGGGACTTTCCATCGTCAAACATGGCGCGCAGTATCACAATGCCAAAATTGCCCTCAGCAGTGAACCGGGTAAGGGGACACAGATTACGCTGCTGTTTCAGCGGGAGGGCGAATGAAGTTGGCCTGTAAAACTGCAGCGGACTTTACAAACTTTACATAAACTTTACAAACGGCTGATAATGGATTTTACACACGGTGTATTACAATACCGATGTAAATTTTGACAAAAAAATTTTGGAAAGGATGTTACTATGTCCATTCTTGATCTGCTTACCATGGTTGGAGGCTTGTGTCTGTTCCTGTTTGGTATGAACCTGATGGGAGACGGCCTGGAGAAACGAGCCGGTAACCGACTGAAAACGATTCTGGGGAAACTGACCGGCAGTAAGCTGCGTGGGTTTCTGCTGGGATTGGGTGTTACCGCGATTATCCAGAGCTCCAGTGCCACCACTGTGATGGTGGTCGGTTTTGTAAACTCTGGCATCATGTCTTTGCATCAGGCCATCGGCATCATCATGGGCGCCAATGTGGGTACCACTGTGACGGCCTGGATTTTGAGTTTGACAGGAATCAGCGGCAGCAGCCTGATCGTGAATCTGCTGAAACCCAAGTACTTCACCCCCGTTTTGGCGGCAATCGGCATTATTTTCTATATGTTCTCGAAACAGGCCAAGAAAAAGGACACCGGCATGATCCTGCTGGGGTTTGCCACTCTGATGACCGGAATGGATATTATGACCGGTGCGGTTTCCGGTCTGAGCGAAGTGGAAGGATTCCGGAATATCCTGGTCATGTTCTCCAATCCCTTTTTGGGGGTACTGGCCGGTATGGTGCTGACGGCAATGATTCAGTCCAGTTCCGCATCTGTGGGTATTTTGCAGGCACTGGCCTCCACAGGACAGGTGACCTATGCGACAGCGGTGCCGATCATCATGGGTCAAAACATCGGTACCTGTGTAACGGCAATGTTGGCTTCCGTTGGCACCAACAAGAATGCGAGACGGACGGCCGTGGTCCATTTGGCATTCAACATTATCGGTACCGCGGTGTGGCTGTTGGTATTTGTGGCGGTGAAGTCCGTGATTGAACTGCCGATCCTGCAGGAATCTGCTGACCAGTTGGGGATTGCCGTGCTTCACAGCGCGTTCAACATTCTCTGCACGGTTCTGCTGCTGCCGATGTCCGGACTGCTGGAGAAGATCGCTTATGCAGTCATTAAAGATGACGAGAACACGGACAGCATCGAGATTCTGGACGAGCGTTTGATGACAGCGCCTCCGGTGGCCATTGCACAGTGCCGCCGAGTGGTGGATCAGATGGCAGAGATCGCAGTGCGGTCTTTGAAAAATGCCCTGTCCATGCTGGATGAGTATGACCCGAAAGTGGCGGCCAGTGTCCGTGAGGACGAAGACCGGACGGACCGCTATGAGGATATGCTGAGCGAGTATCTGGTGAAACTGAGCAACCATGCGCTGAATGACAACGACCGCCAGGAAACTGCTGAACTGCTGCATTTGATCGGAGACTTTGAGAGGATTTCCGACCATGCGGTGAATATTCTGGAATCCTCTGAGGAAATGCGGGACAAACGGATCTCTTTCTCCCAGACCGGTCAGCGTGAACTGAAGATCATGCGCGGGGCTGTGGAAGAAATCCTGGAGATGTCTTTGAAAGCGTACCAGGACAACGATGTGAAACTGGCAAAAAGTGTAGAGCCGCTGGAAGAAGTGGTGGATACGCTGAAGGAACAGCTGCGGATGCGCCACATTCTGCGTCTGCAAAACGGCACTTGTACCATTGAACTGGGCTTTGTGTGGGCTGATTTGCTTAACAGCCTGGAACGCGTGGCAGACCATTGCTCCAATATTGCAGGCCGTGTGATCGAGGCTGCCAATCATTCCATGGATCTGCACGCTTACATGGAACATATGAAACTGGGCAACCCGGATTTTACCAAACAGTACAGCGAGTTTGCACAGAAATATGCACTGGTAGACGAATAATAGATACTGTGATATAGGAAACGCAGGTGCGTCAATCAAATTGACGCACCTGCGTTTTTTTCTTGGAATAAATAGGATGTCCCCGCCATATAGTGCTCTATATAGCTTGTTCACTGCTTCTGAACAGTCGAATGAGTTAGAAGTTGGAATCTTGGTTGAGCAAAAGGAGGATTTCCGATTGAAAAGTATCATTGTTTGGATATTAGCGCTTTGGATGGGGGTGAGCTGTGCTCTGCCGGCTGCGGCGGCTTATGACCCGGAGAAAGATTACATGGAGTGCATGATTCGGGCTGTAATGGAGGGGGATCTTGACGGGGGAACGCAGGCGGAACTGATCCGGAATGAAAAGATTCGGCAGCAGGGATTGAACTATCCCACAATCGCATTTGAGGATCTGCTGCTGCTCAGTAGAGTGATCTATCGGGAGGCGGGGAGCAACTGGCTGTCCGAAACCTGGAAAATGAGCGTGGGGGAGGTGGTCCTCAACCGGGTGGCATCTTCGGAATTCCCGAACACCGTTAGGGAAGTTGTGATGCAGCCAGGACAGTACGGCGGACTCTGCCCGGACTTTCAGGAACTCCGGCCGAGTCGGCTGTGCGTGGAAATCGCATTGCGGCTTTTGGGGGGAGAGCGGGTTTTGAACGAACCGTCGGTAGTTTTTCAATCCAATGACCGCTTAGGCAGCGGTGTCTTTCAAAAGTTGACGGATGGGGAATTGGGCGTTACCTATTTATGCTATTCCAGTCATCCGGAATTATACTGAAATCAACAGAAAAACCGGTTCGCAGTGTGCTGCGAACCGGTTTTTTCGACGTTTTGCAGAATTCAGAAAATATCCTCAAAGACCCGCTCGGGGGGCAGCTCCAACAGTGCAGGGTTGTGGAGCAGCTGCTTGAGGAATCGAAAGGCCTCGGTGAAGTAATACACATCCGCAATGCGGCTGTCGTATGTGACGCGGAAACTCATTGCACGGCGTCCCTGGATCTGACTGGTGCTGATGGACATGGTCATAGGAAGATCACCGAATGCACCCAGACCGATATAGGTGGGGCGGGCGCCGTGTACAGAAAGAGAGCTGATGGACAGGGAACCGTGATAGGGACTGCTTTCCAAAAAACTCTGGGGGAGTTTTCCAAAGTAATCCAACATACGCAAAAACCAGAAGTTCAGCTTGACGAAGGGGCGGGGGAGATGGAGCACCGTCTCAGAGGGGAGATAAGCTGGCTGGGCGCTGCCGGACTTCAGCTGCTGCACGGCGCTGCGGATTTTCCGATACACATCGTAGACAGTGTCGGAGGGCGACAGGGATACTTTGATGAACCGGGCGGACTGCCGGTCAGATTCATTTTTGGCGGCGGTAATGATCACAGAAATGTCGTTCCTGGCGTAAATCCGCTGACCAGAAATGAACCGGTTGATAGCGGGCATGACTGCCACAGTGCGCACATAGGCGGCCACCAAGACATGAAGCAGATTGAGATTGGCAAATTCACCCACCGCTTTTTCATGCAGCCAAAATTCTGCATCAGTGATGTCCACCGCATCTTCATACAGGTTGGCGGCAGATTGCCGGTCAGGAACGAAGTAGGGGGTGAACTGATCTGCCTCCGGCAAATTGTGAAGCGGCCGGCCTGCTTTGAGTCCGCCGCTTTTGGTTACGGTATGTTGGCTCATGTTTGATTCTCCGTATTTGATGTTTGTAAAATAGTCGGTAAACTCGTGAGAAGTGTAACTTTTTGTTTATTTTACAATACTCCGGTCGTAAACGCAAGGGGAAATCCTGCTCAAAAGAGAAACAGGGAGAAATGGCGTGCACAGCGCGGACAAGCGTACATAGAGGAAAGAATTGTGCAAATCGTCAAAAGAGAAAGACCGTTTTTTACAAATCGATGCAAAGACGCGGAGTTTAACAAATAACTAACAAAACGCCAAAGAAACAGGCGATTTTTGTATCAATTTTGACAAGTAAAAAGGGCGTTTTTGCTTGCATTGTTGTTCAAATTGGGGTATACTTTGCCTGTATCAATACGGATACCTGTCGAAACAGGCGGGAGGTGTGTCAATGTCATTTGAAGCGATCAATGTGATCAACCAGGCAGAGGAATCTGCCAAGAAGAACCATGCTCAAGCTCTTGCAGATGCCAAGGCGGCGGAGGCCGCGGCGGCAGCGGAGGGCAAGGCATCGGTGGAAACCGCAATGTCTCATGCACGCAGTCAGGTGCATGACCAGCAGACCCGGATGGATGCCGAGGCTGTCGCCGCAGCCCAGGCTCTGGCCGGCGAGACCGAACAGAAAAAGGCTGCAATGCGAACCAGCGCCGAGGGACGTCTTGACAAAGCTGCGTCACTTATCGTGGAAAGGATCGTGAACGGCTGATGGCAATCGTAAAAATGAAGAAGCTGAAGCTGTTCGTGGCCTCTCCCCAACGGGAGAAACTGCTACGAGAGCTGATGCTACTGGGGTGCGTGGAGGTCAGCGAGCCGTCCGTTGAGGAGGGGCAGACCCTCAATCTGCGGAAGAACGACGCGACAGACCTGGTGCAGCTCAGAACCGATCTGGCGGCGTTTACCAACAGTATTGCGTTGCTGAAGAAGTATGCGCCGGAGAAATCCGGACTGCTGTCTCCGCTGCCGGAAGTCCCGCTCAGTGAATTGCTGGACGAGACAAAATTGTCCGAAGACCTGGCACTGGCGAACCGGATCATCGGACTGGACGACAAAATCCGCCGACTGACGGCGGAGGAAACTGCAAAACGCGCGGAGATCCAGGCACTGACGCCATGGAAAGATCTGGACTTGCCTCTGGAGTGCAACGGAACGGAGACCAGCGCTCTCATTCTTGCCACTTTCCCGGGTTCTGTGGATCTGGATCAGGCAGAAAGCGCGTTGGAGAGCGCAGTGGAACGGGCGGAACTGTTCCGGGTCTGCACGGAGAAGTCGGCGCAGTATGTTGCGCTGGTGTGCTACCGGGAAGATCTGGAGGCAGCCCAATCTGCACTGCGGAGTTTTGGCTTTGCGGCAGTGAACTTGGGAGATTTCCGAGGGACGGCTGCAGAAAACATTCGGGCCGACGAGGCGGCGCTGGTGGAACTGTCAGCAGAGAAAGAACGCTGTGCTGCAGAAATCGCAGCGCAGGCCGAGCATCGGATGGAACTGAAACTCCGGGCCGATACTGTGGCTACAAAAGTGTCACGGGCAGAGGCCGAAGACAAGCTGCTGTGCACAGACAGCGTCTCCATTCTGGAGGGCTGGGTGCCGGCAGAGAAGGAAAGCGAACTGGAGAACCTGCTGGAGTCTTACGACTGTGCGTGGGAGACCCGGGCGCCGGTGGAAGAGGAATATCCTCAGGTGCCGGTCAAACTGAAGAACGGGAAGATTTCCCGTGCATTGAACACCGTAACGGAAATGTACAGCCTGCCCGCCTATGACGGCGTGGACCCGAACCCGCTGATGACGCCGTTTTTTATTTTGTTCTACGGCGCAATGATGGCGGATATGGGATACGGGCTGCTGATGATCATTATTTGCAGTCTGGTGCTGCATAAAAAGAAACCTCGGGAGAGCCAGAGAAACTTCTTTGAGCTGTTCCGGTGGTGCGGTATCTCCACATTCTTCTGGGGATTCCTGACCGGTGGTTTCTTCGGCGATGCACCGGCTCAGGTGGCAAAGATCCTGGGCATCGAATGGGGCGGACTGTGGTCCCTGTTCAATCCCCTGGAAGACACGGTGATGATCCTGGCAGGCGCCATGTGTATGGGCCTGGTACATATCCTGACCGGTACAGTGGTAGGATTTATCGAAAATGTGAAGGCAAAGAACTGGGGCGCTGCGATTAGCGACCAGGTGTGCGTGTGGTTCCTGCTGGCAGGAATTGCCTGCGCCATCCTGGGGGCAGGTCCCTGGGTCCTGATCATCGGCCTGGTGCTGATGGTGGTCGGTTCCTTTATGACCAACACTGGATTCGGTAAAATCACCGGAATTTTCGGGGCGATCTACAACAATGCTACCGGTTATTTCGGAGATATCCTGTCTTATGCCCGTATTATGGCACTGATGCTGGCGGGCAGCGTCATCGCTCAGGTGTTCAACACCATTGGCGCGATCCCCGGCAATCTGTTTGTGTTCCTCATCATCTCCATTTTGGGGAACGCGCTGAACTTCGGCCTGAACCTGTTGGGCTGCTATGTGCATGACCTGCGTCTGCAGTGCCTGGAGTTCTTTGGTAAGTTCTACAAGGATGGCGGAAAACCCTTCCGTCCCCTGGATGTTGAAACAAAATTTGTGAATGTTGCAGAGCAATAAGGAGGAAATTAAAAATGGGATTTTTTGAAGCTTTTGGTGGCATGACCCTGGGATTCCTGGGCGCAGGTCTGGCAGCAGCACTGTGCTGCATTGGTTCCGCAAAAGGTACCGGCATCGCCGGTGAGGCCGGCACAGGTCTGCTGTGCGAAGACCCCAGCAAGTTCGGTAAAGTCATGATTCTGCAGGTCATTCCCGGTACGCAGGGTCTGTACGGTCTGGTCGTTTGGTTCTTCGCATGCTACACCATGGGTATGCTGGACGGCAGCGCAATCAACATGACCGTTCAGGAAGGTCTGCGTTACTTCGCAGCTTGCCTGCCCATGGCAATCGGCGGTCTGCTGTCTGCAATCGCTCAGGGCCGCGTGGCTGCAGGTTCCATCAACATTCTGGCAAAGAAACCCGACGACTGGTCCAAGGGCATGGTTCTGTGCATCACGGTTGAGTTCTACGCCATTCTGTCTCTGCTGGCTTCCATGCTCATGATCCTGAACATCGGCTGAGCCGGCGTTCCAATGAAAAACCAAAACGGTTTGAATTGTTATGAAGGGAATTGAGCTATGAAGGGTATTGAAAAAATCACGGCCCGCATCGCCGCGGACGCTGAAACGGAGATCGCCGTTATCCGGCAGGAATCCGACCAGCGGATTGCACAGATCCGAGCCGATTACGAAAAACAAGCACAGGAAAGTGCTGCTGCGATCCTCCGCGAGGGGGAGAAAGAAAATCAGCAGCGTGCCTCCCGCATTGAAAGAACCGCACAGCTCGAGTCCAAGCGGAGCATCCTGACCATGAAACAGGAAATGGTCTCCAAGGCGTTTGAACTGGCGAAGGAAAAAATCACACAGATGCCCCAGGCAGACTATGTGGACTTTTTGGTCAAACAGGTCGCACAGGCGGCCTCCACCGGCCGGGAAATGCTGATTCTGAATCAGAAAGATCGGGATCGGTGCGGAAAACAGGTGGTCGAGGCTGCCAACGAGGCACTGAAGGCGAAGGGTCTGGCCGGTGCGCTGTCTCTGTCTGAAGAGACCCGCCCCATGACTGGCGGCTTTGTGCTGAAACAGGGCGATGTGGAAGTCAACTGCACAGTAGACCTTCTGCTGGAACTCGCCCGGGGTGAACTCGCCGCTCAGGTAGCGGAGGTGCTCTTTGAGGGCTGAATATCAGCCCTCTGGGCGCGAAAATTTACCGGCGAGGAGGTAAGGAGTTGTCAAAAGTAACAGACAGGGATTATCTGGGTCTGACAGCGATGCTGCGGGCCAGAGAATCCAAGATGCTGGACCGGGACAGAATGGACCGGATGCTGAATGCATCCAGCTATGGGGATGCGGCAAAGCTGCTGACCGACTGCGGTTATGAAGATCTGTCCTCCATGAATGCCAACGAAGTGGATGCGGCGCTGAATGCGCGGCGCGCGGAGATTTACGAGGAGATCGGCCGCATGGCCCCGGAACCGGAGCTGGTGGATGTCTTCCGGCTCAAATATGACTATCATAATGCAAAAGTTGCACTGAAGGCGGCAGCAATGGGAACCGATGGAACCCATCTGTACAACCACGCAGGCTGCACCTCGGTGGAGACCCTGGAAGAGGCACTGGCGGAAGACCATTTCAGCGCATTGCCTCAGGCACTGGCCAAGGCATTGCAGGAGGCCAGGGATACACTGGGAAAGACCGGCAACCCTCAGATGGCAGATTTTGTTTTGGATCGGGCCTATTTTGCCCAGCTCCAGAACATGGCTGAGAAAGCGGGGGGCGCATACCTGAAAGGATATGTGCGCCTGCTGATCGATGCGGCCAATCTGCGTGCTGCAGTGCGCACGGTGCGCATGGACCACGGCGTGGATTTCCTGCTCCAGGCGCTGGTGCCCGGCGGAACGGTTTCTGTGGATACTGTGGCCCAGGCGGCCATGTCCGGTGACGGTCTGACGGCACTGTTCAATGCAACGGTTCTGCAAAATGCTGCTGCAATGGGCGTTGAGGCCATGAAAGGCGGCTCCATGACCAAATTTGAACTGGCTTGCGACAATGCAGTCACCGCTTATTTGGGCGGTGCGAAACTGATCAGTTTCGGCAGCGAGCCGGTGGTGGAATATCTGGCCATGGTAGAAACGGAGATCACGGCTGTCCGGATGATTTTGACCGGCCGCCTGGCCGGCATCGAGCCGAGTGTAATCCGGGAAAGGCTGCGTGATATCAATGCTTAAAATCGCCGTTATGGGCGGACGCGAGACCGTTATGGGCTTTAAAGCTCTGGGACTGGACGCGTTCCCCGTGTCCGATGCTGCCGAGGCAAAGGAAACGCTCCGGCACTTGACCCGCGAGGCTGAGGATGAGTACGCCATCATCTATATTGAAGAGAATCTGGCGGAACCCTTGGCACGGGAGATCGACAAATTTAAGGACAAACCAACGCCGGCAATCATTTTGATTCCCGGAAGAGAGGGTTCGCTGGGCCTGGGCCAGTCGGCATTGAGGGCCGCAGTCGAGCGCGCAGTTGGCTCTGATATCCTTTAAGAAGGAAGGTACGTTAATGAGCGGAACGATAGTAAAAGTTTCAGGCCCGCTGGTCGTCGCAAACGGCATGGCTGACGCAAACGTGTCGGACGTGGTGCGTGTTGGCGAACAGCGCCTGATCGGTGAGATTCTGAACATGACCGGAGACAGCGCCTCCATTCAGGTGTATGAGGAGACCTCCGGTATCGGCCCCGGCGCAAAGGTGGAGGCCATGGGCCTGCCCCTGTCCGTGGAACTGGGACCGGGTATGCTGGACAATATTTATGACGGAATTCAGCGTCCTCTGCCGGAAATCAAAGCCATTGCTGGCGACACCATTTCCAGAGGTATGGATGTGCCCGCGCTGAACCGGCAGAAAAAATGGGAATTCGTTCCTGTGGCAAAGGTCGGAGACAAAGTGGTGGCCGGCGATGTGCTGGGTACCGTCCAGGAGACCTCTGCGATTCTGCATAAGATCATGGTGCCTAACGGCGTTTCCGGTACGGTGGAAAAGATCATTTCCGGTCAGCACACCGTGGAGGAAACCATTGCCGTGGTGAAGACTGATAAGGGCGAGAGCAAAGAGCTGAACATGATTCAGCGTTGGCCTGTCCGTGTGGCCCGGCCCTATGCAAAGAAGTTCATGCCTGCACGGCCTATGAACTCCGGACAGCGTATCATTGATACCCTGTTCCCCATTGCCAAGGGCGGCACTGCCGCTGTCCCCGGCCCCTTCGGTTCCGGTAAAACAGTGGTGCAGCATCAGCTGGCCAAGTGGTCTGATGTGGACATCGTGGTCTACATCGGCTGCGGCGAGCGCGGCAACGAGATGACCGACGTTCTGATGGAGTTCCCCGAAC
>ENA-ORTY01001556-ORTY01001556.1-human-gut-metagenome-genome-assembly--contig:-NODE-1556-length-25096-cov-17.057586_pt1 | contig 25096 bp, 22 predicted proteins | sample MGYA00241917_ERZ509198 | MGnify/ENA primary metagenome ERZ509198 (study PRJEB26280, sample SAMEA2338857) | human gut metagenome | biome: human gut; feature: human-associated habitat; material: faeces...
TTATAATCTTCTCAAATCTAAATACTGCAATAAAGAAACGATATCTTTATCAAAAAAAATCAATCAAAATTCAAACCTTACTCCTGCATTTATCTGCCATTTCTTTTGGATATCGGCGCCAAAGCTGCGTTCGATATCGCCGTATAAATGACTGCTGTTGCCCAGCTTGATATTACCACCCAAACCAAGCTCAAACCAGGTATCGCCATAATCTTTTGACATGCTTAGTGTTTCTCCGTTAGCCGCCTGCACGCGTATATCGCCTTTGCCGCTAAATTCGTGTAACGCACTAACTTTCACATAGACATCATTACCGTCTTTTGTTTTTTGACCTGCTACAAAACCAAAACGGGCAATATAACTATTCATACCGCCTATATTTACTTGCGTGCCTCGATCAGTCGTGTAACCGCTGCTGCCCAACCGTCCTACAATCAGCTGTGCCTGCGGTTCGATAAAAGTCCCCTGTGCTTTATTCAGCTCTATGGTTTTTCCGTATTCCACACTCAGGCTATACGCATGGCTTTTTGCCTTGGCCTTATCCGGATAATCGCCATAGGATCTGATGTCCGTATCAAACTGTCCGAAGCGAGCCACTACATCTGTATAGCTGCTGTTATCCCCATGCCAGGTTCCATAAATACTGCCTGCAAACAACTTGTCTTTACCGCTTCCGGTCCCATATCTGGCATTAGCATTACCACTATCAATAGCAAAGCCATAGGTACTTTTGGCATTATCCGCTTTATCATATCCCAGTTGATACATATTATAACCGCTGTCAAAACCGCTGCCGGCAAACTTTCCGCCGTTGTATCATGCCCAAATGCCATCACCATCTACTGTGTTGTCTCTAAAACGCAAATCTCCCAGACGCTTACGCAGACTGTCGTTGGTATTACGCCAGAGAGCGTAACTGTTATCCATTGCAGAGAGCAATACTCCCGTATCATTATTTATTACTTTTTCTATTTTGGTTAAATACCACTCCTTTTTACTGCCTGTACTACCATCTGCCTTAGTAACATCTGCACCATTCTCAATAGTCGGCGTAACATCCCATATACCTCCAGCATTAAGATGCTTTCCTGTAAAGGTGGCTTTTTCACTGGTATCAGTTATCAAAAGTAGACTTTTATTACCTGTTACTTCAATACCACTAAGCAGACTTGAATCCTTGACCTGTACATAAGTAATCCCTGCCGTAGCACCTGTAATAGCAATCTTATCGCCATTGGTTTCACTGGCAAGGTCGGTATCCATAACAAACTTTCCTCCAGTACCGCTGTAATCGGTAACATTTAAAATATCTGCTCCTTGTGTCAAATCAATAACAGCATTATTATTGTTTATCAACGCATTTACAACACTGTCGCCTGCCATATTCCATGTCGATGCATTATCAAAGCTAAGATTAGTTATTCGATCTGCGCCATTTGCACCAATACTAGCACCAGTAAGAAAAGAATCCGCAGTCTTCAAACTGATATCGATCAAAGCTCCTTGAGTACCATATTTGGTAAAATGTTTAACATCACCCAGAAGCTGCACTTTTTTTCCTGTTACCGGATCTATTTTAATTGATGCATCGTCACTACCACTATAGCCTACAGCACCTACTGCTGTACCATTATTTGTCTTAACAATAACTTCACCCGTATACTCGCTGTGATCCCCAACAGAATTTGCACGTAAACCAATGCCTTTTTCACTTTTAACATCAACCCTTACATCACCATCTGCTTTAATACTGCCGCTGATACCTACAGTACCAATCAAACCTGCATCGTTTACTGCGGCCCCCTGTACTGCTACATTAATTTGTGAACCAACTTTCGCACTAGATTCTGTGCCATTTACATTAGTCAAAAGTAATCCAAACACACCTTCAGAACTTCCTGTACTGCCAGACTGTAGACCGTTTGCTTCAACATCAACATTTAAAACAGCATTAGTTCCCAAATTGAAGCCTTTGTCGTCTCTGTCATAAATACCGTGTGTTTGCCAGTAGGTGTCTTTAGTATTTTTCAAAACAATATTTGTCACAGAATTATCTGCCAACTTAACGCCGCTGAATAAGCCTTCAGCAAAATCGCTGCTGCCTTCAACATTGATATTGTTTTGCAGTCCACCAATTGTTATATGTGTGGCCGAATTCGTATTCCCTATTACAGCAGCCATTCTTTGAGAAGCAGTTGTATCGTGAATATTGATATTCAAATTTCCGGACACCGCAATGGCATCATTGGATGCGATACCAGCAACCATCCCGCTTTGTCCGCTTATATCCATATTCACATCATGGCCAACAGTGACCTGGCCTGCATTGATGCCACAAGCACTACCTAAGCTGTTTATCTTCATATTTACGCTACCGTCAATGGCGGATGTCCCAAGGATACCGGTAACGTTTTTCCCTCCGCTCAACTCTGCTTTCACATCGCCTGCAACCTGCGCTTCACCTTTAACACCTATAACATCAGCATTGGCATTGCCGATGATACGCATATTCAAATCGCCATTGATCATTGCGTTATTGCCACCAACATTGATACCTGTAGTTTTATCGTTGCCATTAATATTATCCAGAATAATAGTTGTGTTATCAGCCTTAAAATCCGCACTGGTATTAGAAATTCCAAGCATACCCGCACTGGCATGACCACTGCCATTTTCTTTTTTAGTAAGCTTTATAGCAACATTTTTCATTCTCATTTGATTAGATGTCTGATTTTCTATCCCTACAATATATCCCTTGCCACTGCCAGTAATGTTTATATCATCAGCAGTAAATGTACTCCCGGCACTAGTTCCGTTTTTGTTGGTAATTCCTATCAGGTTACCATCATTATTGGCCTCAATTGTAATATTCCCCGCCTTAAAATCTACCGCATTATTTCCGTTAATCCCATGGCTTCCATTGATAATACCGTAAAGATCACTGCCATAGCCTGTCAAATCCATTTTTATATTACCGGCAGTAAATTTTGAGGCGTTGTTGGCCCCTATACTTTGATTGACAATACCATTGACCATAAAATTACCTGAACCGCCAACAACTGTGATTTCCATATTTTTACCTGTATAAACACTGCCGCCATCATTAAAAAAACCTGCCGCCTCATTGCTATCGCTGCGCACTTCCAGTACAATGTCGTTAGCTGTCAATGTACCATTGTTAGTATTTATAATACCAATTGGCTTATCCGTCATACTGTGCACACTATAACTTTGACTTGCCTCAGATATATCAAGTGTAGTTCCACTATTATTTAAGCCCCATTCCAAAGCCATTGCACTACGACTACCAACACCAGACAATATTAAGCTCAAAATTATAGCCTTCTCCAAATTTTTCATTTTCATAAACATCCTCTCATCTTTTCTCTTTTGGATTAGATCTTTTTTTATAACAAGAAAAACTGCAAAAATACTGCCGTTTTCTTCCTACCAAGGCTGTATAAACGTGATAAGTCTTGTTGCAACCAAACTCACGGCCACAGATTGGACACCGCACCGTCAAACCATTTAAACCCAGCGTTGTATTTTTATTTATAACCTCTTCCCATGTCTCAATATGCAACTAAAACATCTCCTTGCAGCTATTTTTTACTCGTCGCAGCGTACTAACCTGAAGCGCCTGGGCTTATTTTTATTATTCAAAAGTTCTTTATAGCCCTCCGGATCTACTATCTCATCTAATGTGCATACAAAACGCCGCTTTATTTTTAGCAGCAGCTTTAAGCTCAGCATCCCCCGGCCACTTTCTACATTGCTTAAATGCGTCTGCGAAACACCCAAAAATTTAGCAAATTCTGTTTGTGTTATACCATTGCGGATACGCCTTACTTTGATCTCGTAGCTAACTTTTTTATAATCAATATCTTCCATCTTTCCATCCCTTTCGAAAACCTACGCCTTAACCTTGCAGCAGACTTGCTATGGTCGTTGCTTTCAACTTCTTTTCTATCAAGCCCTGTAGCTCACAGTAAAAGGCTCGTACAGGACAATTTTCAGTAGCAAAGCGGCTGCAATACTTATCGACCTCTAAACAGCGGTTAAGCTTTGTAGTGGCCTCCAGCACATTGATGATTTCGTAAAGGCTGATTTCGGTTTGCTTTTTGGCCAGTAAAAAGCCTCCCTTTGCCCCTACTATTCTTTTGATGATACCGGCCACTACCAGCTTGCGGGTGATTTTTAAAACATAGCTTGGCGGTATACCCATTGCCGTTGCTATCTCGTTCGCTGTCGCCAGTTCATTTTTGATAGCAAGATACAAAACTGTCCTGATGGCATAATCAGTCGTAACATTTAGTTCCATTGTCCACCTCCTCACTAATAGAAACTATACCTGCTCAGGTTTCTTTTGTTACAAAAACAAACAAGCCCTGATACTTGTTTGTAAAATCCAAGCAACAGTTTTTCTATTCTATATTTTTTTGAATCTTTTTTAATTTTTATATTATATTATCATATTCGTCCCCCCCCGCAAGACATTTTTGTTCGCTTTTTAAAAAAAATTGTTCAATGGTCTTGCAACTGGTAATTTTTAGGTGTATAATACAAAACATAAAAGATAAGGCGACGCTTACCTTTAGGTTTGCGTCGCCTTATCTTTTTTTGTCTAACTTAAAATAGTGCCGGTTATAGCTCGTCGCGCCATAGCCGCAATCAGTTCACAGTACGTTCTTTCTCTGTTCTTTGACAATGGCACTGCTAAAATTTTTACAGTGCTTTGAAGTTCTGGCTGTAAAACTGCCCCGTCAAAGTGTCTGTACAGACAGACTGTGCGAAGATGCCCTGCAAATAGCTAATCTGGAGATTTTAAAAGCTGTACGTGATTTGCAGGAAGGCGACGATATTTACCGGATCGCGGCTTTTGTCACTAATAAAATACGTACAGAGCTGCATACAGCGATCAGACGGCAGCAGCCAGGATGCTTCTGTGAAGCTTGATACCGAGAGCTATCGTGCTTTCCAGTTATCGTAGCAAAACAGGCTGCGTTTATGGCTGTTACGGGAATGCCTGCCGCTTCTATCACACCAGCAGACTAAAGCCATTAAGGGTTTACTGGAAGGAAAAACCGTGCTGCTGATCGGCCGCAAGCTGCAGACGGCTGCAGCAGATGTGACTGGAACGCTATAAAAAAACTGATGCCGATTCGTTTATGGAATGTGTAAAAGTTTTGTCGGCCGGTACTCATTCCCCCGACTGTACGATATGGATCTGGCGCTGGCAGAGGTGCGGGCACAGCAGAAGCGACAGGCCAAGATCACTGCCGCACAGTCAGTTACTTTGGCAGACAGGTACGAATACGATAAGGAAAACAGCAAACAGCGAGTCAGAGAAATTATAAATTCTCTGCAAAAGCAATATACAATAAATAAATAATTAATTCGATATTTTATTTTTATACATTTCCTTGCTATATTTAAAACAATGTTGTATAATGAAATAAATAAGTGTACTTCCTTTAAGTTTGGCTCTAAACATTATTGTACGAGACCGTTTCTTATTTGGAAGTTTTCTTATTCATTGACGGTTACCAAGTGTTTATGATATAATAAATATACAGATCATACTTACATATTTTTGTTAATCATTCAATAAGCGAATGATTAACAAAAATATGTGTTTTTTTATTATCGAGGGTACTGTAAGATAGTTTGATGCAACCAAAGGATTCTGTTTTATTGCTCAAAATGATTGCAGTAATAATGTTTTCGTTCATTCCACTTCTATAATTGCAAAAGCGTAAGACTGTCTTGCGCTTTTGCAATTTATCAAAAAGTCACATTTGACCTGAAAATCATCAATATAATTCTCGTACACATGCTATAAATATTCATTCACATTATATAAATAAGATCAGATTTCAAGCTCTATCAAAAATCAATTTACCCTTATAAGAACTAAAATTTTAACAGACAAAGGCGTGATTTCCATTAACTTTATCAAACATTTTGAATTTATCGCACTTATGTTTTTGATTTTTTGTTTTGCCACCTGTACATTACTTATAAAGTAACTTGACATTGACAAAATCTGCAAAAATGCCAACGAAAGAAGGAACCATATGGAATTTGATTCAACTATATATATTGCGGAACGGTTAGATCCTTTGATTAAGAGATATGAAAACAAAAGCAAAATTTATCAAACTAGTTATAAATTCTGCAAAGTATCTGAAATTGTAATTTCAGCATCTATACCAATCGTCGCATTATCCGATGAAACGATTCCTCATGCCAAACACATAGCTGCTATTTTAGGTGCAATACTGGTTATTATAACCGGCTTATATAATATTTATGGATTTCATTCTAACTGGATAGAATATAGACATATTTGCGAAAAGTTAAAAACAGAGAAGTTTCTTTTTTTATCTTGCGCAGGAATATATAAAGACACCAATAATTGTTTATCTATACTGGTCAGCAGAGTTGAAGACTTTAAAGAACATGAAAACGACAGTTGGATAATGGCACAGAAAGAACGTTAAATATCAAGTATGCTAAGCAATACGCTATATAAAAATAAAAAACACCGGATAGACTATCTATCCGGTGTTTTTTATAATTTAATTGATTCGCTTTATTGCAATTTTGCTTTTAATGTTTCGATTTCACGGCTTTGCGCTTCTAATTTCATCAATAACAGCTGGATTTTTTCTTCCTGAGCTTTTAAGGAAGTATCGACTTCACGGCGTGTGTAAATAATATCACGTTTTGGTACTTCGCCTTTTTTAGTACGGTCTAAAGCAAAGTTTACACCAATATTACCCATTTTTTTACCGCCCTGGGTTATACCCATCCCCAGCGAAAACATTACTTCCTGATTTGGTGCATAAAATCCGCCGACGGCCAAAGCGTTTTTGCCATCATATGACCCCATTGCCATCGCCAGTTCACCTTTGTTACCATCCTGGAAGCGTGGGTGCAGACCTGCCATTGCCGCTGATAATGCGCCAACGCTGTCTATTTCTTCTCCAAAACGGCTGATATCGTTACTGAGTCCCTGGATATCCTGTTTTACCTGATATAACTGGCTGCCGTTTACAGCGTCTGTTGAGGTCGCATCGACACGTCCGGGAGCAACATTACTGATCGTTTTGTTATTGGCATTGATACCGTTGCTATCGATGTAGGTTTCGTTGCCGACCTTATATTCTTTGGCTTCGATGCTGTTTAAGCTTATATCATCTTTTAAAGATACTTTATAATCGTTGTTGCCCAGTTTATCTATCTGGATATTTTCACCGGCGCTTAAATCTACACTGCCAACAGTTCCAAGAGTATCCATGACTGATTTTAACTGTTCTTCAGTTGCAGCACGACCAGTTGTTGCAAAATCAGCGCTGTTCAAAGTCGTATTGGTAAGACCTGTTATTTCACCGATTTTATTGCCGTTATCAGTGCTCCCTTCTATAGTGACATTACCAACTTGTACTTTGTCTTCTAAACTTACTTTGTATTTTACAGGATCACCTTCCTGAGCAACATTTTCGACCTTTACACCGCTGTTGCTGTCGCCTTCAACAGTAATTTTATTGGCTGCGATCTGGTCATTGATATCACCAAATTTGACCTCCAGATTATCAACCCTGTTATTCAGGTTAGTGATAGAGGTATTATTACTGATGTCCAGAGTTTCTCCAAGCTTAGCGTTAGGCGTAATAGTTATTTTAGCTCCTTCTGCAGTAGTTTCAACACTGACATCGATTTTATCTTTGGCTCCGATAAATTTGATATCTGTTTTGTTTTCGCCGCCAAGTCTGATATCTGTTTTAGTACCAATTTCGTTGCTTACAGTAAATCCGCCCTGCAGCTTTGTGATATTTTCGTTGTTAGTTGTCTGGTCTGTATTAAGTTCATCTACCAGATTTTTTACACTTTTAAGCTGCGCTACATTGACTGCGTCAGTATCTTCTGTACCTGCCGCCAAATTGGTGATCTGGCGTGTATTAGCGGCATGGAACTTACCGTTCTCATCTGTATACGCCGCCGAACCTACGCTTATTGCGCCATCACTGCTGCGCCATGCCGAAAGGGCATTATTTTTTTCTTCTAAAGCATTTAAAAAATCCTTATTTTGGCTTAACCATGCATTTTTTTGTTTAGTAGCTTCTAACATACGATTTGACAGATCAGCTTTTTTGGCCAAGGCAGCCTCATAAGCTTTTTGTTTTTCCGCATCCGTACTGCCTTTTGTATTGCGCAGGATATCGTCGTTCTTTTGCGCTTCATCATAAAGGCTGTAATAGTTTTTCATAACCTCTGTATATTCGTTATTTTTTTCAGACCATTTATTATTGAATTGATTTACAACATCAGCTTTACCAATAGATGCAGCAAGCTCCATCTCTGTTGCAGGCTGACCAGCAGCAGTCGCTACAAAACCAATTTTCCCAGCAGCCGTATCGGCAACTGCATCAGGGCCAAGCGCAACACCGCCGTTTGCCAAAACCGATGCATTATCGCCCAGCGCGCTGCCACGCCATGCTACATAAGTCCTGTCACCCAGGGCAACACCATAAGCTTCTGCAGAAGCGCTGTCCCCCACAGCAACGCCGCCTCTGGCAAACGCATTATTGCCAATAGCTGTGCCGCTGTAGGAAGAAAATAATTCCCCAGGCAGATTTTTGTAAAAATCACCGGCAGTTGCGTTATAGCCTATGGCAACGCCGTTAGCACTTTGCGTATTATTACCAACAGAAGTGCCTTTGTTCGTTGCATATGCATTAACACCGACAGCAGCCGAGTTACTAGTGGCATAACTGGCAGCGCCCAAACTCGTAGAGCTGATAACAGACGTTGCATTATAACCGACCGCAGTACTGTATCCATGCGACGCAAATGCACCCATACCCGCTGCCAAAGCGCCATAATTATTTTTATCTAAGGCGTTAGGCCCTGCGCCTTCTCCATTCTCATTATTATTTTGAGACTTTTGGCTGGCCTTCTTATAATCAATAATTCCTTTTTTGGACAAATCTTCAAGGGTAGGTTCTGTACCTACGCCAAAATATTTCATTTTGCTAGAATTATTAATATCTTCTAATGTCGAAATAACAACATATAATTGAGAGCCATTTACACCATCTGTACTATGTGCATTAATGCGTCCAGCACCTACGTTAGTCAATGTTCGTTCCTCACCACTTTTACCAACGGAAACAGTACCAACTGGCGTTGTTCCTGCAAATTGTTTTAACATTCCGTTTATTTGCATAGTAGAAGTGGAAATAGCTGTCGCAGATTCGCTGTTGCTCCCAAGATTTACACTATTGGCAGCAGTAGTACTTACATTATTTCCTAACACAAAAGTATTATTCGTGGATACTTCATTATTGTTGCCAATGACATAAGATTCTGATCCTGAAAGTGTTGTTTTTCCATAGTTGCCAATACCAAAAACACCAGATTTTTTTGCTGTTTCAGATAATTTATTATAAGAACCAACAGCTAAACCGTATTGTGCATCATTTATTATCCCATGTCCTAAGCCAAGTCCAAACTGTTTTGTTACACGAGAATTGGAGCCTACAGCAACAACATTATTAGCCATTACTGCATTATTCATATAATTACCTAAAATTATATTTTTATCACCACCAGCATTATTACCGGCCTGTGTACCCATAATAATAGAATTGCTCAATACAGTTCCATCTGTACCATCTGCATTTTTACCTGCATTGGAGCCGGCAACAGTTCCCATAATAATATTGCCTGAACCTCTCATCCCAAGACCTGCTCGAGTACCTAATGCGACATTGCTGGATCCATGAATATCCATTAAAGCACTATTCCCCAGTGCCAGATTCCCACCACTTGCATAATAAGGACTTATCACAATGGGAGCATTTACCAAATCCGTTGAATTTCTCAAGGCATTTAGCCCCATAGCAATATTCAAGCTTGTTGTTGTATTATTGTTTGCCCAGCGACCCACAGATATGTTTTCTTCACCTGATATATTTTGGCCTGCTTCTGCTCCTAAAGCAAAATTAAAAAAGCCATTAGAACCCTTACCTGCTAAATATCCTACTGATATAGAAGAATAACCAGCTGCTGTAGAACCAGATCCAATAGCAATTGCACCATTTCCATTCATGGCCCCATTAGAATTATTCCCCATTATCACTTTGGCATCTTCACCTATAGCAATTGCACTTTTAGATGTTTTCTCAACAGATGCCTGCTTGCCTATAGCGATAGAAGATTCTTGGGCAGAAGAACTACCTATCCCAATTGCAATTGAATTATTATCAGAATCTCCTTCAGGAATAGACGCAATAGCACCCGTACTATATACAGACTGCATCAAAGCTAAGGCAATGCAAAGGCTCAATTTTTTATTTATTTTTTTCATGAAAAATCAGCTTCCTTCCAACAATGGAAGTATTTATCTTCAGCCTTTCTGTAAAACTTTCATTATTTCTATGGCTTTAGACAAATCTTCCAGTCTAAAGTTATTTTCTTCGACTATAGTTTTTATTTTTTGGCATTCGTTTTTTTCTGCGTCGTTTTCAGAGAGTGTTTTTTCTTCAAAAAAATATTCTATCGGACATTCAAACAATTCTTTTATTTTTATTAAGTGCAACAAAGTCACACCAACTCTGCCATTTTCGATATTGCTTAAATGTGTTTGCGATATACACAGTTTTTTAGCCAGCACCTTTTGTGATATTTTATTTTCAATGCGCAAAAGCTTTATTCTGTGTCCAATTTTTTGAAGCTCTTTTTCCATTATCAAGCACCTCCGAAAACAAATAGTAACAAACATTTTTGCCGGCAAAATTATTTTCTTGGGTTTGGCCGTTTATTAAAACAAGAATAACTGCAATAATATTGCCTTTTTCTGGCAAGCAAAGCCGTATAAACATGATATGTTTTGTTACAGCTGAATTCACGGCCACAAATAGGGCATTTCATCATTAATGATTCAATGCCTGATCTACGTGATGTCATTTCAATGTCATGGCAGAATTTTGAATTCATAGAATCGCATTCCTTCTTTATTTTTATAATTTTTATGAATAAATTTCACTGCAGTAAAAGGAAAGTAGACTTTCTAGGGTTACTTTAACTCCAAAAAAATATAAATTTAATCATATAATAAATTTTATATATAATAAATTTCTTATATTATGATATCATGTATATATTCTCAGCGCAATTTTGTTTATATTACAAATGTTTTATTTTTCTTCAAACTAATTTTTATGTTATAGCTAATTATTCAAAAACAGCTAATATTATGAATTATTTTAAATTTATTAAGCATAATAAAAATGTCGTTTCTCGGAAAATTTTAATAAATATAAAAATCCCGGATAGTAATATGTCCGGGATTTTTATATTTATATTATGCTGTTCGCGATCAAAGGAATTTAGGCGGCAAGGTTTCAAAGCCAACCCTGTCTGCCACTTTATCTATGGATTGCAGGCCAGGCAGAACAAACATTTTTGATGTGCCCTGAACAAGCAGTCTGCCGTTTTCATCTTTTAACGTACCTTCGGCAAGCCCGATCGTCCTCCCCATTCTTATCAGTCTGCCTTCCGCAATTATTTTGCCAGAATCAGCAGCGGCAAGGTTATTCACCTGCAGGTCAAGCGTAGTTATGCCGTCCTCTTCGCCGATGCAGCAGTAAAGAGCCCAAAAGGTAGCCGTGTCAAGAATTGACGAAAAGACGCCGCCATGTACTGAAGCAAAGGGATTATTTAGGCTGTCATTGATCTGCGTTTCGACACGGCAGTAGCCATAGTCAAGCTCACAGATCTTCATGCCCAGCAGTTTAAGATATGGGGCTCTGTTGGCAATCGCCATAATTGCTTTGGCGTATTCAGGATTCACTTTTCGCATTGCATTTCACCTGCTCTTTCAATTTTTGCAGCTATCACTCTTTCAGCTTTTATATTACACTAATTTTTCATCTTAATAAAGCTTTTATTCTTCACTGCCTGACAATTATGATAAAGATCCTTTGCTAACGATAAGGCCTGCAGCAAAAAAATACCGGACAGATATCTGTCCGGTATTGCATTTTAATTTTATTATGCAGTTTTACTTATTTCAAAGCTGCCGCACAGCGTGCGCACACAGTCGGATGCTCAGCATCTTTACCTACGGTATCGCTATAGATCCAGCAGCGTTCGCATTTCTCGCCTTCCGCAGCCTGAACAGTTACTTTCAGGTCTTCACGTCCGGTCGCTTCTACGCCGCCGGCCAAACCTTCCACCAGTTTAGCCTGCGATACGATCAGCAGTGTCGCCAGATCACCTTCAACGGATCTGAGTATCGCCAGCGCTTCGCCTGTAGCATGCAGCTCGACTTTAGCATCCAGAGAATGACCGATAGTTTTAGCGCGGCGGGCACCTTCCAGAACTCTGGTGATCTCGCTGCGGATCTCGATGAAGTTATCCCATTTGCTTTCCAGGGCTTCGTCTATATATTCTTCCTTGCATTCGGGCCACGACATCATGAATACGGATTCAGGCATGGAAGCAGGTTTTTTCATGAACTGCCATACTTCTTCCATCGTGAAGCTGAGTACGGGCGCGATCATTACGACCAGATCCAGCATGATCTCGTACATTGCAGTCTGAGCGCTGCGGCGTTCAAAGGAATCGGCCTTGTATGCATACAGGCGGTCTTTGAGGATGTCCAGATAGTAGCTGCTCATCTCGACGCTGCAGAAATTATGGATAGCATGATAGAGCACATGGAAGTCGTAGCTTTCATAAGCTGCGGAAACCTCTTTTTTCAAGAGCTGCATATGCATCAAAGCCCAACGATCCAGCTCCAGCATATCCTTAAATTCAACTTTATCGGTTTCATAATTGAAATCGTTGGTGTTGCCCAGGATATAGCGAATGGTGTTGCGGATCTTGCGGTAAACCTCAGAGAGCTGTTTCAGTATCTCTTTGGAGATACGAATATCAGCCTTGTAATCGGAGGAAGCTGCCCACAAACGAATGATATCGGCGCCATATTGGGCGATAACTTCCTGCGGGGCAACAGTATTGCCTACAGATTTAGACATTTTGCGGCCTTCGCCGTCAACAACGTAACCATGCGTCAGAACTGCGCGGTAAGGCGCTTTGCCTTCGGTAGCAACGGAAGTGAGCAGTGAAGACTGGAACCAGCCGCGATGCTGATCGCTGCCTTCCAGATACATATCTGCAGGCCATGCCAGTTCGGGACGGGTTTTGCAGACTGCTGCATGGGAAGAACCGCTGTCGAACCAGACATCCATGATATCAGATTCTTTGCGGAAATGAGTGCCGCCGCATTTGGGGCATTTGGTGCCCTGCGGCAGGATCTCCTCAGCAGAATGAGCCCACCAGGCATCAGAGCCTTCTTTAGCAAACAGGTCGGCAACAGCATTGATAGTATCGTCGTTGACCAGGTGTTCGTTGCAGTCTTCACAGTAGAAGATCGGGATCGGTACGCCCCAGACACGCTGACGGGAAATGCACCAGTCGTGACGGTCGGCGACCATATTATGGATACGTGCTTCGCCCCAGGACGGGATCCACTGCACGTCATTGGCAATAGCATTCAGGGCTTCTTCCCGGAAGCCGTCAACAGATGCGAACCACTGCTCGGTCGCACGGTAGATGATAGGGTTCTTGCAGCGCCAGCAGTGTGCATACTGATGGCGGATGTTTTCTTTGCCAAACAGGCGGTTCAGCCCGGCCAGATATTTGATGATGGGTACGTTGGCATCAAAAACGAACATGCCTGCAAAATCTGCACCGGCTTCTGCTGTCAGTTTACCTGAGCCGTCAACAGGGCAGATGATCGGCAGATTGTAGCGAACGCCGGTCTCAAAGTCGTCGGCGCCATGTCCGGGAGCGGTATGTACACAGCCTGTGCCGGCTTCCAGCGTAACATAATCAGCCAAAACGACTAAGGATTTGCGGTCAATAGTTTCAAACGGATGTCTGCATTCAGCATATTCCATATCTTTACCTTTACAGGTGCCGATGATATTGCTGAGGTCTTTTTTGCAGACCTTGCCAACGGCTTCCAGCATCTCTTTGGCCATAAACAGGATTTCGCCTTCGCATTCTACCCAGGCATATTCAAAGTCCGGATGCAGCGCGATCGCTACGTTGGCAGGCATGGTCCACGGAGTAGTGGTCCAGATAACGATATAGGCCGGTTTGCCCTGAGCTGCTTCTGGCAGCATGCCGTTGTCTTTGACGAGCGGCATTTTTACGAAGATCGCCGGCGACTTTTCTTCACCGTATTCGATTTCAGCTTCTGCCAGAGCGGTTTCGCAGTGCGGACACCAGTAAACAGCTTTTTTACCTTTATAGATATAGCCTTTTTTTGCCATCTCGCCGAAAACATGGATCTGTACAGCTTCATAATCGTGGGTCATGGTGATATAAGGATGATCCCAATCTCCAAGAACGCCCAGACGTTTGAAGTCGGTACGCTGCTCGTCGATCCATTTTAAAGCGTAGTCGTGACATTCTTTACGCAGTACCAGTGTATCAAGCTCATGGCGGTTCAGTCCCAGATTTTTGATAGCGGCGTGCTCGATCGGCATACCATGGGTATCCCAGCCGGGAACATACGGGGTATCAAATCCCTGCGCATATTTATATTTCATAATGATGTCTTTCAAAATCTTGTTTAAAGCCGTACCCATATGGATCTTGCCGTTAGCGTACGGCGGACCGTCGTGCAGGACAAATTTTTTATGGCCCGCATGCAGTTCCTGTTTCTTTTCATAGATTTTGTTTTCTTCCCAGTATTTCAAAAATTCGGGTTCGCGTTCCGGTAAACCGGCACGCATCGGAAATTCAGTTTCCGGTAAATTAAGGGTCTTGCTGTAATCCATGTGTACACCTCCAAAAAAATAAAGCCCCGCTCCCAAAAAGGGACGAGACTATAAACCCGTGGTACCACCCTCATGACAGACTTAAGCTGCCTGCCACTCGAAACACCATAACGTGTGTTACCCGTCCGGGCTTACTGTTTTCAGCCCAGAAGCTCTGAAGTGATCTTCCCCTGCCATCTTTCCGGTCGGGCTCGCACTGTCCCCGACTCGCTTGACTGTGCCCGGCAGGCTACTGTCTTCGTCATCGCTGCTGCTTTTATTAAAACAAAGTCATTATACACCATTATACAAGTTATAGTCAATGGTATTTGCCATATTTAAACTCAAAGATGCCATAACCGCTGTCAGTATGCAGATGTGAGGTATCGTTGAGCCTGAACACAGCATGTTCGCGCCATTTGTTGATTCCCAGGACCGTCACGCTGGACGGCAGGATATCGACAGAAAAATTTAAAACGTTGACGGCAGCTATATCAAGCCCCAGCCAATGGAAAATGATGTTTTGGATCGTGCCTTTATGGGCTACGATCAGAAGATTTTCCCGCTCCAGATCAGCGCATTTTATCAGGCCCTGCACATTACGGTCATAAAATTCCTGCCGCGTTTCGCCGCCCGGATAGTTGCGGTGATGCAGTTCCTTTAAGGTCGGAGGCTGCTGATACAAAGCTTTGGCAGCCGTTTCAGTCAAGCCTGCCGCCTGTCCATTATTTTTTTCGCGCAAAAATTCATACGGTTCCAGCTTACTGATTCCCAGCCTGGCGGCGATGATCCGGGCTGATTCTTCCGCCCGCTTCAAATCGCTGGTCAGGATTCGCAGATCACGGCTTTGCCCTGCAAAATCTTTGGCTAATTTGGACGCAACGGCCTGCAGCTGAACCTTTCCCGCAGCCGTAAGCTCCGAATCGGTCCAACCGCCTGTCAAATGCTCTGTATGATGAGTTGCTTCACCGTGGCGTACCAAAATAATCATGCTGCCGACCTCGCTTATTTTTCAGTATCTTCGCTAAAGTTTTTCAAAAGCTCCATTTGGCCTTCCAAAATGCTCATCATATGCTGACGATGCACAGCGGCCTTTTTGACCTGATCTTCAAAGATACCTTTTGCGAGAGCAGCTTTATTTTCTGCTTCAAAAATCATTTTTCTTACTTTTTCGTCGGTGTCAGCCAAAAGCGTTCTGGAACGTTCTTCGGCATCGGCGATCATCGTTCTGTAGCGTTCGTCGGCTTCGCTGGTCAGCTTTTGTGCTTCGGCACGTGCCTGTGCCAAAACATCGCTGGCCTCGTCTTTTGCCTGCGACGACATTTTTTTGCACAGATCCTCTGTAGTTACTTTCATTTTAGCGACTTCTACTTCGGCGGCACTGCGCATTTTGTCTACAAAATTCTGAGTCTCATTTTTCATCTGCTTCAGCTCGGCCTCAGCTTCGCCGCGCAGTCTGGCAATTTCCGCCAGCGTGTCGTTACGCAATTTTGTAGTTTCACTTTCAGCTTCGCTGCGCAGTTTTTCAGCATAAGCTTCTGCTTCTGTCCTGGCCTGAGTCGCCGCGATTTCAGCGTCCATTTTTGCTTTAGCAGCAGCAGCCTGACATTCAGAAGTGATCTCTTTGCATTTCATGGCAGTTTCCTGCTCCAGCAGGGCAGCCTTTTGCTCGCTGTTCTTTTTCACTTCGTCGGCAGTTTCCTGTGCGATGACCAAAGTGTTCTGCATGGTGGATTCCATTTGCTGATAGTATTCCAGTTTGGCGCTGACGCGTTCCACAGCATCTTTAAGCTCTACGTTGTCCTGATACAGGCGTTCAAAATCCTTGGCAACTTTGGCAAAAAACTCATCGACCTCTTCGGTGTCATATCCGCGGAAGCCTTTGGAAAAGTTCTTATTGTTTAAATCTAACGGTGTCAACATATCGTGATACCCTCCCCATTAAATATATCTTTTCAGCGTGATGCTTAAACGACCTTTTTTGGTAGTGCCCCTGATCTCGGCTACTTCTACCCTGCCGCGGCTGCGGAAAGAAATGATATCGCCTTCGCTGACCGGCTGGGCTGCGTTCTTGGCCTCTTTCCAGTTTACTTTAACATTCTGGCCTTTGATCTCGTCAGCCATACGTGACCGGGATACGCCATATCCTGCAGCAGCAACGGCATCCAGCCTTAAAGCTGCAACTGTAGCGCTGATGACCTTGACCTTTTCTTCCTTCTGCAACAGGTCAGCTTCTGTGATCTCGGTCAGTGAAACCGGGGCAGAACCTATCTGCGTCAGATTGTTCATAATGTAAGTAGTAAAAGATTTATCGGCTACGAACTGTGCTCCTTCAGGGATAAAAATAATATCGCCCAAAATCTCGCGTTTACAGACCATCCCCATAAAAGCTCCCAAAATATCGCGGTGACTGAGTTCATAATAGCGTTTGTCCCATTCGACTTTAAAGCAGACCATGCCAAAATCCGGCTGACCAAAAAAGTCTTCGGCAACAAAAGCAACTTTCATACGCTCGGCATTTTTAAAACCGCCGCTGGTTTCCAGCTTCACATTTTCAAAATTGGCCGCAACGATCTCGGCCACATTACAGCCATGCGGATCAAGAAAATCGCTGACGCGGAATTTTCGGCTTCTATGAGCCCCTTCCGCCAGATCAAGCAGCTTGGCTGCCAGTTCTTCATCGCCGCCGGCCCGAAAATATCTTAAAATCTTTTCTCTATCTGCCATTGGTTATTTACCCTTCAATTTCTCACTGCGTTCCAGCACGGCCAGTACAGCATCATACATCGCAGCACGCACTCCGCGGTTTTCCAGAGCATGGATACCGGCAATGGTAGTTCCGCCTGGCGAAGTTACCTGATCGCGCAGCTGCGCCGGATGCAATGCTGTTTCCAGCACCATTTTGCCGCTGCCGGCAAATGTCTGGGCGGCCAGCTTGATCGCCAGCGCCCGCGGCAGGCCTGCATTAACGCCAGCATCTGCCAGAGCGTCGATCAGCATAAAGACATAGCCCGGACCACAGCCTGATACCGCCGTGATCGCTTCGATAGCACTTTCAGCCACTACTTCGACCTCGCCGCAGGAACCAAAAATAGTTTTAGCGGCGTCGATCATCTCGGAGCTGACCTTGCTGTCAGGCGCAATCGCCGTCATCCCCGCACCTACTGCCAGCGGTGTATTGGGCATCACTCTGATGACCGCATGTCCCGGCACTACCTGATGCAGCTTCGCCAGATCGACACTGCCCATGATCGAAAGCACCGTTGCCTGCGGCGGCATTGCTGCAGCAAGCTCAGCAGTGATCGCCGCATCAACAACCTGCGGTTTTACTGCCAGAATGATCAGCCCTGCATCTTTTACCACAGCTTTATTATCACCAGATGCTTTAATGCCGTAGGTTTTCTGTAAATATTCACAGCGTGCCGCTGACGGCTCGCCGACAAAGATCTCACCCGGGTCAGCCAGTCCGGCTCCCAGAATACCTTTGATGATAGCTTCAGTCATAGCGCCGCCGCCGATAAAAGCCAGCGGGCCGGTTTGAGCTGTTATTTTTTCCACGGTTGACCACCCTTTTCATCATAAATGTTGACGCTGGCGTCGATATCTACGTTTTTCGGGGCACAGACCAGAATATTACGGCCGATTTTTTTCATACTGCCGCCTAAAGCGTAAATAGTACCGCTGATAAAGTCGGTCATTCTTTTGGTCACCAGGCCTTCAGTACCTTCAAAGTTCACTACTACAGGCTGGTTGTTGCGCAGATAATCGGCAACCTTTTGCGAATCGTCAAAATTAGCCGGTTCCAGCACCACTACCTTGACCTGCTTTTGAGCAAGCGGCATGGAAATGGTTTTGCCTTCAGGCGAATTTTGGACGTTCTTTTTGCTGAAGAAGGATTTTTTCTCAGCCGGCACTTCACTTCTGGCTTCGCTTTTTTCCAAAGCGGCAGACTCGGCGGGAAGTGCTGCCCTGCTTACGGCAGGCGTACTGCGGGGAATCCGTTTAGGAGCTGTTTCAGCCTTTTTTACAGGTTCCTCTTCCTCTAAAAGTTCATCATCTTCCTCTTCATATAAACCTAAGGTTTCAGAGATACGATCAAAAAATTTCATACATTTCACCATACCTTCATGCTCATTTATTTTTACTGTAATCGCGCTTACCAAATAAGGCCGTGCCCACACGCACAATGTTGGCGCCTTCTTCAACAGCTACTGTAAAGTCGTGAGTCATACCCATCGACAGCAGCTCGATTCCAGGCCGCTGCGCCCGCAGCTCGCAAAAACAGCGATAACCTTCTTTAAAAACAGGGCGTGTTTCCTCTATATCGCCGCACAGTGGCGCAATAACCATCAAACCGCGTACACACAGATTTTTATAGTCGTCCAGCTGCGGCAATATCGCCAGATAATCTTCAATCAAAAAGCCTGTCTTCTGCTCCTCGCGGGCGATGTTGAGCTGCAGCAAAATATCCTGCTGCTTATGCTGCTGTCCAGCCGCCTTGTCCAGCGCAGCCAAAAGATGCTCGCTGTCAGCTGATTCGATCAGATCGAACAAGGTGACGGCCTGCTTGGCTTTATTGGTCTGTAAATGGCCGATCAGATGCCAGAAGCCGCGGTCAGGCACAATAGTGCGTTTTTCCTTCGCTTCCTGCACCCGGTTTTCGCCGATATTAGTCACACCAAGCGCCAGCGATTCCAGCACCACGTCTACGGGATGATTTTTAGTTACGGCGACCAGTGTTACCTTATCGCCGGTCAGTTTAGTTTCAGTTCGCCGGCTCAAAGCTTCGGCGATCTGGGTCTGTACTTTGTGCAGATTGTCTTTTAACAAAATAAAGACCTCCTAAAAGTTTTATATTCGCCACAAAAACTATTATTCCTTTTTTATCTTCGGCAAATGCTTACGCCCATGCGCCCGGTTTTACCCAACTCGGCACGATAGGAAAAAAACAGTTCCCGATTATCGCAGGTACATGTCGCGGCACAGTGTATATTACCTCGCTCCAGTCCTGCTGCTTCTAATTGTAATCTATTCATCAGCCATAAGTCCAGCTGATATTTACCATTTGGTTTAAGCGTAAAACACTCACGGTATTTTGCACCCGCCGTCAGAACTTTATCGTCTACTTCGTAACAGCAGCTGCCAATCGACGGTCCGATCGCCGCCAGCATTTTTTCCGGGTTGCAGCCATAATGACGGCACATCATCTGCACCGTTTTGAGGGCGATCTCCCCCACACTGCCGCGCCAGCCTGCATGCGCCAGTCCCACAGCCCCGGTTTCTGTATCAGCCAGCAAAACCGGTACGCAATCTGCATAAAACAGCAGCAGCGGCGCATTTGGCAAATCGGTGATCAAAGCATCAGTGTCGGCAATAGTATCGGCAAAATCCACAGCACCGCTGCCGATAAGGCCTTCTGTCACACAAACGACCTTACTGCCGTGCACCTGGGCACAGGTAGTAAACCTTGCCGCATCCACACCCAACGCCGCCGCAAACTGCCTGCGGTTGGCGTTTACAAGCTCTGCTTCATCGCCCACATGCAGCGCCAGGTTGAATCCGTCCGGCACAATACTGCTTGTTCCATGCAGACGGCAGCTGCAGCCGTTGCTGAATCCTGCTTCTGTCAGCGCTGTAAATTCACCCAGCCAGATCGGCCCGTTATTTCTTAATCTGAAACTCATACCTGTGCCTCCCCGCAAACACCGCAGCGGCGGCATAAGTCAAAACACATCGGTGTAAATTCTTCCCGCTGCGCCTTCTGCCACTCGCTGATCAAATAAGCTTCGGTAAAGCCCATATCCAAATGCTGCCAGGGCAAAGGCCTGCCGATCTCGTAAGCAGCAGCAAGTTCCTCTATATCCAGTCCCTGCTCTTTCAGCACCTGCTTCAGCGGCATTTCTCTGTGGAAGGCTTCTAATAAAGCGGCGCCGATCCTGCGATCACCCCTTGCCAAAACTGCCTGCAGAACAGTTTCCTTCAAGGATTCTGTCTGCACCTGAATATGTTTCGCTTTTTTAAAAGCGGTTTCCAGCATTTTAAAACGGCGTTTTAAGGTTTTGACATCGCACAGCGGCGACCACTGAAACGGTGTAAACGGCTTGGGGATGAAACCATTCACGGAAATTATCAGATCGCCTTTATTAAGGGCGGCATCCATCTTTTCTCGTACCCGACCGATCATCGCTATCATTTCTTCGATATCACTGTCAGCTTCCCCCGGCAGGCCCAGCATATAATACAGCTTGATATTTTTCATACCTGCTGCCGCTGCCAGTTCTATGGCATTAAAAACATGTTCTTCGGTAATGCCTTTATTGATGATATTACGCATTTTCACGCTGCCTGCTTCCGGAGCCACAGTCATCGTCCTCTGACCGCTGGCAGCCAAAGCCTGCGTCAGCTCTACATCTAAAGTGTCGGCCCGCAGAGAGGCTACCGTAAAAGGTACCTGCTCATCTACCAGTGTCTGTGTCAGTTCTTTGATGTACGGATAATCAGATACCGCGGCCCCCATCAGCCCGACTTTTTTAGTCTGTGGCGGACGGTTGCGTATTTTAGCAAGCAGCAGCTCAAGATCGCGCGCCCGCGGTTTGCGGAAGCAATAACCTGCCATGCAGAAACGGCAATGCCGCCCGCAGCCTCGTGCTACTTCGACGATATACATATTTTCAAATTCAGTCGCATCTGTCATAATTGCCGATGTCTGCGGATAATTATCCAGTTCACGTACCCACTGACGTTTTACGCTGGCAGGCACCTGCGTTGACACCTGCATACCGCAGAACATACCGCCAGCATCGTACTGCGGCTCATAAAACCGCGGCACATAGATGCCGCTCAGCTGCGCCAGCTCCAACAGTGTATCTTCCTTAGACAGGCCTTTGTCCCTGGCTTCATAAACAGCGTCCAGCAGTTTATTGACAGTTTCTTCACCTTCACCGATCACGAAAGCATCGGCAACCCCTGCTAAAGGCTCAGGATTGAAGGTCGCGCAGGGACCGCCGATGATCACCAGCGGTTCTTTGGCGCCGCGTGCTGCCGCTTCAGGCTTCACATTGCTCTGCGCCAGCATAGTCAGTAAATTGGTATAATCCATTTCAAATGACATCATCACGCAGATAACTTCAAAATCTGCAAGCGGCCTCTGTGTTTCCAGTGATAAAAGCGGCGTTTTCGTGCGTTTATGCTCTGCTAAGAGCTTGCTGTCAGGCAGAAAGAAACGTTCGCAGGCTGAATCGCCGCGGCTGTTGATGAGCTGATACAGGATATGCAGTCCCAGATTCGACATCCCCAGATGATAAGTATTGGGGTAAATAAAGGCCACCGGCCTCCGCGCGCCAGGCGCAAATACCTGTACCCCGCTCTCGCGGGCAACTATTTCTTTCAACGCATTTTTAAGCTCCCAGGTCAACTTGTCTACCTCGTTTATACTCTCTCAGTGTGCTGTTAGTCCTTCAACCGTTTTTCAAACATTTCGATCACCGTTTTCAACACCTTCAGGCGGGCATAATATTTATTATTGCCTTCCACTATCGTCCACGGTGCATAATCAGTACTTGTGCGCACCAGCATTTCGTTCACAGCCGCTTCATAGGCATCCCATTTCTCACGGTTGCGCCAGTCTTCGTCAGTGATCTTCCATTCCTTGTTCGGATTTTGCTCCCGCTCCTTAAAGCGTTTATACTGCTCGTCTTTATCTATCTGCAGCCAGAATTTGCCTATCACCGTACCGTATTCCGCCCATTGGGCTTCCATCTCGTTGATCTCGGCATAGGCCCGCCCCCATTCATCCTGCGTTGCAAAGCCTTCGATACGTTCTACCATGACCCTGCCGTACCAGGTACGGTCAAAAATGGCGATCTCTCCCTGTTTGGGAAAGCGTGTCCAAAAACGCCATAGATAGTTAAAAGATTTCTCTACCACGTTGGGAGCCGCTACCGGGTTCACCGAATACCCCAGCGGATCGAGAGCTGCCGTCAGCCGACGGATCGCTCCGCCCTTACCGCCTGCATCCCAGCCTTCAAAGCCAAAGACCGAAGGAATACCCTTTTTATACATTTCATACTGCAAAATACTCAGTTTGGACTGGTATTTATCCAGTTTCTCTTTATATTCCGCTTTTGCGATTTCTTTGGACAGATCGACCTTTGATAAAACGTCGTAGATCTCGGTACGCGGCAACACCAGCTGCTGCCCGGCTTTCTGTCTGCGGGCTTCCGCTTCGGCCAGCGCCAGTTCCAGCCGCTGTACGATCACATCAAATATCGAGACCTCGGCAAAACGCGTATCGTCGCCGGCGATCAGATACCAGTGGGCATTAGGCCGGTCGCTGTCGATAAACATTTTCTCGTAGATTTCCAGATACCGCTGATAATCTACAAAATCATCGTCGCTTTCGCTGACCTTGTTCCAGCCTTTACCATAGGTTTTTTCAGCCTTCTGCACATTAGCCTTCAGCTGTTTTTCGGAAACGTGTACAAAAAATTTCAGCAGCACATAATTATCATCAGTCAGCTGCTTTTCAAAAGCATTGATATGCCTGTAGCTCGTATTTATTCTTTTAACTTGATCCGCATCGCGGTCAAAGGTATATTCATTTTTCAGATAGTACCAGCTGCGGTAATACACAGCCATATTGCCTTTTGCCGGCAGCTGCCGCCAAAAAGGCTCAAAAAAAGGTTGGTCCGGTTCTTCATCCGCCATTTTGGAAGCCGAATAAACTCTGAACCCGCGGGCATCCATCTGCTGCATCATATGGTTGATAATGACGCTGCGCTGTGACCCACGCCAGCCTTCAAACAAAATTATTACAGGAATACCAGCAGCGCGGCAAGCACGCTGCAGCTCTCCCAGCCTGGTTTCAAAATAACTCATTTTTTCATTATAGGCATCTTTTTTCAGGCTTTGTTTTAAATCGATTTTTTCTAACACCAATATCACCTTGTTCTCTATAGATTATCAGTCAAAAGCAGTTAAAAATTCAGTCATGCAGGCAGCAACACCTTTCTTTACTGCCCTGCTCTGGCTCGCGCCGCCGATCTTCCAAAAAGCTACGGCCGACGATGACCCAACTTCCTCCACGATCCTGTTGAACAGATATTTCTCAGTTTTTACATCCACACATTTCAGCTTCATGGTAATGACTGAACTATAAGTCTGACTGCCGACGATAACCATAAAGCCGGTTTCCTTGTTGCGCGGCGGCTCCATCTCCATGTAGATCACACGGTCGACGCCCAGCTCTTTACCAACGGCAACAAGCTCTGCCAATACCGGCGCGTCAGCGTTTTCAAACGGATGGTTCTGCATCGCCTTAGCAACAGCTTTGGCACTGGCAACGGTATTCACGCCGCCTTTTTTAGCAGGCGGATATTTCTCTTTCAGCGCGTCTTTGATAGCATTAGCCGCTACCTTTCGGCCCTTTTCATCCATGCCCGACTGGTCGATATACGGCAGCACCGCCACCGAATAAGGCACTGTCGAAGCAGTTATTTTTTTCTCTGCCTCTTTGTCAGCCCTGCCTGTATCGGCTACGCCGGCAGTAACGGCATCGATCGAAGAACTTTCCTGTGCCTGCAGCGGAGCGGCCCCAAAAAGCAGCGCTCCAGCCAGCAGTACAGCAGCAAGTTTTTTATTCATTAACTAACAACACTTCTTTCGTTAGAAAAATAATCTTGCCCAATTATCAAAAACTATCATCGTACGGTTTCAGCGACCGAGGTTTATCCAATATCTGCGCCATCACAAAGCCATAGCGTACATCTTCAGCTACTGTCCCGCGGCTGCGAAAGCCTTTAAAGGCAGGCTGGGGCTTCTGTGGCTCAAAACGTTTATACAAGGGTTCCGGAACAGCAGCTTCTGCTGCCGGTGCAGGTTCCTGACAGGTATTTTCCGCCTCAGGCTGCTTTTTGGGCGCCCGGTCTTCAGGAAACTCCACATACCACGGTACAGCTTCTTCGTCCTCACCTTCATAGCCGCGCCCCTGCCTTTCCTCCGGCAGCTGCGTCTGCCAATCAGCAGGCTGCTGCGGTGGCGGCGCAGGACGCTTCTTGCGGTTACGGACATCGAAAAAGATAAAAAACAACAGTACGATGAGAGGATAAAACAGCATTAAATTGTCCATACATTCGCCTCATCTCAATACAATAACCGGCTCATACAGTCGGCTTATTTCGGGTTGCTGCCTTTTTCGCCGCTATTTTCAGGGCTGGAACCGGCAATCATTTTCCGCATATCAGTATCAGCATTGATAT